>SDBS01001065.1_pt1 | contig 27784 bp, 34 predicted proteins | sample 2277091 | NCBI WGS metagenome assembly SDBS01 (sample SAMN10404972, study PRJNA504765) | marine sediment metagenome | isolation source: marine sediment core GS10_PC15, 163 cmbsf | place: Arctic Ocean: Southern Knipovich Ridge | collected 2010
CCCAAAAAAAAAAGCGTATGATTGTCAGATTTACGGGACCTGGAGACATTTTCATTGAAGATTATCTTCCCTACCAAGGTGAATCTGAATGGGTAGAAATTGACTCAGATGAAATAACATACTTTATAGCTGATCATCAAGATCAGTTTGACACTTTGGAAATAATGGATGAATAGTCATAGAAACGACTTTAAGGAATTCTAATCGAGAGATGTCATGTTTTGGCCTGGAATGGGAGATCCTTACAAAAGAAAAAAAACTCTGAGATTCCTGGTTCTTACTGGAGTTGTGGGAATTATCGCAGTATTGATTACTGTTTTTTCTATAAACCCCTTCCTTCAAGCCCAACCCCGAAGTGCATGTATTAATGACATTGAAACAAATTATAAAATTTCATTTACAGTTGAATTGTATGTAGATGATCTGAAAGCTGACATTCCTACCAACGTCGGTTTTATGGAAGGGGGATGTCAGAGAGCAATATACACCCTTAGTAATGATGGAACTGTTTTCGTCGAATGGAAAGAAGATCCAGGTTTTGAAATTGGTCACTTTTTATGGATTTTTGAATTTCCCTTAAGAGATATGGATGAATCAAAATCAAAAATTTTCGTAGATGGTATTGAATCTGAGCATTTTATTAAACACCCATTAAAGGACGGATCCCATTATCGAGCTGAATTTATTTCAAAGGAATATGATGAATCAAAGGATTCGGACTTTATGCCGCCAGATGTATAATATTTAGACTAAACAATAGCAAATACTATTTCTAAATAACATAATAAAAAGAGGAAAGAGTTTACCAGTATTTTCCGTTGTCTGGGATTAGACCAATGCCTTCTTTCTCAAAGTGTCTGTCTAATTCATCAACCCATTTCTCACGAGTGTCTTTGTATGACCATCCATGAACACGTAACCAAAAAGAGATAAGTGCCAATAGGAATACAGTAAACATAATCGTGCCAAAGATGTATGTCATTACATCGAAAAATAATGGGTCATAGTTTGGCCCTAACTGACCTGTTACAGATGTGAGGATGCTGAGGAATATACCAAAGATAGGAATCATTGATTATGAAAACGATGTTTGTGAGATATATACATTTCTGCGATTCTAAAAAATGGTAAGATTAGGCTATGTAGATAATCCTAATAAAATAAGCGTGTGGTCTTTTGCTTAGCCTCTTCCCTGTGCAGCGTATTTGCCTGACCTTCCTTTGAAGAACAAGGCCCCAGCAATACCACCAAAGACTGCTGCAGCAATTGCCGTGGAACCAAGTATACCAGTTGCATCAAGATATGGTGTACCTGACCCGGTTCCGGGGAATTCTTTAACAAGTGCTACTCTTATTTTTGCAAGTTCAAGGGTTTCTTCAAGTGTAGCTGGTTCAGACGTGACAGATCCCGCGTATTGGGCAAATGCAACTCCCGTCATTCCATAACTCATTATAATTCCGGCGATTATGCTTCCCAATAATATTGTTTTATTCATATTGTTTACCTGTTCAAATGAATCTCCCGAAGATATTTAACTTTTCTTTTTATTCCCAAATTTGATTTTCCATAGGATCAAGAAACGTTTAATTTCGTTCTCAAGCCACGCAGAACATGGGACGTATACATACCCATAGACATGGAAAATCTCATTCGATAAGACCTATTACTACAAGTGCTCCATGGATTTCCCAAAATCCAAAGCAAATCGAAGAGCTTGTAGTAAAATATGCAAAAGAGGAAATCCCCCCAAGTCAGATCGGAATTAAGCTTCGCGATCAACATGCAATTCCACTTGTAAAGCCAATTATAAAAAAGACAATCATTCAGATTTTAGAGGAAAACAAGCTAAAACCAGAAATTCCCGAAGATTTAGACAACATTGTAAAAAAGGCTATTCGTTTACAAAAACATCTAAAGTCCAACAAGAAGGATTACCGAAATGTCAGATCTCTTGAGCTTGTAGAAGCCAAAGTTCACAGACTGGATGTGTATTACAAAAAAACTGGCCAACTCGACAAAAACTGGAAATATAAATCCGTTGTCGCTAACCTAGAGTGATGGAAAAGAATCTAGATCAATCACTTTCCTATTTTCATGATAAAATTTTTGATTATATAAAATCAAACAAATCTATTTTTGTTCTAACTCATATTGATTGTGATGGTTTAAGCTCTGGCAGCATTGTTACTAAAGCCCTAATTAGGGCAGGAGCAAAATGCACAGTAAGAACAGTAAAAGAACTGAACAGATCTGTAATTTCCAATCTTCAAAAAAATGCTAGAGACTTAAACATCATAACCGATCTTGGAGGAGGATTTGCAAAAACTTTAGATGATAACCTTGGCGATAACTGGTTTGTATTAGATCATCATGAAATTTCAGAAGAAGAGCATGATAATGAACGGGTGATTAATGCATGGAAGTATGGATTTGATGGAGGTAAAGAAATTTCTGCAGGTGGAATGGCTTATTTGGCCGCAATTTCTCTTGATGATAAAAACGTAGACCTTTCATCAATAGCTGTAGTTTCGGCACTTGGTGACAGACAGGATCAGGGTGAAAAAAAATCCTTTACAGGAAAAAATTATGAAATTGCAAAAACAGCAAAAGAAGAAGGATTACTTGAAATGGATTTAGATTTGCTGCTTGTAGGGCGTGAGACAAGACCAATTCCAGATTCTCTTGCATTTACCTCACAACCATTCATTGAAGGACTTACTTGGAATAGAGATGCCTGCCTTTCGTTGATAAATTCGGCTGGCATTAAACTGAAGGATGGAGGAAGATGGAGAGTTCCAGCCGAACTGAGTGAAGATGAAAAACGTATCCTCATTGAAGCACTAACAAGGTACACATCGGGAAAAAATTCCACTGAAATAATGCAGGAGTTGATTGGATACACATATTCATTTCCAAGAGAGGATGAAAGGAGTTTTTTGCGAGATGGGCGTGATTTTGCCACTTTGCTAAACTCTTGTGGACGGATCGGTAAAGCAGGAGTTGGAATTGGAATTTGTATGGGAGACAGAAATAAAATGCTTCAAGAAGGAGAAAGTATTCTTTCAAAATATAGAAAAATGATCAGAGATTACATGAACATTTTAGGAAATGAGAGATGGAGAATTTCAGATAGAAAAAATTGTGTTATGGTAAATGGAGAAGGAGTGATCCCAGAAACTATGACAGGAACGATTTCTTCCCTCATTGCAGGTTCGCCCAAAAATTCTGGAAAAATTGTTATATTGAGAACAAACGGTGACGAGGGAACTATAAAGTTTTCATCAAGAAAATCAGCAGGATGCAACTCTGATGTGAATTTAAGTGAATTGATGAGACGAGGGGCAGAAAAATTTGATGGGGTTGGTGGAGGACATAATGCTGCTGCTGGTGCTAGAATAACTAAAGACAAATTGGATGAGTTCTTGGACTATTTAGAAGCCAATGTCATTAACGTGCAAAGTTCAAGTAACTCTTGAAAATATTTCTGAAAAAAAGGCTGAGACTGTAAGAAAAGCTCTTGAACCTGACAATGTTAATTTTCCAGAAAACTTGACTTTAGAACTAGAAAATTTTGATAACAAGGTTGTTTTTAATTTTCAGAGTCAGGGAGATATGAAAAAATTGATTGCTACGGTTGATGAGGTTTTAGAACATGTGCAGGTTGTTTTGAAAGTGATTGACTGATGTTAGATCCGAAAATTCTTAGAAATGAACCTGACAAAATTCGTCAGATGTTAAAAGATAGAGGAGTAGATTTTGAGCTGGAAAAATTATTTTCAGCAGAAAAACAAAGAAGAGAGTTTATTGTAAAAGTTGACAATCTTAGAAAAAAACGAAATGAAATGTCTATCCAAGTTTCAAGCCTTCTAAAATCTGGAAAGAAAGATGAAGCTAAAAAATTGGTTGAAGAATTACAAGTTGATGGACAGATGTTAACAGATTTGGAATTGAAACAAAAAGATATAGAAGAAGAATATGCTCGTCTGGTAAATTCAATTCCTAATTTAATACATGAAACTGTTCCAAGAGGTCTTGACGAAGCTGCAAATAAGGAAATAAGAAAATGGGGGAATGTTCCAAAATTTGATTTTCAGATTCAAGATCATGTTGATCTATCTGACAATTTAGATTTAGTTGATTTAGAGCGTGCAGCAAAAGTTTCTGGAGCACGATTTTATTATCTTAGAAATGAATTGGTCAGACTAAATCAGGCTCTGATAAATTTCGCACTTGACTTTCTTGCCGAAAAAAATTATTCTCTTGTACAACCACCATACCTCATTAATCAAAAATCTATGGAAGGTGCGATAATTGCAGAAGATTTTGAAGATGTAATTTATGAAATTAAAGGTGAAGGCCTATACCTCATTGGAACTTCAGAACATGCAATTGCAGCAATGCATTCTGGAGAAATAATTGAAGGAAAGCATTTACCAATAAGATATGCCGGTGTTAGTCCTTGTTTTAGAAAAGAGGCCGGAGCACATGGAAAGGATCAAAAAGGAATTTTTAGAGTACACCAGTTTGAAAAGGTCGAGCAATTTGTTTTTTCAAGACCTGAAGAATCTTGGAATGAACATGAAAAGATGATCCAAATAGCTGAGGAATTTTATCAAAAACTTGAGATTCCTCACAAAGTGATGCTTCTTTCAAGTGGCGACATGGCAAAAATTTCTGCTAAAACATACGACATTGAAGCTTGGATGGCAGGTCAAAATGCCTACAGAGAGATTGTATCTTGTTCTAATTGTCTAGATTTTCAAGCAAGAAGACTCAAAATCAGATTTAGAGATAAAACAAATGAAGAAACACAATATCTTCACACCCTTAATAGTACTTTAGTTGCTACCACAAGGGTTTTAGTTTCAATAATGGAAAATTTTCAAACTAGGGATGGGCACATTGATATTCCAAAAGTGTTACAAAGCTATATTGGAAAACCCATAATCTAATCACATACTCTTATATTTTGGATTCAAAGGTCGTTATTAATTGGCACGGAGAAAAACAAGAGTCAAGGATAAGTGGAGAGAAAAGAGATGGATTACTGTTCTTGCTCCAGACTCGTTTAACAATGTCCAATTAGCATATATACCAATTACGGATGATGAAAATGCAGTTGGTAGAGTTGTTGAAGTCACTCTCCATGATATTCTCAAGGGCGATCAATCACAACATCAATACAAGATCTTCTTCCAAATAAATAAAATTCAAGGTAATAGTGCGACTACAATTTTCAAAAAATATGAATACGCAAAAGAGTTTTTGAGGAGTGTTGTTAGACGTGGTTCATCCAAGATCAATTTCATAGTAGATGCAAAAACAAAAGATGGTTTCATTTTCAGATTAAAGTTAATTATACTAACTCATAGACAACTCAATACATCTAGGAAACATGCTCTTAGACTTATAGCAAAAGACATTATCGATAAGACCATTCCACAAATGACCATTGAGCAGTTTGTTCAGGCTACCTGTTATGGAAAGATAAATTCTGATATAATGGCAGCTACTAAAAAACTGATTAGGATTAGGCATGTGGGATTTGAGAAGGTTAAACTTGTCAGAACTGCAGAAAAAGAGATTGCCCTTCTTCAAGCCTAAATAAATTTCAGAACTTCTTTATTATATTGCTCATGGAAGACAAAATTCAAGTGACTATTGATGTGATAGTTCACGCAACTGAGGATATTACAAAATTTTTCAATATTTTTGATGAGTTATTTGAAATTAAACGAGAAAAATTTTTTATTCAAAATCTTAAAGGTCATTTTGATAACGCAATAACTACTCTTCAAGTAAAACTAACAAAAAAGGATGCAAAAAAATTTGTAGATAATCTTGTCTCTAATTTGACAAATGAACAACGCCAAGAACTGCTTCAAAGTTTAGAGGAACGAATTCATAATTCTGCCTTTCATTTACGATTAAACAAACAAAAACTAATTCTTCGGCAACTTGAATTGAGAGAGAAAGATCCTGTTAAAGTGAAAATCTTCACGCCGATTTATAAAAAAACAGATTCTACAAAAATTTATTCCACACTTTTGAAATTAGCCAACTAAATTTTATTAGAAATGGCTATAATTGTTAATTGGGAACAAGGAGATATAACATCTTCAGCCTGTATAAAATGCTTTAAAGGCGCAGAGACGATCAGGACCAAAATTTTTGACCTAAATTACAGGATGATTTTAAATATCAATTATTGGGGGGATTGATTGTGCCAGACTACGATGTTATTGTAGCAGGTGGTGGACTAGCAGGAACTGTTGTGGCTCAATCTGTTGCATATTATTCAAATCAGGGGCTTTCAGTTCTGGTAATTGATCGTAATCCCAGTCATTTGCCAGGTCGAAAAAGTATCTCAGGATGGGTATGTGGCGATGCGGTTAGCAAAGAAGCTGTTGATTATATGACAGAACACATCAAAGTTTCATGGACTGAACCAGAAATTGAACACAAAGTAAAGGGAGTAATGGCATTTTCACCCAATAGAGAAACTTCAATTCCTTTTGATGGTGATGGCTACATGCTTAATAGAATAAAACTTCCAGAGTGTCAAAATGAACGAGCAAGAAAAATGGGAATTGATTTTGATTTTGAAGTGAATCTAACCGGTCTTCTTTATGATGATGGTCAAGTAATTGGAATTCAAGGAATTGATAACAAAAACAAACAGCCCTACAAAAAAACAGCCAAGCTTGTAGTTGATGCAACTGGCGTTACCTCAATGTTAAGAAATCAAATCAAAAACACAGATAAAATTGAGAGAAAGATAGATCGGAAAGATGTTGAATCTACTGGAAGACACATTATGTATTTTGAAAAAGGGGAAGATGATTTGTCCGAATTTGATCCTGATTATTGTATTATTCATTTAGATCAAGATATTGCTCCTGGTGGCTATGCTTGGGTTTTTCCAAAAGGGGATAACAAAGTAAACATTGGATTAGGTATTGAAAAAACTCTTTTAGAAAAAAGAAACAAAAGACTGGGTAAAAACGATAATGTTTCTTCATTAATTAATGAATATGTTAAAAGAAATAGGGCAATAAAAAATCCAAAACTTTCAATGGATCCGGAGGACAAAGACAATGTAACTGGTAATTTCCAAGTTTCTGTTAGAAGACAAAATGATTGTATGGTAGCAAATGGCTACATGTTAGTTGGCGATTCTGCATGGATGCCAAAACCGCTTGATGCTGGCGGAATTGGTCCTGCGCTAATTGCTGGAACAATAATTGGAAAATGTGCAGTTGATGCGATACAATCAGGAGATGTAACAGAAAAAGGGTTGTGGAAATACAATAAAGAATTCATTAACGAATATGGATACAAAACCGCAGGTCTTGAAGTTTTCAGAAGGTTAATTCAAACACTTTCAAATGATCAGATCGATTATGGAATAAAACACTTTTTGGGAAATCTTGATGTTGAAGCAATAGCAAAAGGAGAGCATCCTGACTTTGGGGGTCTTGGAAAGTTAGGAATGATCATTAGAGGAGTCCTTAACAAAAAACTCGCTGAAGGTCTCAAATTTACTAGTCAGCAAAACAAATGGTTAACAAAACATTATTACAATTATCCTGAAACTCCCGATGGATTTTACGACTGGAGAAAACAGTTACACAGGGTATTAGACGAGTCTAATGCCAAGTTACTTTTATTTGAAAACTAGGACTTGTTTGAATTAGTTACTAGGGTGTAAAAAGGAGTCTCATCAACGATGGTTAATTTTCATTGTGCATTGGTGTTCTGATTTTTTTCGTCTATCAACAACTTTACCACAGTTCTCACAGGCAAAGAATCTTCCCAACAAAATACTATTATGATTAATACTTTTAATGTTGATGGTAAATCCATAAAAAAGTTCTAAATTAAGCAAAAAATGAAGCGTGCCTGATGGAGCCTATCAGATATTTTATATGATCTTAAAGCGTATGATAATGCAGAGGAGAAAGATTATTGGAAGTAACTAAAGGAAGTAACATTGACAACGTTCTGCTTGAGCACTTTAAACAAGACATGTGGAGTAAGGTTCCTCATCTGGAAGAGAAACAGGGCGAAGTAAAGGTTGTCAACGCAACGCCGCTGATTGATATTACTGAAGATTTGAAAGAATGTGCAAAAAACGTGTACAACCTGAATCTTGCCGATGCAGATCTGAAAGTTTTCGGCAAGTTCGATTCTAACTTGCTAACAGGCTCGATTAAAGTCAGGCCTGCGGTCCACATAATCCATGACGCCATTGTTACAGGGAAGCTTAAAAGTGGTCAGACAATAATTGAAGCCACCTCGGGGAACTTTGGGATAGCCCTTGGACTGTTATCTAAACTTGGACTAGGTGTAGTTGCGCTTGTCTCAAGAAAGCTACAGGAGGGAGTCTTTGAGGAGTTGAGAAACGAGAATATACGAATCATGGATCTTGACATGGACATCTGTCCTGCTCCAGGAATGAAAGACAACCCAAATCTTTTGGCTGCAAAAGCAACCGCTGTTAATATTCGCTCACAATTATCTGAGCTTGGGTTTGATCCTGCCATTTTTGATAAAGCAAGTTCTGAGGTACAATCGCTTTTAGCTAGCCAAGACATCATAAACTTGGCAAAGTTTCTTGCCAAGATCTACGACTGTTTCTGCCCAGAACAGTATGACAACGAACTGAACATCGATGTACATAGAACTGTTACCGCAGTTGAGATAGACCAGCAATTACATGAAAAAGGAAATTCGTTGGCAGACTTTAGAATTGTCTGTACCTTTGGTACGGGCGGTACGTCTGGTGGCTTGAGCAGATACTTGTCTGAAAAATATGGAAAAAAGTCACTGCATGTAGTATTTCCACCTAGTGATCAAGATGTTGGAGGAATTAGGACAAAAGACAAGGCCGCTGGCTTGAAGTTATACGAACCTGAGATATATGCTGGACAACATGAAGTAGATTTTGAGCAGGCAAAACTTCTTCTAAAGTTTTTTGTAGACAAAGGTCACGACATAGGCGAAAGTAGTGCTCTTGCACTTTATGCAGTGATACAGATGGCAAACTTTGGCGACGGTGGAAAGTTTGTCGTAATAGTTGCTGATGGCATACAAAAGTACAAAAAGAATCTGGAAGCGATGGCAAAGAAGCAGAACCGTACTCAGGTCTCCCTGCAGGAAGCTGTATCAAACGTAGGCGACTATGATAGAGTAATCTGGATTCATACCCAGTATACTCCACGTGAAGAAGGAATAGAGCTAATTGCAAAATCTCTCGGCGTTGATAAAATGAAGATCTCTGTGCCAAAGGCAAGAACCGTGGAGCAACTATTAGCAACACAACAAATTCCAGAAGAGCTAAGTAAATCTCTGCAAGGGTCTAAAGGCAAGTCGTTGCTGGTTTGCATGGCGGGAAACACTTCGTTGATGGCTGTTAAAGTACTTGCGGGTAAAGGCATTATAACTGAAAGTTTGACTGGTGGGATAACAGAACTACCTCAAGGAAAAGGCAGGCAAGTTTCTGAATTGATCAAAGTAGCTACCGAATAATAGTACAATTTCATTTTTCCAACACATCATAGTGAAGGGGTAAAACCAACAGAAATGATTCCAGACCTTGAGATGGGTACAAATCTATGCAGTATTAGAACAGCCTAAACTTTTCCAAAAAATCTAATCAGTTTATTTATACAAAATTCAATTTAACCTAGTTTAAGATTTGAAAATATATTGTATAATAGAAGAAATAATTAATGTTGAGCGGATGATTTTATCTTATCCATGAAGTGTCTTTCTATTTCACAACCCTTTGCAAATCTGATCGTGTCTGGAATGAAAACAGTTGAGCTAAGACCCTGGAACACAAATTTTCGTGGAGAATTTTTGATTCATTCACCACTCAAGGTTAGATTAAATGATTACAAAAGACTAAAAATTTCAAAAAAACTAGTGACCGGAGCAATTATTGGTAAAGCCGAGATTTATGGCGTTAAAATATACAATTCCAAATTAGAAGTTAAAACCGATTACAAAAAACATCTAGCTTCAAAGGAGTTTTTTGATAGAAGGTATGGTTTTTTGTTAAAAAACGCCAAGTCATTTAGAATACCAATTCCTTACAAAGGAAAACTTGGTTTTTTTGATGTCAAACTACCAAAAAACAAGATCAAAAAAAGTGAACTAAGGACTGACATCATTGATGAAGAGTATCGATATCAATGGATTGGACGCCATTAACTTTCAAGTTTCAGACTTGGAGAAAAATTTACTAGTATATATAAAGCAGCTTTATAAGGACCTCGAAATGCCTCAAACAAAACCCATAGTTAGTATTGAAAACGTTGTTGCATCAGCCTCAGTTGATCAAGAAATAAATCTTATTGATATAACCAAAAAGTTTCCAGACACTGAATACCACCCAGAACAGTTTCCTGGACTGGTATTTCGATTAAAGACCCCAAGAACGGCAACCCTGGTTTTTAGGACAGGTAAGATGGTCTGCACTGGAGCAAAATCAGAAGAGATGGCAATTAAAGCAGTTAGAACTGTTGTGCAAAAACTTCGAAAAGGTGGCATCAAAATTAAAAAGGATGCAGTTATCACTGTCCAAAATATCGTTGCTGCCATAAACCTAGGAGGAAAGATTCATCTTGAGAAGGCTGCAAGAACTTTGCCAAGAAGTATGTATGAGCCTGAACAATTTCCTGGTCTAATCCATAGAATGCTTGATCCAAAAACCGTGATCTTGCTTTTTGCGTCAGGAAAACTTGTTTGTACTGGAGCAAAAAAAGAATCAGATGTTTACCGTTCTGTTCATAATCTTCACTCACTTTTAGAAGAAAAAGACCTTATGATGTATAACGAGTAGATTCAATGTTTTTTTAATTTCTGATTAAGAAGATTTTTTTTAAAAACGTCTCTTCCCCCTAAATCTCGTTTTAATCAATAAATCTTGGATATAGTTTTTTCAGGTAACAAAGGATGTTGGAATCACAACATTTCTCATTCAAATTAAAGGCAATTGTATAATCTAAAGATTTATGAAGTTATTACCATTATTTTTTAAAACTAAATGTGACCTTGTTATCTTCGCTACCGTGTTCTGCTTTTAAAGTATAAGTTCCACTGTTTTCCCATCCAGGGCCTCCAGCTATGAGCAAAGTAGAAAATGCTCCACTGTCTTTGATTTTCAAATCTTCATCCCAAATCAGCTCACCATCAGCATTTTCAATGGACAGGTTTATAGTATTACCAAAAGTTGTTTTTGATGTTCCTAAAATTGAAATAATGTCTCCTTTGTCATATGATGATTGATCAGTATCCAGAGTTAATCCAGTGATGGTTTGTGTTGGTGTTGAAACACCTAGTCCTAAATCTAGAATTCCATTTGCACCAATTGCTACAACAATAATTAATGCAAGGGCGGCTGCACCTCCACCAATCAGGATCTTTTTATTTTTGTAACCTGTTGGTTTTAATTCTAAAATTGTTTGTGTTGTAGTTTCTTGTTCGATTTTTTCCATCTGTTCTTTCTGAACAGAAGTTTCTTCTTGTGTGGGTTCGAGAGGGAGCTCAAGCTCAGGTTCTGGCTCAGGCGGTTTTAGATGTTGTTCTACGAGTTTTGCCACATAATTTCTCTCATAGTTTGAAATTACTTCATTGTTTTCTGCTGCTCTTTTAATCTGCTGAAGAATTCTTTTTTCTCCAACCTCAGCATCTAGGAGCTTCTTTACATCATCCATTATATTTTCAGGCATACTAGTTAGAATACTTGGATTGCTTTTTAAGCTCTGTTGCTAATTTACGAAAAATCTCATTCACGCTCACATCAACAAAATTTATGGTTGAGTTTTCCCTGACAATTTGATTCTCAAACTTTTCTTTAATGGCAAAAGATACTGATGACCAATGAAGAACGCCTTTAAGTTGTTCCTCCATCACGATGTTTGTAGTGGGAAAATTAACTGGTGAAAAGGCTATGCCGTTTGCCCATTGCATAGTAGGTATTGCCCCACCAGAAGTTCTACTTGAAAAAGCAATCTGCTTAAACCAGTCATCAAACTTGTATTCGATTATTTCATGAATAACAAGTTTTTTCCATATTTCGATTGAAATATCCAAATCTAGAATAACTAATTTTAAGGATTGTAAATAGTTTTAACTTGACTGAATCTTCCTAGCCTGAATTATTACAGTTCTAAGATAGTCTCTAGCTGTTGAATCTGAAACTCCCATCTGTTTGGCTCGCGTGTATAAGTCGTGCTCCGTATGATTTTTCAAATAAAACCTTAAAAGATAATTTAGTCGATGTGATCTTTTCTCATCACTCTTCATGTTTGAGTTTTGAAAATTGTATTAAAAAAGAAACAGTATAATGATATAACCTTATCAAATGGAACTACTTTAGACGTAGACGTTTATCTAGTCTTCTTAATTCACGAAGATTGGTTATCTCAACTGCATTACTTCGTGTAACCATTTGTGATAGTTTTGGTTTTGCTTCTTTTCCTAGTTTCATCACTAGTTTATTATTGTTAGAAATACAAAGTGTTAATTTCTCATCTTTTAGGTTTTTTGCAAGGTTTCTTGCTTCACTTAGTTTTTTTAGAATTCCCATAGAAGTTGGGATATTAAATGAGGGATCAATGAGGTTAATGGTTATTTTATTGTCTTTTGCAATTAAGCGTGCAGATTTTTTTCCATCTTCTTTTATCTCCATAGATCCGTTTTTGATACACTTTAACAGTTTAACAGGTAACTTTGTGTCCATGAGACTTGTTATCCTGCGGTTATTGTTATTTTTCCATTAACCTTTATTCGCCCTGTTGGAAAATACTTTCCACTAGAGTCTGCTCTGTCTGCCTCAAAAGTAACATTGTCAAAATCATAGGTAATTGATGCATTTTTGGCGGTCAATCTTTCAAAAACTTCTGCTAAGAGATTTACCCATTCTCCTTCTTGTGTTTTCATGATCAGGTTAGATGGATACTCTATTAATAGAGGTTTTTACAGAAAATCAAAAAATGGAATTATAGTTGAACTAAACTGAGATTTGGCAATACATAGTCTGTCAGGTTAAACTTTACTGATTGGTCATTTAGCTCATTTTTGAAATAAAAATATAGGTGTGTTGTGATGATTAACTGTATGAAAAAGGAATATGTAATACGAAGTATTGATGCTTCACCTGACGGTTCACCCCACGTCACAGTATCATTATCATCTGTAAAAGAGATAAAGGAGGGTATCAGTCCTCAATCTGCTTTAAGTCCTAAAGTAATGGGTTTTACGAACATGAACGATATGATGAAAGACCTAAACAAAATGTTCGGAGGCATGGGCGGTATGGCAGGTGGTGTTACAGCTATAAAGCTTGATATGCATGAATACAAACAGATGAATCTTTCAGTTGGAGACAAGGTCTTTTTGGAGCTTACAAAAGCTGAAAGTCTTGGAGTTTAGATTAAATTCTAATGTTTGGGTTTTCTGTCTTTAATTTTTCCCAATCTGCCAAGAAATTTTTCAGACCAATGTCAGTGAGTGGATGTTTTAGCATCTTTCCTAAAACAAACGGGGGCAATGTTACCACGTCTGCGCCAATCTTTGCAGCTTCAACTACATGCACTGGGTGTCTAACACTTGCAACAAGAATCTGAGTTCCAAAATTGTAATTAGAAAGGATTTGTTTAATTTCTCGAATCAAGTGTAGTCCATCTTCACCAATGTCATCTAGTCTGCCAATAAACGGACTAAGATATTTCGCGCCAGCCTTTGCTGCCAAAATTGCCTGATTTGGTGAGAAAACAAGCGTAACATTAACTGGAATTTCCTCAGCTGTCAAAGCTTTACATGCTTTAAGACCATCAGCAGTCATGGGGTATTTTACAACTACATTGTCCCCATACTTATGAAGTCTACGACCTTCTTCTAGCATTCCATCATATTCCGTAGCTACAACTTCAAGACTAACATCTCCATTGATTATACTAACAATCTCTTTCATTGTTTTGTGCGGATCACCCCCTTCTTTAGATAGAAGAGTGGGATTTGTTGTAATACCATCAAGTAATCCCATATCATTATACATCTTGATTGATTCAAGATTAGCAGTGTCTAGGAATATTTTCATTACTTTTTACTCCTTATCTCTTTCACGCTATTTGCTATATTAATAGATGATATTCCATGCTTTTCAAGCAAAAGTGGAATTTCTTTGTCTCTGCATGATTCTCCAAACATGTCCTGTGCTCCAATCCTCTTGATTGGAACAGGGTAGTGTTCTGAAACGACTTCGGCAACTGCAGAACCCATTCCACCCATAATGTTGTGTTCTTCACATGTTATGATTGCGCCAGTTTCCCGAGCAGCCTTTTCAAGTAGTTCTATATCAATTGGTTTTATTGAAAATACATCAATTACTCTGCAAGAGATTCCTTCTTGCTTTAATGATTCAGCTGCCTCTAATGCCATATTTACTGTTATTCCACAGGATGCTATTGTACAATCAGAACCATCTACTAGTGTAATTCCTTTTCCAATTTCAAACTCTTGTGAATCTTCATGAATGATTGGTGTCTTAGTGCGAGTCATCCTCATATAGAATGGGCCATACTTTTGTGAAATGATCCACGTAAGATTATTTACCGTCACTGTATCAGCTGGAATCAAAACTTTCATGTTTGGAATTGCACGTGTTATTGCAATATCTTCAATTTGTTGGTGTGATCCTCCATCTGCACCAACAGATAATCCCCCATGGGACACCACGAGTTTTACATTTAGTCCCATTTTGTCACCTCTAGATGGATATGCAATTGCGTTTCTTATCTGATCTACAGCTCTGCCTGGGACAAAAATTGCATATGTGCTTGCAAATGCGATTTTTCCCTCTATTGCAAGTCCTGCAGCTACTGAGACCAGATTAGCTTCTGCAATTCCAACATTAAAGAATCTATTAGGAAATTCTTTTCCAAATGCCGCCGTTTTTAGTGAATCGGTAGTGTCTGCTCCTAAAACAACAACATTTGGATTTTCTTTTCCAATTTCAATGAGGGTTTTTCCGTATTCTGTTCTCATATCGGTTAGTTTTTGCTCTACTGTTGTCAAATGTATAGTGCCTCCTTTGCCATTCTAATTAGTTGATTTTTTTTGTCACCAACTAAATGCAAATCAATCCATTTATTGACAAGCTCAGTTCCACCAAGCTCATGGGCTTTTTGCAGAAGAGCTAGTCTTCTTTCTTGTAAAATAACTCGTCGAAATTGTCTAATCACACCTCTAACATCATTCTGACCAATTATTGCACTTCCGCCAACAAAGGCTCGTGCCCCATCATTGTAACAGGCCCCTGCATTATCCAGTACTACACCACCGTCAGCCTCAATATAGCCTTTGAATTTGTGGTCATTTAAGATCTTAACAACTCTTACCATTTTCTCGTGTGTAGACTCGATGTATTTTTGACCTGATTTTCCTGGAATGACGGACATAACAATTAACTGTTCAATCGTTTGTAAGAACTTGAATGACCATTCTGGAAGTTCTGTATCAGGATTAATTGCAAGACCAATACCAACTTGGTTTTGTTTTAGTTTGTCATGAATTTCCCCAAAGCTTGACTCATCACAAACCTCAGCATGAACCGTAATAATGTCACTTCCAGCATCCATGTAATCTTGGATGTGTTTTACTGGTTCGTTAATCATTAAATGAGCATCAAAAGGGATAATCGTAAGTGGCCTTAGCTCTTTGATTTTATTATGATCAAATGTTGTGTTTGGTACGAATTGACCATCCATCACGTCAAGATGTATGAAATCGGCTCGTCCATGAGCACATCGTTTTACCTCGTTTTCTAAATTTGTCATATCACCTGCGATAATAGATGGCGCGATCATGAACTGGCTGTCAAGTTCTAGATCTATTATTGGTGCGATGTCAGGATCAGGAGCCAGACCATGCCATTTTGGATTGTCCTCCATGTGTTCAACGCCTTTTCCTTTTATCGTTCTTGCGATGATAATGGAAGGCAAGCCTTTAGTTGAGGTTGCTTTTGAGAAGGCATCATTGAGTTGTTCAATTCTATGACCATCAATCTCAATTACATTCCAACCAAATGAACGCCACTTGTCACCTGTCTTCCATCGTGAAGCATCCCTCCACATCTCAGAAAGATCATCACCAATTAGCTCTTCATCAAGTGGCATTATTTTTTCTGTGTAAGAATCTTGTTGAATGAAATTTCTATCTAGGATTGCAGTAAGGTTATCAATTTTGTATTTTGCTGCTGTCATTGCTGCTTCCCAAACTTGACCTTCATCTGATTCACCATCTCCGATAATTGTATAGATATGATGGTTTTTGTTATCGATTTTTGCTGCCAACGCTAGTCCTATAGAAAATGACAAGCCTATTCCTAAAGACCCACCACAAAATTCTACGCCAGGACATTTCAAATCTGGATGACCTTGTAATCTACTTCCAAACTTTCTTAAGGTTTCAATTTCTGATTCCTCAATAAAACCAGCCACTGCTAAGTTAGAAAAAAGACCGGGGGATGCATGTCCTTTAGATAAAACAAATCTGTCACGATCTTCCCATAGTGGGTTTTTTGGGTCATAATGCAAAAAATTGTTAAATAAAACTCCCATTATCTCAGCCATAGAAAATGAACCACCGGGATGGCCAGACCTCGCGATCGTGGTACCTCTGATAACTAATTTTCGAGCCTTGCGTGCGTGCTTTTTTATTTGGTAATAATTCAGACCCATCTTAGCTTCTTTCCCTAGAAGAATTAATAAAAATTTACTTCTAAAAATTTTAATCTGATCGGAGAGTACCTATAGTATGGACTTGCAAGGAATAGTACCACTTGTCTTGTATGATGATCAGTGTTATCTTTGCATAAAATTTGCAAAAATTGTAAACTTTCTTGCAAGAAGAGAGCTTTCACTTGTTGGTCATTATTCGCTGTTTGGAGAAAAACTAAGATCTGAAATTTTAGATTCAAGTGCTCTTGAAATGTTTTGGTTTGTTGATGGAAAGACAGCTTATGGAGGAAGAGCAGCACTAGTACCATTGTTCAAAACCATCTTATTTTCTAAAGGAAGGAAGAAAGGGACATCGCCGGTGGTAGAAACCTGTGATGTTGGATGCAAGACAACAAAGGCAGTGTTTATACGCTCTGCAAGTTTACTCACAAACAGTAAGAAGATCAAGTTATATGCATAATGCATTTCTGTAAATATTAGAAACTAATTAAATATGATTGGTATTGAAACCCATAAGAGTAATTCAGATAGGTTTTGGAAGTTTGGGAATTGAAATTTTTAAAATTCTAAGAAAAAATAAAAAATTCAAAATTATAGGAGTGGTTGATTCTGACAAGACCAAGATAGGCAAAGATTGTGGAATTTTAACAAAGAAAACAAAAAGTGGGCACAGGATTGTACGTAAAATAAACGAGATAAAATCAAAACCAGATATTGTAATTCATGCCACAACTTCGAAAATTGAGCAAGCATACAGTCAGATTTCTGAGATTGCTAAAAAGAGAGTTTCAGTAATTTCCACTTGTGAGGAGCTGGTGTATCCATATAGAAAACACAGAAAATTTGCAGAAAAATTTGATCGCCTTGCAAAAAAATATCATATTGTAATTTTAGGTGTAGGAATAAACCCAGGATTCTTGATGGATTCAATGGTTCTGATGTTATCTGGTCTCTGTAACCAAATAGACAAAATTTCAGTTTCTCGTATTGTAAATCTAGGAAAAAGAAGAAGAGCATTACAAAATAAGATGTGCGTTGGAAAAACCAATTCTGAATTTAAGAAAATTCGAAATAAAGTAGGCCATGTTGGACTTGAAGAATCAGCAAGAATGATAGCAGATTCCTTGAACTTAAAGCTAAATTTCTCTAGTACAATTAAACCGTTTATAGCAAAAAATACTATTCATTCAAATGGCATAGTTGTTAAACGTGGAAGAGTTTCTGGAATAAGACAGACTTTAGTTGGAAAAACAAAAAACTTAGAATTTTTAAAAATGAAACTTTTCATGTATGTTGGAGCAAAAGAGTATGACCTAATTGATATCAAAGGGATTCCTCCAATTTATTTGAAAACAAAAGGTGTTAATGGTGATCAATCCACCATAGGGTTGTTAACAAACTACATTCCAATTGTTTTACAATCAAAACCTGGTTTGCAAACTGTCAACAAGTTAACTATTCCAAAGTTTTTTAATTAATTTGAAAGTTGTAAACTCTCTTGAAAATAGTTAGTTGATATTTGTTCTAGCGTGATAAAATCAGATCTATATATAAAAACTAAAAAATATAAGATCTTTGTACAAATGACTTGTAGGGGAATTTGTGAAAGATATAGGGCAGAAAAAAATAGATATCAGATAGGAATTAAACGATGTAGTTCCTGTGATATGTATTTACAATGTCAAGAGATAAGCTGTCCTTGTTGTGGAACTCAACTTAGAATAAAACGTAAATCAAAATTACGTCTGCAAAATTTGAAAGTTTAATTTTTTGAATTTATACCCAAACAATCTCCTTTTTTACAATCGGGGCAAATATCTTCTACAGAGCTGCTATTACAACCACAGGAGCAGGAACATGGTTTCATAATTCGTTATAGTTATTTCAATACATACCCTTTACTGAATTGAAAAGTCAAAATCTAGTATCCTCTACTGTTTCTGTCTGGTTTGTCCATATTCGGATTTCTAAATCCATGTTTTTCCATCATGTGGTTTAAGAATCTAGTATCATTTTCAAATTGTTCACCACAAACAGTACACCTAGACATACTCATAATTCGATGATTTGTTTTTTAAAAGTTTATTTTGATTAAAAATGCCAGCACTGTAGCTTCCCAAGAGCTCTCGCACCTTAGTAACACAACAGCGACGTCAGGTTTGACTTCCAAGTTCGGAATGGGATTGGGTCGCACCCTAACGCTATGGCCGGCTTAAACATTATTTTGTTGATGTTATCTATTAACCTAACTCAATTTGGTCTTCAATTTTGCCCAAATAGGTATTAAAGCATAGATAAACTCCTGTATCATCATGACACATCGTGTTGCAGTGCTTGACAAGGAACTTTGTCAGCCAAAAAAATGTGGTTTGGAGTGTATCAAATACTGTCCAGTGAACAAGTCAGGTGCTGATTGCATAATTCTAAATGAGCAGATAAAAAAGGCCCAGATTGATGAGAATATTTGCAACGGATGTGGAATTTGTGTTAAGGTGTGTCCTTTTGATGCAATTACAATTGTAAATCTTGCCACAGAACTTGGAACAGAAAAGATTCATCAATATGGTCTAAATTCATTTAGACTCTATAGACTGCCGACCCCAAAAAAAGGAGAAGTTGTTGGCCTCCTTGGAAGAAACGGTATAGGAAAAAGCACCGTTATCAATATTCTATCTGGAAATATTAAACCAAACCTAGGAAAATATGATAACCCGCCAGACTGGGATGAAATTTTAAAATTCTATTCTGGGACAGAATTAAAATCTCATTTTGAGCAAATCAAAGAAAATCAAATTAAAACATCAATAAAACCACAGCAGGTATACCAGGTTGCTCAGGCATTTGATGGAACTGGGAAAGAATTGTTGGAAAAATATGATGAAAGAGGAGTTTCAAACCAACTAATCAAAGAATTGGGACTTGAAAACTCTGTTGACCAAGTATTAAAAGAGCTTAGCGGAGGAGAACTTCAAAGACTAGCAGTTGCTGTTGCAGTATCAAAGGATTCTGATTTTTACTTTTTTGATGAACCGTCTTCATACAACGATGTTTTTCAAAGAATAAAAGTAGCTAGAACTATTCAAAATCTCTCTAAGATTGGAAAAACGGTAATGGTTGTTGAACATGACTTGACATTTCTTGATTTTCTTAGTGACTACATTGAAGTATTGTATGGTGAGACAGCAGCTTATGGTATTGTTTCTACTGTGATGTCAACCAAGGTAGGAATAAACGTGTTTTTGGATGGATACTTGCCAAGTGAAAATGTTAGATTTCGAGATAAAAAATTTACATTTGATGCTTCTGCATCCACAGTTGGATTTCAAGAGGGAAATGAAGTAATTACATATCCAATTCTTGAGAAAAAATATCCATCATTTTCGCTTACAATAGAAGCAGGCGGAGTTAGAAAAGGCGAAGTTGTTGGAATTGTGGGAGCAAACGCGTTGGGAAAAACAACTATGATGAAAATGATTGCTGGAGTTGAAAAACCTGATTCTGGCAATATAGACAAGAAGGTGAAGATTGCATACAAACCGCAATATCTTCAAAATGAGGCCGAGGTCGAAGTAGTTTCTGTATTAGATGAAGCAAATGAGAATCCAATTGAGGGAAGTCAAGAAGAAGAACAAATTGTACAGCCACTTAAAATAAAAAAACTCTACAACAAATCGATAAATAATCTCTCAGGTGGGGAATTGCAAAAGGTCGCAATAGTTTCTTGTCTATTACAAAAGGTTGATCTTTATGCTCTTGATGAACCATCAGCATTTTTAGATGTAGAAGATAGAATTGCAGTAGCGAAATTTCTTCAAAAATTTGTGCGCTCATATGGCAAATCTGCAATTGTAATTGATCATGATTTGCAACTAATGGATTTAATTTCAGATACCATGATTATGTTCGAAGGAATATCAGGAATTGAAGGACATGCAACATCACCTCTTTCAAAATCGGAGGCCATGAATAGATTTTTGAGATCTCTTGATATCACATTTAGACGAGATGAAAAGAGCCTCAGGCCCAGAATCAACAAGCTTGACAGCAGATTAGATAAACAGCAAAAGGAGACTGGAAATTTCTACTACAAATAAAATTGATGCGTCTAGATTAATTTGATGTCTGAAGACCAAGTTAGAGGAAGAAGTAAGATTTGGATGTCTTATCTATATTTCTCAGCATTTTGGCGGATTGATCACTTTTTTTGTGCTTCGATATGATGATCCATCAAAAACAAAGAATTGTTTGTGGTTGGGAATCATTTTGTTTGTAAGTTATGATGGATATTATGTAGTGTTTTCATTAATGATTGAAATGTTTGAATTTTCTTGATTTTGATACTTGGAGGAATCAGAATTTGAAAAAATAAAGTGAAGAGTTCTCTTTAAATGACTTTAAAAATCACATATTATGTTGTCTACAGAATCGGTCAAAAATCTTGTTCCAAAATTTTTTGATAAAACAGCAGTTACTTATGACAAGGTTGTTTTATGGTCAACATTTGGCAAGGACCGATATTGGAAAAAAGAAATTCTAAAACAAATGCCTAAAGGAAGATTGGTCTTAGATCTAGCCTGTGGGACAGGAATTTTAACAAGAAAAATTTCAGAAAAATTTCCAAACGCAAAGATAGTAGGGATCGATATTACACCAAGTTATCTAAATATGGCAAAGAGAAATTCAAAATTGTTTCCAAACATCTCGTTTGTACATCAAGACGCTGAAGCCCTAAATCTTGGCTTGAAATTTGATTGTATTACCTCATCATACATTCCAAAATACTGTAATCCAGAGATTCTTGTAAAAAACTGTGTCGCTCATCTTAACTCAGGAGGAAAAATTATCTTTCATGATTTTACCTATCCAAAAAATATTCTTGTGCGAATGCTATGGAATGTTTATTTTATTTTGCTTAATTTTGTAGGCTATTTTATACCCAATTGGAGAAAAGCTTTTTCCGAACTTCCTAAATTAATAAGAACCTCTACTTGGTTGAGTGGTTGCGCTAACACAATGAAAAGAAACGGTCTTCAAGTGAGGGAACAGTCACTTACATGGGACTCATCTGCTATTTTGATAGGGACCAAAAATTACTAGTGTTTTTTCAAATTAAAAATTCAATTGTAAAATCTTAAAATAAAAAAAATCACAGTTCCGCAAATTACTCCAAAGGTAATCATTTTCAGTATGTTCTCTTTTTTATTTATTTGACAAATAATTCCAAAACTTCTCTTAAGTTCTTTGTATTTTCTTGAGGTAATTATTAAAGAGTAGGTAATTAGTGCCGATGCTATAGAAAGGATTAAAGCTTCTATTGATATGGAATTTGTCTGGATTACAGAGCCTGCAAAAACAGGTAATACTCCCCATGAAAATATTGTCGATATATTATTGTGAAACTTGCCTCCAAACAATTCTAAGTTATATGCAAAAAGAAAAAATCCTTCAGCAATTCCAATTGGGAATAAAAGAGGCGAGTCCAAAAATGCATAGTACAAACCTATTGTGAATGCTATCCCTAAGGAAATCATTGAAATGGTCCAAAGTTTTTTTTTCGGTAAATTTCCCCAAGGTTTAGTTTTTCCTCCAACTGCATCAAGGCAATGAGCCGTCACTCCGATTGATAAAAAATAAATCAAACAGATTGCCACCAGTCGATCTAATTCAAAGCTGCCAGAAAGTGAACCCCATGCAGCAAAAGATATGACTATGCCAGTATATGGTAGAAATAGAATTCCTATACTAATCCTAAAGTTTCGTGGACCAAATTTTGGAACGAACCATTCAGAAGTTCTATCCCTTTCCACAATAATTTATTGGGCATCATTACTTATATGATAACCAGTTGTGTATATGCCAAAAACTAGATTATTTTATAGTAAAAAAAGGAGTTTAGTTCATGAATCGTTATAGGAAATTTATCAAAAAAGGAGTAAATGAGTCTCTCTCTAAAGTTCCATTTCACACAAAGGCTCCTATCAAACGCTTATCCATGTTAAGCAAAAAACTAATTCCAGAATCTAATACGCATGTAGCTGTCCATCTTATTAATTCAAATCAAAAAAAATTTGCTGATTATAGTTTGTTGCATAAGCACAATCACGACGAAATTAATCTTATACTCTCAGAGGATGGAAAATTAAAATATGAAATACAACTTGATGATGAAATTTACAAAGTATCTTCGCCATCTACAATATTCATTCCAAAAGGAGTTAGACATAAGGCCAAAGTAATATCTGGAAGCGGAATTTTTGTATGCATAATTCTATCGGGTAATTACAAATCATCTTAAATATCCATGTGAAATTCTATTACAAGAATTGACACGAATGCTAAAGAAGGCACTTGAGGGAATACTCTCTGAAAAAGAAAGTGAAGAATTGTTCTCAGCGTTTGATCAAATTGGTGATATTATTGTGATTAGAATTCCAGACTCACTTTTATCAAAGAAAAAAATTATTGGGGGGATAATTCTGGAACGAGTGAGTACTGCAAAATCAGTTTTTTATCAATCATCTGATGTAGAAGGAGATTTTCGAATTCGTTCCTTAGAACTTGTGGCAGGAGAGGACAGAACAGAAACAGAGTACAAAGAATATGGTTGTCGTTTTGCTGTGGATGTTGAAAAAGTCTTTTTCTCACCTAGATTGTCTACGGAGCGCGAAAGAATTGCCAATCTTGTACAAGATGGAGAGATTGTTGTTAACATGTTTGGAGGTGTTGGAATGTTCTCAATTCTGGTTGCAAAAAACAAAAAATGTACTGTATATAACATAGACATTAATCCAATTGCCTCAAAATTGTGTGAAAAAAACATCAATCTAAACAAACTTGTTGGGGAAGTGATTTGTATCAACGGCGATGCAGCTAAAATAATAAAAGAGCGACTAGAAAACAAAGGCAATAGGACTCTAATGCTTCTTCCAGAGAGATCGGATGAATTTTTAGAGTCAGCTATCTTAGCTACCAGAAATAATGGAATTATTCATTATTATTCTCACATCCATGCAGACAAAAAACAAGATGCGCCTAAACTTTCAGAACAACACTATCTTGAATTGACAAAGGTGAAATCAGAAATTCTTAATTCAAAAATTGTAAGGGCTGTGGGGCCTAGATATTATCAAACAGTGGTTGATGTAAAAATTACAAAATAAGAATTATTTCTCATCATCATCTGTAATGATGGAAGATGGTGAAGCTTTGGATGTTGCCATAGTATAACCGATCCAAGCTATCATTCCTAGAACTCCACCAATTATTACCAAAACAGACAGTTGTAAAACAACACCGCTCCATTCAGATAACATTAGGAGATAGGCATAGACAAAAAATGCTCCTAAGCATAAAATGAAAATTGATATTCCTATTCCACTGCGTTTATCCATTGCGCTACAAGTTTGAGGTGAGTTATTTATCTTTTTGAACTAATTATTAAATTCAATTGCCATAAGATAGGCATCTTCACCATCACGATAGTATACATTCAGCCTTTGTTTAATAATAAATCCCATCTCCTCATACAATCTAACAGCATCGGTATTGCTACATCTAACTTCAAGATGTAGCTCTTCACATTTCTTTGATTTTACACCGATAAGTACTTCCTCAACTAAGCCTCTACCAATTCCTTTTCTTCTTTGTTCATTTAGAACTGCTACGGATACAACGTGTCCCTTTTTAACAAAGCCTAATTTTTTAAAATTTGAAAATCCATATTCGGTTTTGCACATAATGTACCCTACGAGTTTTCCGCCAATTTCAGCAACAAGAAATGCCTCTGGTAATTCTGCCAGTAAACTCTCGTAAAAGTAATCAGAGTAGTGTTCTGGTAATGTTTTCAAATTTATCTCCATTATTGGAATAAGATCAGCCACCTCTGTCCGTCTCACTATACATTCTCCAATCTGTCTGAGGATTACCTGCACAATATGAACTGCTGCTGGCGAATATTTAATGTTAAACCGTAAAATCAATAAATGGAAAAATCTTTGTATCATTACCGTGAGTGAGCCAACACAAGAGGAAGTGATCTCCATTGTTTCTTCAATTTTTGATGTAAGTGCAATGGACCTAGCCCTTGATTCCCTCCACTTCAAAATAGAAAACGAGCAATTCAAATCAAAATTTGTTCAGTTAGCACAAAAACTGGAAAGTCTTGAACTGATTTGTAGACTTGAACAGATGCCTGATGGTTTATACGTTCGAGTTTGGAAATTTCCTCCCAGGAAAAAAAGCGGATGGAAAGGCTCTTCGTGGACGCCACGAATTTTGTTTATGGTTGTTATTGGTTTTGTAATGATAGATGGTTACTTCAGAACAGTTGATTCTAACACAGTTGTTAACATTGGAGATCCGCTTGAAATGGCTGGCATCTATACATTATCACTTTTAGGAATTTTGGGAGTGCATGAATCAGGTCATCTAGTTGCTGCAAAATTTCACAAGCTAAAAACCACTTGGCCGTATTTTATTCCCGGCATTCCATATTTCGGAATTCCAACATTTGGTGCGTTTATCCAGGCAAGAGGACTTACAATCAATCGAGAAATTTTGTATGACGTTGCAATAGCTGGTCCAATTGCTGGCTTGATAATAACGGTTATTGTCTCTATGTATGGTGCATATACTGCACCTATAATTGATAGTGAATTTGCCGAGGGACTCTCTGAAAATGTTAGGTTGATTGAATGGGAGAGAGGAGAACCACTTTTGATGACAGTGACTCTGTCAATGTTTGGAAAAGGGGGAGATGGTCAAGAAGTATTAATGACTCCACTTTTGTTTGCTGCATGGCTTGGATTTTTAATTACGTTTTTGAATTTACTTCCAGCTTGGCAACTAGATGGTGGGCATATGGCAAGAACATTGTTTGGAAAAAAATGGCACAAATATGCAACTTATGCAAGTATGGCTGTACTTGTATTGCTTGGATATTGGCTCATGGCAATGCTAATCTTATTGTTAAGCTCTCGTAGCTCAGGTGCACAACCTCTTGACGATTATTCACCATTATCAAAAAACAGAAAACTTCTTTACATTCTGGTTATTGTTCTCGCAATCTTATGTGCGCCAATTTCTCCAATGGGGTTATTTTAGTAATAAACGGGCACCGTCTGAAATAACTAGTATCTTTTGCCTTGGACCTTGGGTTTTGAGAATGTAATCCATTACGCGTTTTGCACTATCCAATGAAATCATGTTTAGTTTTTTTGTATAAAATTCTGGAATAATGGAAACAAGCGCAATCTGAAATTTCTTTTGGATTTCAGTCAAGAACAAAAGATCTTCCATTCCATCAACATATTTGGTTGGATTTTTTAATCGTTCTAAATTGAACCGTCCTTCAATAAAATTTTGAAGTGCTTGTGATCCAGTACCGTTTTTACATTCTGCAAGCAAAACTGCAAGGCCATCATTTTTTATCGCCGAACTACAATTCCACAAAGAAGACAATGATTTTCCAAGTGAATTATTACTAGCATTTTTGCCAGTGCTAATAACCATGGTTTTGTGCTGACCAACCTCTTTTATGGCAAATCTTTCAAATGACTTTGAAATAGAAATAGTAGATGCTGGGTGACCTACCTCCAAATCCACAACACCTTTAGAATTTGCTACTATCTCAATTCCTTGAATTTCAAAATTATCTGCAAATTTTTTTGCTTCCTGTATTGTTTCTCCCATATGACCTGGCGATGGAAGGTTTTCCTTTCTTTTTGAGTAGGCAGATAACATTTGATCTTTACCAAATTTTTTGATTAGTCTAGTGGCGATTGTTTCAAATCCAAACAAGCCATCAAACTCCATTTCTCCAATAAAGACAAGATTTGGATTAGAAAGTTCAGAATCTCCAAATTCTGAAATAATACTTCCCTCTGGAAGTCCTTGTTTTAGTATATTGATAATGTGTTTGTCTGCCAAAATTTGTGGAAATGGTTTTGACTTTTGTTCGCACATCAAAAACAATGTAGAGAGAACCTTTCGGTTTGCCCTTGAATCATGCAATACAACAATCTCGTTTGGTTTTGAAGTAACTAAGGGATCAAGTTTTTCTTGAATTGTTGAATCCTCCATTATTTTGCCTTCTGAATCGATGTTTTGGTCTAGATTTTCGGCATGAATATCAAGTACAACGTCAGTTATTCCATAATTCAACCATATTTCTGGCACAGTTGAACCACAATACAAACCAAAATAAATCCAGTGTGGTAAATTTTGGTATGGAGTTTGTAAAAGAGTTTGCAACCTTTTTGCATGAAAAAGGGGCAATCAAATTTGGTGATTTTACTCTTACGAGTGGAAAGAAGAGCTCTTACTATGTTGATTTAAGAATAGTTCCCAGTTTTCCCCACCAATTTAGAAAGATGGTAAAACGGTTACAAAGCAATATTTCTGAAAAGATTGGTCTTGAAAATTTTGATTATCTAGTCTCAGTTCCTACCAGTGGTCTTGTAATTGCATCGGCATTAGCCACTGAAACAGTAAAACCTCTAATTTACGTAAGAAACAAACCAAAAGATTATGGAACATCAAAATCAATTGAAGGAAGTTTTGAACAAGGAAAAAAAGCCTTGATGATTGATGATGTGGCAACAACTGGTGGTTCTGTTGTTAATGCAATAAAATTACTCAAAGAAGCTGGAATTGTCATATCGGATGCATTTGTGATTATTAACAGAATGGAAGGTGCATCTGAAGCTTTAGAAGCTGAAGGAGTCAAAATATATAATTTAACTGATATTTTGGAAATTACCAACTCGCTTTACGACCAAAATTTGATTTCTAATGACGTTTTAGAGAACGTCAAAAATCAGATCAGTAAAGTTTAGGCAGCTCAGACAAATGCCTTTACATCATTTTTCAGATATAACTCTGATTCTTCATTGCAGCCAGTAAAGTTTTCTCATTACTTACTTTAAAACTAATTGAAATCCAGTGGGCCCGAAGGGCTTCGATCCCTTGGCTCACCGGTTATGAGCCGGTTACTCTACCAAGCTGAGTTACGGGCCCCACGAAAAAAGGTTATG
>SDBS01001066.1_pt1 | contig 27775 bp, 18 predicted proteins | sample 2277091 | NCBI WGS metagenome assembly SDBS01 (sample SAMN10404972, study PRJNA504765) | marine sediment metagenome | isolation source: marine sediment core GS10_PC15, 163 cmbsf | place: Arctic Ocean: Southern Knipovich Ridge | collected 2010
AAATTCCACGAGCCCCATCAAGTTCACAAGCATTGTCATTAACTGCATCACAAGCTGAATCATCAATTGAACCTACATGAGTTGGATTAGAAGGTTCACTTATATCTAAGATTTCTACTCCATTATCATAATACGCAGTTACATAAGCATAATCTCCAAGAACATAAATTTCACGAGCCCCATCAAGTTCACAAGCATTGTCATTAACTGCATCACAAGCTGAATCATCAATTGAACCTACATGAGTTGGATTAGAAGGTTCACTTATATCTAAGATTTCTACTCCATCATCATAATACGCAGTTACATAAGCATAATCTCCAAGAACATAAATTCCACGAGCCGCATCAAGTTTACAAGCATTGTCATTAACTGCATCACAAGCTGAATCATCAATTGAACCTACATGAGTTGGATTAGAAGGTTCACTTATATCTAAGATTTCTAATCCATCGTCCATAAATGCAGTTACATAAGCATAATCTCCAAGAACATAAATTCCATAAGCCCCATCAAGTTTTGTAGTTGCATTATTTGATATTGAACCAGCATGGGTTGGATCTCCAATAACTTCATATCCAACATCATCCATCCTCCACCATCCCACAAGAGAATTATCAAAATCAATAAATACAGAAATATCACTCTGGCTATCATTTGCAGTCACATTAACAGGAATCCAATTATTTTCAGTTACATTTCCATCAGGAGGAGTTGGCCATGTGAAATTGATGTTAGGAGAGGTTGTATCTGCTATCTCTTCCAAAACAATCTCATCAAAAATCAATCCTCCAAAATCCTCCAACTCAGCTTCCAAAGTAACATTCAGCTTATGGCTTTTTGATAAACTTCCCTTAGCAGTTTCAATTGTATAATTAGAATAATAATTTCTTGTTCCTTCATAATTAACATAATCAATTATTTCTGTTATGTTTGTATAACCAGAAGCATCAGTTATTAAATTAAACTGCCAGCCATCTGGGATTCCTGTTTTATTATAAGCACTTATGTTTGCACCTTCAACAGGCTCGTCATTAAAACTAACATTAGCCTGATAATACCATTTCCTGATTAGCTCAGAATTGGCATCAACTTCTTCTGAATCAAAACTACAATTTAAGAATGTATTATTAACAATATTAGATAATAACGAAACATCTATTGACCCGCTAGAAATAAAATTATCAATAAACATATTATGATTACTTGAAGTTCCTAAAATAACACCAATGTTTTGTACATTAATATAGTTATCAATTATTATATTATTTTCTGTTTGTATTAAATAAATTCCCGTACTAGGTATATTATTTGAAGAAATATTATTGTCTTGTAAAATATTATTAGAACCTGAATATAAGCTAATCCCTTTTTCAGAGCCCATGTTATTTCCTTTTATTACTATATTAGATACTCCATATGTGTATACCCCATAGTCTTGACCATTCAGAGTATTATTAAAAATATAAGCATTATGTGCGTAATGAGCTCCATCATTATCCAAACGAATTCCCGTACCTTCAACATCCACATAACAATTTTTAATTGTTGTATAAGGATATGTAGAAAGTATCCCATATGAATTACTAGAAGTGCTTGTAATAGAATGTCCTTGACAATCTAAAGTTATATTTTGAGCAACTATATTAATACAAGAACTAGCTACTAAAGTATTATTTTCAATATCCTCATCTATTACATAAACCGCATTAGGGATATCAAGAACAGAACATTCTGAGATATTTGTACTTACATTTACTTCACTAAATAAAAAAACTTCATCAAAATAACCAGACAGCCTTGCATAATCCTGGTTGCCAGTCTTTAAATAAAATCTAAGTTTTATTTGATACTTTCCTGATTGGTCTATCTCATTAGAAATATCTAAACTAACTTCTGTCCAACTACTATTATATAAATTGTTATTATCCCACAAGTTAATTTCAGTCATATCAGGCTTAACCAAATCTATATATAATTCCTGGTTTTCTGAAATCCCAGATGGATCATGAGTCCTCCATACAAAATCTAATCTTGTCTCTGAATTAGCAGATAGATTTAAAGTTGTTTTATTCACATAGGCATTAAATACTAATCTCTTACCTTGACCAACAAAAGCCTTTAAAGAATTTCCAACAAAACCAAAATCTATTCCAAGTTGTCCCTCTCCTTCAATTATATTTTCATCCCATGCATTAAATTGTTCTGATGTATCAAAAGCTCCATCTCCTTCAAGCATATCTTTAAGTACAATCGGATCCACAATATAATCAATCTCAACACTTCCTCCAATAATTCTCAAATCAAAAACATCTTGCAATCCTCCAAGCTCTGTTAAATAAACCTTATTCACCCCTTCAACAAGTTCCTCAAACTCAGCAATAATCTCACTGCCATCAATTTCATAAACTTCTATTTTAGGCTCACCAGAAATAACTCGGGGATAAATTGTAATATCCTTGCCACTATCAAGCATTTGCTCAAAAGTAACTCTAACATAATGCTCATCAGAAATTTCTTCACTCCAAACATCATCTAAAGATTTAACTTGCTCATAAATATCAGAAATAAAATTCTTATCAGCATCTAAATGCTCTGCTTTGCTAATCTCAATTATAATCTCAAAAATAGCCTCACTTAAATAAGGAGTTATCCACTCAACAAAATCCAGTAAGCCATTTTCATCCGTATCATAAGCACTAAACCTCCTCTCTATTCTAACGCCTTCTCTAATTTCATATAATCTTATTTTTGCTTCATCTCCTTTTTCTAAAATTTCAGGAAGCTCTGCAAATGATAAAATATTTTTATAATGAACACCATCAGGACCTGTAACTATGATTCTTTTTCTTATTCCAAAATCTTGTTCTTCAAGAATAGGAGCACGTGTTTCATATTCTATTTCATATTCTCTAGCATCTGCTTTTTCTGCTTTTAATTCAACCTTAATTTTTTTACCGAAAAACTCCTCTTCAATATCAGCAAATTCTGTAATATCCTGTTTTTTTCCATCCTGAATTTTGTTTATCTTAATATTTTCAGAACCTTCAGGGAGTTTTGTAGTAAAACCAGTAAGCTTGTCAATTGTAAATTGTTTTTTCCATTTTACAGGTTTGCCTATAACAGCTTGATATTGTGTTAAAACTTCTTTAGAAATTACAGCTTCTTTATCTTCTAAATCAACTAAAACTTTGGGCTCTTCATAAGCTTCAGGAATTTCAGGAATTTCTGCAGGAACCTCAGGAACTTCAGGAAGAGCTCTAAAATACTCAATGCCAACAGAGATTTTCTCACCAATATTTTTAAAAACACCAACACCAACAGGTCTCAAAATAAAAAACAATGAAATAAAAATCCCTATTAAAACAAAAACAATCACCCTCTTTAATACCCAAGGATAATCTATTTCTTTTCTTAATTTTCTTTTTTCCCCTTTAATCAGTTTATCACATAATTTTATCTGATACTTATAATAATCAATATAATCATCATAATATTTGAGCCATTGCTCAGCTGTCCTGTTTTTCAAAGCTTTTCTTAATTGAGAATCATATTCTGTTCTTAAAATTCTCCCAGAACTAAGTTGAGAAACAAGAATTTGAGCTATTTTAATTATCTTTTTCTTGCTTTGCTTTGTAAACTCAATCGCTTCTAAAAGTTTTTGTTTTCTCTTTTGTAATTTTGTTATTTCTTCATTCATCCTTAAAATAAAGAGCAGACCATAAGTGAGTTAGAACTCAAAAGGTGTAAAGCAGACAGCCTGCTCCTTAAAAATTTAATAAAAACATTAGAAACATGATTAATCTGGGTGTGATTCCTACTTCTGACTACTATCAAGTTCACCACTTTTCTTTACACCTTAACTTAATATGTGTGTAAATATCCTTTTAAATCTTACTGTTTTAAGTATACTTATACTTAATATGTATGTATAAGAACAGAAAAAAATATATAAAATCAAAGGAGCTCACTTCATCTGATAAATATACAATCCATTAACATCAGTTTCAAATAAAGCTCTATTAAACAACATAACGTCATCTACATTTCCAGAAACATTTAGATTATTATTTTTAATACTTAAATCAGTCTCAACATTAAAAGTTTTAACAAGAGTATTGTTAATATAAATTTTTGAATGTGCAGAAGCATCTACACTAACAACGATATGATTCCAATCATCAGCTTCTAAATTATCAGATTCAAAATCCTCACTATTATAAAAAAGAAAAACTTTATCATTTTCATAAGAAATTTCATAATTATCTCCTTTCATTAACCCATCATCTTGCACCCAAAAACTAACTGCCATTTCATTTTCAAAAACCAAATTTTCATTAGAATAATATTTTACAAAACCTCCAGTTAAGTCATCAAATTTCCACCAATTAGCAACACCTAAAGGAACTTCTAAAATCTCACTTGTTTCTGCTTCATCTTCCATACCTAAATTACCATCAATAACAGGAACAACAGCTACTTTCTTAATCTTGCCTAATCCAGAAAAAGAAGCAAAATTATAAGTTTTTGTTTCTAACTCATTAATACCTGTTTCATCTACACTTTCACTATTTCCATTTTCATCATAAAAAATAAATCTGAGATTGTCAATTTCTCCTCCTCCAGCACTTCTTTTAACACTAACTTTAATAATACCAGTCCCAATTATAGCAACTTCTTTAATTTCTAAACTAGTTGTGAATCTGCTTAACTCAACCCCCTCACTTTTTTCCTTAACCAAAGGATTAACAATATTCCAAACAATTAAAACCGCAACAATTACTATTAAAATAAGCAAAACAACAACAATTATATTTGCCTGGGCTTTTTTCATCATTTTCACCATCTTTCTATTATCATCAACCGATTATCATTTAAATATATAACGCAAATAGATAATCTTTTATAATATCAAAACCTGATATTTAAAAATGGGTTTGTTAATACCTCTTGATATATTAATTCCAATAGCATTAGTAGTAATAATTTTAATTGTGGTAATGTGGTATTTATATTCTAAAAATAAAAAATTGTATGAAAAAATTAGTTTCAGAAAAAAAAGATTCGCTTTATATAAAAATGGTATTGAAAACTTGAAAAAATCACCGCAAAGTCCTGAAAAAGATTTTAAAGCCCTCAATAAACTTGCAAGAACTTTTTTTAAAGAATATTTAAATTTAAATTACAGCCTTACTTATTTAGAACTAGAAAGGAATTTTGAAAAACAAAATAAACAAGAGTATGCTAAATTTTGCAAATTAATGTCAGATTTTAGTTATACAGGAAAAAAAATAGAAAAAGAAGAAATCAAGCAATTAGTTGTTCTTTTTGAAAAAATATTAAAAGAGTATTAAATGCCCCTGCCAAACATCACCAAATAATCTTATTAATACTCAACAAAAATTGTTCTATAAGAAAAAGAATTATGCCGGCCATAATTAAATAAAAACTAAGATTGATGCTTCCTAATTTTTTTGTTACACCAATTATCTGATTAAATGAACTTTTCATTTCTTCCCTATTTTCAACATTAAAATATCTGCCGTCAGTATTATATGCCAAACTTTTCAAACTATCTTCATCCAGCTTTGACAAACCATAACTAACTTCTCCCCCTTCTACTGTTCCAATCCCAATAGTATGAATCATAACCTCGTTATATTTTGCATAATCTATTGCTTCATCAACACTGCCAACATTTATCTGTCCATCACTTAATAAAATAACAGCCTTATTTTTCTCATTTTCTAAAACTTTTGCAGAATTTGAAATTGCTTCAAAAACATCTGTCCCCCCAATACCACTAACTTCTATGCCTTCTATTGCATATTTTATTTCTTGTTTATTTTTTGTTAATTGCTGTTCAATATAAGAATCTCCAGAAAAACTAATAACTCCAAGATGGGTCTCAAAAGGCAAAGAATTAACAAAATCTATTGCAGTTTGTTTTGCAGCACCTATTCTATTTGGCTTCACATCACTGGCCAACATGCTCCCAGAACTATCAATTGCAATAACAAAAGAAAATGAGCTTGCACTTACTTGCTTATGCAAAGTTAAACCTGACAAAGCAAGCACAAGCAAAAGAATAAATCCTACATTGAAAATCAGCAAAAAAATATTTTTTGAATATAAATCTATCCCTTTAACTCTTGCAATTGCCTCAAAATTTGCAAATTTCAAAGCCCTTCCCTTAATATTTTTAAGCCCAAAAAAATGAAAAAAAATCAAAACAGGAATTACAAATAAAAACAGCAGGTAAAGCGGATGGCTAAAACTAATATACATTTTTTATCTTTACTACCCTACCTCCTTCAATTCTTCCTTTCAAAAATCCGGCAAATTCTGCAGAAAATGGTTTATCAGTCAAAAGCTCAAAAAAATCAATATTGCAATCTTTAAAAATCTGCTTTACCGAATTTAATTGCTCAGCAGCATTTTTCTCATAAACATTCTTGGCTACTTGGGGATTAATAAGAAGCTTTTCGCGTGTTTCTGGATTCTCAATAATCACTTCTTTATTAAGTTCTGGAAAACTCTTATCTAAGGGGTCTCTCACAATAACTGCTACAGTTTCAAACAAACCAGCCAATGCCTCAAAATTTTCCCTGTAGGTTTCATCAACTCTAACAAAATCAGACATAATAAAAATCATAGAGGTAGCTCTATCCAAAGTTGGTATTAAATTTTCCAAAACTTTATTTAAATCCGAAGCCCCTCCATAAATCAATGGATCTGACAAATTATGAACAAAAATATCAAACTGCTTAGTGCCCAGTTCTGGCAGCCTCATCTCAACAATTTTATCACTAAATAAGGCAAAACCAACCCTATCTCCAGTGCCTAATATTAAATGAGCAAGCGCAGCAGCCAATTCTGCAGTATATTCACATTTCAATTTTTCTGTTGAGCCAAAAACCATATTGTCACTGACATCTACTAAAAAAATAAATTTCAAATCTCTTTCTTCAATATATTTTTTAACATAAAGTTTTTTACCTCTTACACTTGCTTTCCAGTCTATTAAACCAGCATCATCACCAGAAGTAAAATCTCTATAGCCATCAAACTCCAACCCCTTCCCAAGAAGCAATTGGTACATAATATTTCTTGGCAAAACCCTTTTAATCAGCATCTCTAACTCAGAAACCTTTTCAGCAATCTCAACATTTAATTTTCTTTCAGCCATTTTTTATTTTTACCTCTTTTTTTATTTTCAGTATCTTATTCTTCAAATCTGGAAGATTAATTTTTATAATATCCCAGATAATATTTAAATCAACTCCAAAATAATGATGAATCATTTTGTCTCTTGCTCCAACAATCTCTTTCCATTCTATCTCTGGATGTTTATCCTTAAGACCTTCAGAGATATTTTTAACAGCTTCCCCTATAATCTCTATTTCTCGAACTATCGCACTTCGCTTTAATCTGCTTAAAATTAATTCTTTTTTATGGAGATTTTTAGAAAATTCTTTTATTGCATTTATGCTCTCTAAAATATGTTCAATAAACGCCAAATCATTTTCTTCCTTCATATTATTCTCACCTCCTGGCTTAAAATCTTGTCTTTTAAATAGGGACTTAACCCATTATAACTTACTAAGTCAACTTTTTTATTTAATTTATTTTCTAATTCAAACTGAATTCCAATAAATCCAAACCCAATCCCTTTTGGGGGCTCAACCAATATATCAATATCACTATTTTTCTTTTGCTCTCCTTTAGCATAACTTCCAAATATTCCTGCTTTCTTTATTTTGTTTTTTTTCAGAATCTTAATAATTTTAGACTTTATTTCTATTAAGTTTTTATTTATTTTATTTTCAGTCAGCTTTTTATCTGCTTGGTCTGCTTTCTCCTTTAATTCTTCTTTATTTAAATTCGCTCCCAGATATATTCTTTCTTTTTTGAATTTTTTCCCTTCCCTTATAGATTTAACTCTGTAATAATATTTTTTTCCATTCTTTTGCTTTATCTCTGTATAAGTCATATAATCTATACGGGCACATTATTTATAAATCTTTCTATGTGGACGTGAAAAGAAATTATGTCCCTCAATATGCTAAAAAGTATTGTGCCTCTGCCGAACATCTTCACTCAACCCTAATCGAATTCAAAATTTCTTTTATTAAAGAATCTGGACTAATTTTTTGAATAGTTGCTTTATATGATAAAATCAGCCTATGCCTCATAACCCTAAAAACTACTTTTTTTACATCTTCTGGCAAAACATAATCTCTGCCATTCATCAATGCGTTCGCCTTGCTTGCAATAAATAATCCTATACATGCTCTTGGAGAAGAACCATAAGAAATATATTCAGAATTTTTAAAATCTTTTTCTCTTGTCTTCCTTACAATAGAAAGAATATATGATTTTATATTATTATCTAAATAAACTTTTTTCACTATATCCTGCATTTTTATTATTTCTTTTGGAGAAACAATTGCTTTTAAATCAAAATCTTCAAATCTTTTAATAGTTATATTTGTCTCCATAATTTTTCTTTCTTCTTCTGATTCTGGATATCCCATAATTAATTTAAATAAAAATCTGTCAATCTGAGCTTCAGGCAAAGGATAAATTCCTGCAGTTTCTATTGGATTTTCAGTAGCCATAACAAAAAAAGGCGCGGGTAATACAAATGTCTCTTTCCCGATTGTTACTTGCTTTTCCTGCATGCCCTCAATTAAAGCAGACTGAGTTTTTGGCGGAGCCCTGTTTATTTCGTCTGCAATTAAAAAATTTGCAAAAATTGGTCCTTTTATAACTTCAAATCCTTTTTCAGGAGTGTAAGAAGTTATTCCAATTATATCTGTTGGCAGCATATCAACTGTAAACTGAATTCTTTTAACACTGCACCCACTTACAACAGCCAAAGCCCTGATTGCAAGAGTTTTAGCAATTCCAGGGACTCCCTCAACAAGAACATGTGCATTGCAAAGCAAACCCATAATCAAACCCTCAACAATATCTTCCTGCCCAACAATTACCTTTGCCATTTCTTTTTTCATATTCTTAATATTTTCTGCACATTTTTTTATTTCAACCTGACTTGGTCTTTTAACTTTTGATTCTTTAATAACCTCTTTCTTAATTTTTTTAAGATTTTTTTTCTTAATCAAAGGTTTTTCAACTAAAGACTTAATTCTTGTTTTTTTAATTAAAGGTTTTGGCTTAGATTTTTGTATTTTGGGTTTTATTTCTGGTTCTTTTTTACCCCTCTCAAATTCAGGAGCTTTTTCAGGAGCCCCTATCTCTTTAGGCAAACTATTTTCAGAATCTGAAAACAAATTTTCTCTATATTTTTCTTCAAGAGCTTCTAATCTCTTTTTTAATATCTTTTCCTCCTCTTTTCTTGATGCCATTCTGCCTCTTTTTATATATTATATAATAAATTAATCTATTAAAGCTTTTCCTGTCCTTGCACCTTCTTTATCTCATTAGTTTTTATTTCCAAGAAAATCTTTTATGGATTTTCTGGACCCAAAATTCTTTGAATTTTGTGGTTTTGAAGCCTCCTTCTTTTCCAAAAATAATAAACCAAGCCAATAAGGACTGCTCCTGCAATACTCAAAACCAGATACAAACTAATTTCAAAAGATTTTATTCTTAATTTTGGAATTGATACCTGATAAATTGCTTCCTTGCATGCCCCCAAAGCTTGTTCTGTTTTTATTTTTGCATTAACATAATCTCCTTGCTCAAAATATTTTTCAGCTTCATTTACAACTTCGCTTATTTCAATACATTGAGGGTTTGTAGCAATAAATTCTTCAGTAAATACTATCAAATCCTTAACCATAGACTCATTTATTGCTTGTAAATTAATATAAATTTTCCCCCAATCAGTGTACTTAGGAGACTTAGAACTAACATTTACCATTATTTCATAATCTCCAAGTTTGTCAGTATCAAAAAATACTGTTAAAGTTAGATTTTCTTCCTGATTAGGTTTAAGAGTTTTAAAATAATTTTTATCAAGGGAGGTTTTCACTTCGCCTGAAATATCTCCGTCTTTAAATGCAATACTGCCAAGAGTTAGTTCATTAAAACTTTTTCTTCCACTATTAACAAGCTGTAAAGGAATTTCTATTTCCTCACCTTCATAAGCAGAAATCTGTCCAGGCATAATTATTTTTAATGCAATTGGAATAGTCCTACTAGCTCCAGAAGTGGGAACAGGCACAGGAACTTTAACTATTGTAGGAGGCACAAAAATAACAGTAAAATTATCACTTAAACAAGAACTTTCATTATCACTCGCATTTATTTTCAATTCTTCTACTATGGCAGCTAAAGAAGTTAAATAAATCCAATTATCAGAAGTAAACCTGCTTGAAATTTTTGTATCACTAACATTACTATAGATTTCAAAACTCAAAATTCCTTCTGGCGTATTGTTATAATAAATATCATAATAATCAGCATCATAAAAGTGATCCATTAAATCAATTCCAAATTCATAAGGATAACTAACAGGCCCTTTATCAGTTATTTCTTTGATAAGTATTGGAGGACAATTAGTATGGTTAATCGTAACATTCCAAGTTCTGCTTGTATTAAAATTATTAATCCAAGGATTTATTACAACAAAAGTTAAATTAGTCTTATTTCCATAAGTTTCATCTGTAAAATTTGGTGTAAAACTCCAAACAAAATCAGAATTATCTCCAGGACCATCTAATACTCTTTTTCTTAATTCATCATCAATATAAAACTCATAAATTAAATCATCTCCAACAGTATGATTTACATTAAAAACTAAATCAGAAGTTACATTTTCCTTAAGATTAAACTCATAATTTTCACTAGGAAAAGTAATATTTGGAATAGTATAATTTTGATTAAGTATTATTAAATTAAACTCTAAAACATCAGAAGAAAAATTATTTGCATCACTAACATTTATTGTTATATTATACTTCCCTTCACCTCCATCTCCTGCAGTAAATTCTGCCAAATAACCCATAATATTGTCAGGAGTTGTTACAGAACTTTCACTAAATTCAAACAGGTCCTCATTTGGTCCTTGTATTGTTAAATTAATTGTTAATTTTTCATCATAAAAATCTTTTTGGGGTATTGCGAAATCATCATCTCTTACATATAACTCTAAACTAATAGGCATATTTTCATAAACATTAAGATTTAAACCATCAAAAGGAGGAGGCGTAATGTGTCTGGAAGGTATAAGTGGCTGAATATCAACACTATCATTTTTATTTAAAATAGTAAAATTAAATGTTCTTGAAGAACTTATTCCTTGTCTGCTCGCAGTTATGCTAACTTCATTATAACCAACATCAGCATCAACAGGAGTAATATTAATAATTCCTGTTGTTAAGTTAAAAGAAGAATTAAAAGAAGGAAATTCTGAATTAACTAATTCATAAGAAAAATTACACTCATCTATCACCAACCTACTTAAATTAATTATCCTTTCCTCTTCCTCCATTAACAAATAATCAAAAACAGCAGTAGCATTCCAAATTGCAGGAATTACTGTAAAATTAACTAATTGGCTTGTTGTCTGATTTCCCAAACTGCTATTATCCATAACACTAAAATTAATAATATACCAACCAACATCACTCAAAGTTGGTGTAAAACTTATATTAATTTTTCCTATTCCATCAGCACCTCCATCATCCAAATCATAATCATTTTCATCAAATAAGTCGCAGGGCAGAGCAGAACAATTTACAAAACTTATATCAAAAACAAAGGGAGAATTATCTTCTTCATCACCCACATTAATTAAATACTCAAACAAATCATCTGCATCCAAGGTCTGATTTCCTAAATTCAAAAAAACAGGGGGGTCGTTTCTAGGATTAATAATAAATGTAAAAATCCTTGATGATCCTTCTGTTTGAGTATCAAAAATTCTCATAGAAATATCAAAAGGTACTGCTTCATCATCAATAGTTGAATTAATAATTAAAATATCATTATTGATCCCATTTAAAAAAATCCAAGGATAGTTGTTAGGATCTTCGTTATTTATTGTGTTGATTAAAAAAGTCCATTCATCATTTATATCAGGATCAGTAAAATTATTAGAAAAGTTATGATGTAAAATAGTATCTTCAAAACCTATATAATTAGTTGTAACAGCCTCAAGTATAAAATTAGGTGCGGTATTTGAAATAATAAATTCTTCATTTCCTGAAACTAATGTTTCATCTTGAGGAAACAAAGGATCTTCTGAGCACTCTACCAAAAAATCATAAGTACCTTTATAATTAAATTGCCTTGTAAATCCATATCTTGAACCTCCTTCATGATTCATGTTCACCCAAGCAGAATAATCTCCATTATAATCTTCAAAACTTATCTGACAATAACCATTTTCAACAGGGCTATCATCACTATAAGTATAATCTACATAAAAATAAAAATCCTGCTCAACATATTTTTTAAATCCTCCATCACTATCGTCACCAAGAATCATTTTTGTGTCCCCATTCCCGCTTGTAAAAGGAAGACTTATAAAAAACACTCCCAAATTCCTAATAAAACTATTAACCAATCCATAACTAGCCAAAAAACCAACATCTCCAGGCTCTGGAATCTTGCCTGCTTGTGCAAAACTCATTATATAAAAATTAGCAAAGAACAACAAAACAATCACAACAAAAACAAAAAACAAACTAACAATAGCATTTCTCCCTTCAATTTTCCCCTTCAATACTTTTGTTTTAATTCCTCCTTGAAATATTTTTTTAAACTTAGTATATTTCATTATTTGTTTAACAATCAAAAACAAAACAAGAATCAATAAAGCTATTAAAGAATATGTAATAATTGACTTAAATAATGTAGGAACCCAAGGTCTCTCTACACAAGGCTTACACAGTCCTCCGCAATCAATATCTTCTTCTCCTTGATTTTTAATGCTATCATGACAAGTTGGACAAGGGTCGCATGGCCCACCACAATCAACTAAAACTTCACAAGCTCCATCATGGCAATTTTTAATCCCATCTGTACAATTAGGATGTTTAGTATAGTAACACTCTCTGATAACTCCTGGTTTATTAAACTCGGTTTTACAATAATTAAAATCAGTACAAATTCTTGTTTGAAATCCACAAACACCCCCGGTATAATTAAAAAGCTCACATCTTTCTTTTATTAATAATTCAGTTTCTTTACTTACCCATCCTTCCTCAACAAGTTCTTTAAGATTCACACACTGATTCCATTCTCCACAACCCCATTTTTCTTCACAATAAACTCTTCCGCCTCCACCTCCTCCGCCTCCTGCTTTAGGAAAAAGAACAGGACATGCTATATATTTCACACTTAAATTCCACTGAACAGAATCATTTAACAAACCATCTGTCACAACTGCTTTAATTGTATGATTTCCAGAAACTCCACAACCAAAAATATATTCGAATTCAGACAAATTATTTTCATAAAGCCCCTCAAAATATTTTTCAGAAACATTATTAACATACCAATAAACATCAACAGGAGTCCAATCAGGGTCATATGCAGTAATATTAAAATATAAAATATCTGTTCCACTTACATCCAAACTTAAATTTAAAGGCCAATAAGAAGTTATTATCGGAGGCCGATTTTCTTTCGTAATTGTTAAAGAAAAATAATCACACCATTGTTTTGCATCTTCATTCAAAGAATAACCCCAAACTGAATGAGTTAAATTCCAGCAAAGACTTATGTTTGAATGAAGAATTCTTCCTAAATCTCTCAAATCAGTATCATTTACACAAACTTCTAAATCATAAACCCGGCTTTCATTGCCTCCAAGTATGTACCTCTCATCCCCTGTTATATTAATTATCCCAAAATTACTTATACTAAAAGGAGAGATTGAACCATTTTGATAAGTTAAATTATAGATTAACTGAGCTTTAGGAGTCTCTTCTCCTTTAGATTCCAGGTAACTCCCTAAATCATAATAAAAATTACTCTCATCCCCAACAGTATATAACAAATCATTAGGCAAAATTGTCTGAACAGGAATATTAAATGCTGGAGCATCATTAACCTCTATAATTGTTATATTTGTATCAAATGAATCTATTAATTTGCCATTATCCCTTACAATAATTCTCTCTGGATAAACAGCCCAACTCTCATTAAGCTTCCTTCTTCTATTAATATCTTGCCAATCCAAATCTCCACTATACAAATTAACACTAACCCAATTTCCTCCTGGAAAAGAATCCACAGGATTTGGATTAAAAAAAAGAGCAATTCCTTGCCCCGTATAAAGATGATTATACAAAAGATCCAACATACCCTCCTCTTTATCTTTAACAAATAATTCTTCATCAACAGCTTTATTCTCACAAACCAAAATTTCGTCTGGCCTTGTAAAAAATTCAGGAGGATCATTAGAAATAATCTGAACAAAAACATTTATGGGAGCAGTATTAACAAATAAGTTTTTTAAAAAACTAAAGGGAGATTCTGTAGCCAACTCTCCTAAACTTTCTCGCTCTTCACTAACCCCAAACAAGCCAATTATTCCAATAACAAAAAATACTAATGAAATCAATAACAGAATAATAAACAAATTTTTGTTAACCCGCACCTTGCTTTTTCCTAAATACCTTGTTTTCGTAATCCCATTTTCTCTATAATTATGATACAAATAAGGCCCAAAAACTTTGCCCCCTCTTTTTATATATTTTTCATGCACCATTCTTTTTTCTGTGGGTTAACTACCTAACCAATATTAAATTAAGCAAAGAACTATATTTAAATTCTTCTTTTTTGTGGGTTAATTATTTAAATCCTTTAATATTATCTTTATTATGCCAATTAATGCACATCCTGAATACATAAAAGCAGAACAAGAATATCAATTTGCTCAAACTGATGAGCAAAAACTTCTTGCCCTTGAAAAAATGATGAGATTTATGCCAAAACACAAATCTGGTGAGAATTTAAGAAAAAACATTAGAACAAGATACAAAAAACTAAAACAAGAATTAGAAAAAAAAAGTAAAAAATCAAAATCAGGAAAAAAAGGAATAAAAAAACAAGAAATGCAAGCTGTTCTTATTGGCTTAACAAACTCAGGAAAATCCTCAATTCTAAAAGCAATAACAAACACCCAGCCAAAAATAGCAAGTTATGGATTTACAACAAACGAGCCGCAAATAGGGACTTTAAATTACCAGGGATGTAATATTCAAATAATTGACCTCCCCCCAATTGCAAGCCAAAACTTCAATCAAGGAATCATAAACACAACTGACACTTTTCTTATTGTTGTTGAAAAACTTCATGAAATTAAAACAATTTTAAATTTAATTAAACAAAACCAAAAAACAAAAAAAATAATTATATTCAATAAAATAGATTTGCATGATGAAGAAACAAAAAGGAAAATCTCAGAAACATTAAGGTCAAAAAAATATAATTCTGTTTTAATATCAACAAAAACAGATCAAGGACTTGAAGAATTAAAAGAAAAAATTTTCAAATCTTTTGATATTATAAGAATTTATACAAGGCATCCAGGAAAAAAACTAAAATCAGATAATGTTCCGGTAATCCTCCCACCAAACTCAACATTAAAACAAGTTGCAGAAAAAGTTTTGCATGGTTATAGCAAAAAAGTAAAATATGCAAGAATCTCAGGTCCTTCTTCTAAATTCCCAAATCAAAAAATAGGATTATCTCATGTTGTAAAAGATAAAGATGTTGTTGAGTTTGTGACTGAATGAATTTAGTATATAAATATTTAAAAACAAAAGAAAAATATTAATAAGATGACTATAACAGCACATGACGATTTTAAAAATGCTTTTGAAGGGAAAAAATATAGGCTCAACAACCCTTCTTCTAAAAAAAATGGAGATATTTTTAGGATTGAAAGTATCTATGCAAATGGTTCTCTTCTTACACTAAATATGACAAAAGATAAACAAGATAAGCACGAAACACTAAGTGCTACAGAGCTCTCTTATTTAGAAAGAATAGATGAATAAAAATTAAAAAATCTAATCTTAAAAATTTATCTCAATAACCCCTCTTCCCCAACTCATTCAACTTCTTTTTATCAATCTTATCCAACAGCCCACAAATCTCCTTAGCAACAGCATTTTTCAAATCAAGAGGATGAAGTTTCTTTTTAATAAAATCTTGCTCAACTTCTCCATAAGAACCATATTCTATATTTCCACCATATTTATCAGCTCTTTCAATAACAAACTTTTCTTTTTTGTCTTTTTTAATAACCATGACAACATATTTTAAAAAAGCCATGACTCCATTATCAGAATCTCCTGCAACACAATCCGCTTTATTTATCTTTTCTTTAATTTCTTTCTCACTATCTGTCAAATCTATTTTAGTTTTAGGAATACTAGAACTCATTTTTTTACCAACCAATCCAGGAATCATTGGGTTCATTACTTCAACTCTTGCATCATATCCAATTTTGGGGAGATTTTCTCTTGCAAACATTAATATTTTTCTTTGGTCTGTTCCTCCAAACTGAACATCGACTCCCAAATACTGCTCATCTAAAGCCATCATTATAGGATAAATAAATCCTCCAAGTTTTGGATTATCCTCAAATTTAACAACCTCTGAAGCAGCTTTTTTACAATCCCTTACAGAATTCATACTTGCTAATTGTAATACATCATACATATATTCTGGTTTTAATTGAAATTCACTTCCTTTAATAAATTCTATTTTTTTCAAATCAGTTCCTAATGCCTTAAAAATCTGAGTTATAGCTTCTCTGTAATAATCATATCTTCGCTCTAAAACACTCCAAGGAGTCCTGTCCAAAGCTCCATGTAAATCAGCTAACAAAACCTTAACCTTAAAGCCTGCCTTACTAAAATCACTTAATTTTAATAATGGAAAAAAATAAGCAAGAGAGGGTTTTCCAGTTACAGCAGTCCCCCAATAAACAACAGGGTTTTTCTTTTCCCTCAGCAAACTTCTCAATTCAGCTTCTTTAACAATTTCCTGAGTATTTCTTTTAATCAACTCAAACCTTTCATCAATACTCATTGCCATTTTATAAAAAAATCAATAACAAAACCTTATTAAATCTTTCTAATTTCAATATTTAATACTAAGTTATCACCTATAATTTACAAAAATATCACGTTCGAGAGATGAAATGCTCAAGCGAGAACAACCCATCAACCAAGCTTAATATGAGGTTGCAAGATATAGATAAATAATAAAATAAGAAGTATAGATAAAAACCAAATACAATAAAATGAAAATAAACTTATTAAAAATCTCATTAGCAATCTCACTAATAGGGATATTTTTGCTTTTGTTTTTAGCCAACACTCTTCAACCAAAACTAATAAACATAGAAGACATTAACAACAAACTCCTCAATAAAAAAGTCCAAGTCCAAGGAACTGTCTTTAACATAAGAACTTATAAAGACAAAAATTTCCAAGTAATCTCAATAAAAGATGAAACAGGAAAAATAGATATAACTTTAAACAACCCAGTAAATATAACAAACAATCAAAACATAATAGTAGTAGGAACGATAAAAGAATATAAGAAAAACCTGCAAATCCAAGCAGACAAAATTATTTTTCCTTAATCCTAATCTCCACAACTTTTCTATTAAAACTAAATTTCCTGGCTTTTTCTTTAATCTTTTTTTCAATACTAAAAAATCCCTTTATAGCAATTAAAAAACTAGAAGCAAAAAAACTAATCGTCCCGCCCAAAACAACAAACCTCTGCCCAATCCTGACTAAAAAAGGAACTGCGTGTTCTTTTGAAAACTCAACTCTCCTTTTTGGCTCATAAGTTTCAAGTAAAGGCTTCCTCCTCTTTTTTCTTGGTTTATACTTAACAACCCTGTATTTCATTTTATATCTTCTAATCCTCTATTATTAATGTATCTTATAAAAGAAAATATATTTTAAAAACTTAATCAAGCTTCTAAAAATGATAATATAAAATGATATTATATTTAATTTTAGCATTAATCCTTGGAATTTTAGCAGGCACCATCACAGGCTTAATTCCAGGAATCCACATAAATCTCATAGCAATAATGCTTTTAGGGTTTTCAGCAGCCTTTCTCAACTTTGTTTCTCCTTTAACAATCATAATTTTTATAACAGCAATGGCAATAACCCACACTTTTGTAGATTTTATTCCCTCTATTTTTCTTGGAGCTCCTGATGAAGACTCAGTCTTAAGTGTGCTCCCAGGCCACAAGCTTTTGCTAAAAGGAAGAGCATATTATGCAATTATCTTTACTCTTTACGGAAGCTTAACAGCCCTCCTCATAATTTTATTGTTCACGCCAATTTTTATTTATTTGCTCCCAATAGCTTATAAATATATTTTAAGAATAATGCCGATAATCTTAATTTTAGCTTCAGGCTATCTTATTTCTCTTGAAAAAAACAAAAAACTCTGGGCATTAATCCTTTTCTTGCTTGCAGGATTTTTAGGGATGGCAAGCTTAAATCTAAACCTAAAAGAGCCTCTCCTTCCCTTGCTAACAGGGCTTTTCGGAGCAAGCAATTTAATTATCAGCATAAAACAAAAAATAAAAATCCCAAAACAAAAAATAGCAAAACTTAAAAAAATAAAACTAAGAAAAAAATCTCTTGCAAAAACAAGCCTTGCTTCAATAATTGCATCTCCTTTCACAGCATTTTTGCCAGGACTTGGCGCAAGCCAGGCAGCAGTAATTGGGAGCCAAGTAACAGGAGATTTAGACCAAAGAGAATTCCTTTTTCTCTTAGGTGCAATTAACACAATCGTCATGGGCCTTTCTTTTATCGGGCTTTACAGTATTCAAAAAGCAAGAACAGGTGCAGCAGTTGCAATCTCAAAATTAATTCCAGAACTAACACTCACAAACCTCTTCTACATAATTGGAACAATTTTAATTGCAGGAATAATCTCTTTCTTCATAACAATATTAATTGCGAAATTAACAGCAAAACATATACACAAATTTAATTATTCAAAACTCTCAATCATAATTTTAACAATCCTTGTAATTATTACAATTTACTTCACAGGAATTTTAGGATTATTAATTTTCATAATCTCAGCAGCTTTAGGAATCTCAGCAATTCTTTTAGGAATTAGAAGAATGCATTTAATGGGGGCTTTACTAATCCCGACAATTTTGTTTTATTTGTTTTAATTAAAACCCCAACAACTTAAACAAAGCTTTTCTCGAGAATAACCAATAGCCTCTTCTAAAATTTCAACTGTTGCATAATTTAAGCTATTAAGCTTTAATTTTTCCTTTATCCCTTCTATAGACATTCTTCTTGCAATACAATCTTCATCTTTTTTTGTTGATTTTCCAAATTTACAAGCAGCTTTTAAAGGGGGGCAAGCAATTCTTGCATGAACCTCTTTAGCCCCTAATTGTTTTAATCTTTCTACTTGATTTAAAGTTTGAGTTCCTCTAACAATACTGTCATCAACAATAATGATCCTCTTATCTTTTATTACACTTTTTATAGGAATAAGTTTTGTTCTTGCTTCTTCATCTCTATCAACCTGCTCTTTGGGAGTATAACTTCTATCAGAATAATCATATCTAATAAAAACTTCTTTATGAGGAATTTTAGATTCTTCTGCATAACCAATAGCATGCCATCTCCCAGAATTAGGAATAGGGGACACAATGTCTGCTTCAACTGGATATTTTTTAGCTAACAGTCTGCCAATTTTTGTTCTTACTTCTGCAACTTCCCTTCCATCAATAATAGAATGGGGGTGTGCATTATAAACCCATTCAAAAGTCCCGTATTTTACTGGCTCTAAATTTAGTTTTTCCAAACTATGTATTCTTTGTTTATCTAAAAAAACAATTTCTCCTGGCTCAACATCTCTCACAATCTCAACTCCAATATTAGCAAAAGAATTACTTTCAGAAGAAACAGCATAACTCCCATCTTTTTTTCCTAAAATTAAAGGTTTTCTTCCCCAACCCCTAACAGCATATATTCCTTGTCTCGTCAAAACAATAATAGCAAAATCTCCTTTTACAACACTAACAAGTTTTTTAATCCCAGAAACAAAATCAGATTCTTTAGCAATTATTTTTGATATTAAAACAGTATCAGAAATTTCTTCAGGAGATTTATAACCAGAAAAACTTGCTCCTTCACTTAATAATTTATCCTTTAACTCATTATAGTTTATAATATTGCCATCAAAACCAAGAATTATACCCCCATATCTTGCTAACTCTGAAACAGGCTGCCTATCAGTAGCAACACAACCAATTCCAAAAATTCCTTTTATTTCTTTTAATTTATATTTGGGAAATTCTTGTTTTAATAAACCTTTATGAGTATAATCATTTAATCTTTCTCCATCAAATAAAGCTAAACCACAATAATCTTGAGCCCTATGCTGTAAATAAAAAGTTCCTAAAAATAAGTCTCTAACACAACCCTCTCCTGACACAACTCCAAAAATCCCTGACATTTTTTATTTTTTTCACCTTTTTAAAACATTAAAAACAAAACTTGCTTTTTAAACTAAATCATAACCAAAAATATATTTTACTAAACCGTTTTCTTAAACCAAACATCTAAAGCCTCCTGCTTCTCATTATCTTTTCCAAATATACTTTCTATATATCTCTTAGTCAACTCCAAATCCTGTTTAACATAAGCAGGAACATCATAATTTCTTGTCAGCTCTAAAGCAGGCTCTAAATATTTTATTATCCCTCCCTTTGAAACAGTAAATATAATCTTGCCCCCGCAATTAACACATTTTCCAGCTAACGGAGGCCTTCTAAATTTCTCATTGCATTTAACACATCTAAACCCTTGCTGGCTGAATTTTCTTAAATTCCCTTTTAAATCTCTCATAAAATGTCTGTCAATAATTAATCGTGCAACATCTCCTTGGTCAACACTTCTTAATTTCTCGCATAATTTCATTTGTGCATGCACTTTTTCCCGCATAGTTGGCAAAGTCTTATAACTGCTGCAAGTTACTCCTCCATTAAAATCAGAAGTATAATGAGTAAAACCAATATTCACATAAGGGTCTTGCCCTCTTGCCAGCCTTTGTTTAACCATTTCAATCTGAACCTCAGAAGAATGCAGGTTTTTCTCAGCTTTCTCATATAATTCTAAAGGATAAGCATTAACTAATTCAAAATCTAAAATCTGGTCATCAACTTCTTCAGCATGAATTTGGCCATTTAAAACCAAAGGGGCATCTTGTGTTCCGCCTCTATGGGCAGGAAGAAAACTTTTTGAAAAATTAATTAAAACATCTGCTAACAGCATTAATGCAGCCTCATCGCCGTCGCAGTCGCGCCTCATAGCAGCATGCATATAAGGACTGGCTAATAATCCCTGCACTTTTGAAAAACCAATTATTCTGCTGATAACTCCTGCACAATTATGAGGAGCCATACAAACAGTTAATTTGCCAATTAAATCCTCTCTTTCTTTAACATTATAAAAAGCAGGCAATCCATAAAATCTAATCAAAAGTTCATCTATAAAATTAGCAACACTAATAAAAATCTCATCAGCTTTCTCATTCCCAGACTTATTATTGCAAGGAATAATGACGTCGTGGTGCTTTAATTCCAAAATCTGGTTTTCATCAACCAAATCCTTTCCTAAATAATCCTTATCATAACCAAGCTCTTTTAATTTCTCAACACTAACCTCGATTTCCTTAGGCTTAAAATGAGTTATTGGCAATTCAGTCATATCATATCTTATTGTCCCGTCTTTATTAACACAAAGTTTATACTTGGCTCTTAAAATCCCTTTAGCTAAATTTTCCAAATCATGATTTCCAGAACTTGTCCCTCTAACTCCTTTTATTAAAACAGGAATCTCATACTTACTCATTCCTAATTTCTCCCTTGCTTTTTCAAAATAATGCTTCATATCCAGCCTCCTTTCCCTAAATCTAAATCCTTTTTCATGAATACTGCATTTCTTCCCAAGAATCTCTTTTTCACATAAATTACAAAAATATTTTTTAATAGTTTTCTCACCACACTGCTCACAAACCCTGTAAATACTTTCTTCTTTGCATTTTTCACAATAATTAGTTGGAAATGTTGAATTAACACTCCCAACTTTAACAGCCTCATTAACACTTCTTAATCTTCCCCCCTCTCTTCCAATAGGGAACAAAACATTTGGGCTTCCAGTCAACTTACGCAATTTAGCTTTCTCAGGCCTTCCCATTCTTGCACCAATAAACTCTCCTGCCTTGTCCTTAATTTTAAATTTAGAAAGTTTATTTATAACCCCTAAAACATTTTCTTCAGATTTAAAATCAAAATCAATTTGTAACTCTCTATTGTAATCTTTATCAAAACCCAAATTAACAAGCAAAGCACCGCCATCTTCCAAGCTTAAAACAACATTCTCAACACTAATCTTATGCTCAATTCCCAACAACTCCAAAGCTCTTTTCCCAACCTGAAACCTCTCTCTTTCAGTTTTATTATAAGGAAATAATAATTTTCCATCACTAATTCTTGCATGCTGAAACCAATCAATAAATCCTAAAAATTGCTCATAATTTAACTCACTCCAATAAAAAATATAACTCGGGTGCAGAGGAATTCTAAACTTCAAAGAAAAATCCACAGCCTCATCTAAACTTACATTAAAAAAATCTTCAACTTTCCCTCCTGCTTTCTCCAGCTCAAGCTTCCACCACTCTTCAACATATCCTGACTTAACTAAAACAGCATTTCTATTTATTACATCTCCTAAAGGAAACAAAATGTCTCCTAAATAAATAATTTCTTCAATCTCTTCATATAAATTTTTCGCTTGTTCATAATCCTTAAACTTTTTAACACTCTCATCCTTCATCTTAACAATAGGTCCTTCAATTGAATCACAACAAGTCACAACACACCCTTTGGTAGGTTTTTCAACTTTTAATTGGGTCCCTGTTGCAATAAAACCATTTGTAATTGCCATTGTAGCAGGATGAACAGAAACACCTGAAAATCCAGTAACTCTGCTTCTCCCATACCTCAACCTAAATCCCCTTCCAGGATGGCCAAAAACAGGCCTCCCTGCAACTAAATCCTTAATATAAGTTGGACTTTGCTCTGTCTTGCCTTTTTCTCTTTTCTTAACTAACTCAACATAATCCTCAAGCCATTCCCAATCATCAATTTTAAATCCTTTTTCCTGCAAACCTCTTAAAATCCTAATCCCTTTTGCAGCTTTTTGAGCCAAGCCCTCTCCAATAGTGAGGCAAAACCCGCTTCTGATAAAATCAGTCTCAACTCTCTCTAAATTCTTATAATTTGAAACTTCTCTTTTTTCAGAAGGGTCCCCTGCCACTTGAATAGGAAGATTCTTAGCAATAAAATATGCCTCTTCTTCAGTAGGAAGATACTGCAGATTAGTAACTCTTTCATGAAAATCATATAATTCAGTCACAGTCCTTTTACACTCTTTTTCAACAGGGTCATATTTTGCATAACCAAACAACTGCCTCAGATAATTAATTAAAAACAAAACAACACAAGTTGCAGTTGTTCCTGCACTTCTGATTGGCCCTGAAAAAAAAGCTTTAATATAAGTTTTCCCATCCTGAGTTTTGCCTGTTTTTATTCCTGTATAGCCTTCTATAGGAGAACTAACAACCCCTAAGGTTGTATAAGCAAAACCAACCCTAATCCCTGCATCAATTGCCTCTAATTGGTTTTCAAACTTGCAAAACTTCTCTTTAGCAATCTCCTCTGCAATTGTAAAACTAACACCTGCATCTAAAGCTCCATATTGCTTCTCTAATTCTAAAATTCTGTCAATAATATCTTCCCTATCCAATTGAGGATAAACACTTGCAATTAATTTAATCACTTTTGTAGCCATAGTTAAAGCAAGAGGAACCTCAACTTCGTCAGAAGGGTCAAGCCCCTTTGCCCGAGCCTGTTTTGCAACATCATAATTTTTCTGAATTTCCTCACGCAATTCCTCAAAATACTTTTTGGTTTCAGGAACTAATCCTTTTCCTTCATCAGACTCCTTAGCATTATCTATAATAATTCTTTTTATATTTCTTGAACTTAATTTTTCATTTTCCAGCAATTCATTATATTCCTCAGAAACATCACTTAAAATAAATACTTTATCATTAATTAAAATCTCTGGATTAACATACCTAAACTTTTTCTGTAAAAGAATCCCTTCTTCACTTTCTTTAAAAAATTTCTTCTTTTTTAATAAATTTAAATTGAATAAAATTTCCTTATCTCCACTTTTGATTAATTTTTCAAGAACTTGTTTATCTGTTGTTCGAAAATCCTCTGTAGAAATTATATTTTTATTAATGGCTCTTTTTAAAATTTCTGCAAGAAGATGAAATCTAGCCATTGCCTGTTCCCCTGACCAATGCTCATTCTGAAGCTTAACATATTCTCTTGCAAAATTTTCAGCAGTTTCTCTAGAAATAAATACAATCTGCCCCTTATGATTTTTAAGGGCATTTAATAGAAGATTAGCTGTTTTCTTATCCCTCATGACTATTTCCCTCAAAGAATAATCAACCCTATCAGCACACATACTCGGAGCATGCCTCTCCAACAATGAAAAATCTTCTAAATTTAAAATATCTTTATAATCAATATTATGTTCCTCTAAAATAGAAGGTATATTTGATTTTTCCAAGATTTTTTTATAAATATTGTCCTGGTAATCTTCTTTTTCAGGATCTCCTAAAACCCAATCGACAACATGGGAAAAGGCAGTATGGGAAACGTCATGCAACAAACCAGCAATTTGTTCTTTTAAACTAGCCCCTAATCTCCTCAATAAAATCATAACCCCTACAGAATGTTCAAATCTTGAATATGGTTTAATATGATAATACTCTTCAGGCATTCCAAATTGAGAAACCTCTTTTAATCTTTGAATCTCCTTAGAATTAACTAAATCTATCAAAACACGCTCATCTATTTCCTCTTCACCATATACTTTATCAATTATTTTCATTTTATTTTTTTCATAACATCTTCAAAAGTTTTTTCATCTAATTTTTTTACGTGCAATTAAGGTTCAGCACTTGATATCATTTGCGTGAGTTCCATTATTGTAAATTCCAAGATAAACATATTCAGGATGTAAACCATTAGAAGAAAGATATTGTCGCAGTTTTTCCTCCCATGGCGTTTTTTGGTCATGCCCAAATACAAAAACATCAGGTCTTAATGTCAGAATTGATTGCAATCCATCACTTAAACAATCAACATAAGTATTTGTTATTACATCTAATTCAATCAAATCTCTTCTTCTTACTTCTGTTGTTTTTGCTGGCAGTTCTCCGGAATTTTCTTTTACTTTTCTATTTGGAATAACCACTACATATAATTCATCCCCCAAATCTCTCGCATGTCTAAGAAATTCTAACTGCCCTTGATGTAACCCATCAAATTTTCCCCAAACTGCAACTTTTTTCATTTTCACTCAAAATCCAAAATCTTTATTTCACGAGTTTTTAAATTCAGCATTGGAACCTTGCAATAATCTGGCTGATTGCCTAATTTTTCCTCATGAGCAGTCATTGACTGCCAGCAGGAATTACAGATTATTAAAACATTATTATACATATCAACATCAACTTTATGCAAATCCCCTGTAGTTATTATGTCTGGAACCTGCCTGATAATCATAGGATCTTCCTGCGCATCAGGGATATAAATTGCAGCTCCGTGGCAAGGAGCTAAATGCCTTCTTAATAACAAATGTTTAACAACTTTTGCAGGAGTATGATGAGCATTACTCAACCTAAGCTCTTCAATCTCATTAATGATATGATGCATGCTTGCTCCGTGGGACATTAAAACCTTAATCCCTTCTTTATCTTCTTCACCACCAATTTCAACTAAACTTGGATTGCTGACCAAATATAAATTCTCAATTTCATAAAGCGGTTGGGCAAAATCTTCCCCAATTGGAGGCTGAGGTTCTGCAACCCTGACAGCATCATGCTGCCCAGCACACTGTATAATGCTGATGTGTTTTGGGATTTTTCTATAAAACTCAGCTAATTTCCCATACTGCTCTTTAACATCCTTAATCTTCAAATCCTTTTCTTGCCCAGGATAAGCCCCAACACCATCAACACTATCACCAATAACAAACAAATATTTTATCTTTTTCAAAATCTCTTTTTGCTTTTCATCTTTTTCACCAATCCCTTTTCCATTTAACCAATTAATAAATTTATTAAAATTCTTTTCTAAAAAATTCTTACTTCCAAGATGCATGTCTGAAATAAATAAAGCATAAATCTCTTCATCAATCTTCTTTTTTTGTTTTAAATAAACATCAGGATAAAACAGATCATTAACAAATAAAAAATCCCTGCTGCCTGAGCACCTAAATCCAACCACATCATCTAAAACAATTTCTTTTCCTTTTTCAAAAATCTCTTCCCTGCCCTTATTTATCAAAAGCTTTGTCTTTCCAGTCAAGTCCTCAACTTCTAAAATAAGATTCTTATTTTTAGTAATGTTTTTCTCACTAACAATCCCTATAATGGAAAAATTCCTGCTTCTATTATTGCTGTTCATGTTTCTGGCAATTTTATCAATAGAAGTTAGGTTTTCTAACTCTGCTCTTTCTTGCAGCACACCTTTGAAAAAATTATATCTGTTCCTAAAATGCCTGACAAAATCCTTAACTTCCAACTTTTGATTCTGAATCATGGGTGAAGAAATTATCTTTATACCTGAAACTGGAACCTGAATTTGCCCTTGAACTCTTTGTCGTCCTTTTACTAATTCTTGCCCCAACCCATCTTCCTGATTTTGCCCCTCAATACTTGTTTCTTTTTTAACTTCAACAGAAACAGAAACATTAACAAAAAACTTCTCAACAAATTTCTGTTTTTCTTTATTTAACTCACTAAAAACAGGTTTAATTTTTTCAATATTGTCATTTATCAAATTTTTAGTAATAAGTTTCTCTTTTGAAACAATCTGTATTTTATTTAAAATATCGTCGGCAAGCTCATCGTCCTCAAGCTGACTAAAAAAATTCAGCATTTCTTTATCTAAAAGAAAACCTTTTTCTATAAAAAATTTTAATATTTTTTCTGACATACACCCTCCAAAATAAATTTAAATAAATCTGCAAACTAAATTTACAAGCCCAAAGACTCAACCAAAATTTCTTTGCCTTTATCAAGAATATTTGCTGGTATTGCTAATTTTATCTCTCTGGTTCTGCCCTGTCTTCCCTTGCTAATAACTCTTGCATTAATCAACCCAAGCATATCAAACTCAGCCAAAATATCACTAACCCTCCTCTGAGTCAAAGCATCTATCTTAACTTTTTTGCAAAGTTCCTGATAATGTGCATAAATATCTCCTGTAAAAATATTCTCTTTTGTTTTTTCAATTAATCGGAATATAGAATATAAAACTAGCTGAAATTGTTTTGGTTCGGTCTCAATTATATCTAAAATTTTATCTCTTTCAATTTTATCATTTGCTTCGTCAATATGTTTTATTTTGATTCTGGGCTCTGCCCCTCTTTCTGCAATTTCTCCTGCAACCCTTAATAAATCCAAAGCACGACGGGCATCACCATGCTCACGGGCAGCAAAAGCAGCACATTTAGCAATAACCCCTTCTGAAAAAACCCCTGGTTTAAACGCCTCTTCTGCTCTTTTTTTTAAAATATCTTGTAATTGCAGGGCATTATATGGGGGGAAAACAAGTTCTTCCTCAGACAATGAACTCCTGACCCTTGGGTCGAGGCCATCTAAAAATCTTAAATCATTGCTAATC
>SDBS01001067.1_pt1 | contig 27772 bp, 26 predicted proteins | sample 2277091 | NCBI WGS metagenome assembly SDBS01 (sample SAMN10404972, study PRJNA504765) | marine sediment metagenome | isolation source: marine sediment core GS10_PC15, 163 cmbsf | place: Arctic Ocean: Southern Knipovich Ridge | collected 2010
GGGACATCCGACCTTGCGGCTTTAATGAGGGTTACCGTATGGGTAACATCCGGGACAAGTCGATGAAGGACCACTGGATTGACATGCAAGCATCAGAGTTGCATCGCAAGCTCAGAGACCGACATAACCTGAAGGGCAAATGTGGCGTATGCGAGTACCGCGAAATCTGTGGTGGCTGCCGAACCAGAGCAGAAATCTATACCGGAGACCTCTTCGCCTCTGATCCAGCATGTGCTTACATCCCCAAAAGTTTACGTGAATAATAGTGCATGCAGCATCCAATGCTTAGGTTTCTATCTTTTTGTTGTATATACGGTAGCTCTGCCGTTGTCATAGATTTTGTCTAAGGCAGGAGTTGCCTCGATGTTCGATACGACTTTTTGAGTGTCGACGGCTACGAATTTAATGTTGTATTCTTCAATGTATGTGAGAAAGTCTCTTCCTTGAACTGGCAAATTCATGTTTGCGTCTAAGAGCTGCTTCAACTCTGCTGCTGATCCTCTTTCAATCGCCTCGAATTCGAAAGCGTAAACAAGCACGGATAAAGAGACTTGGCTTTTCTCGCCCTCAACTAAATCTCCAAGTTCATAGCGAAGTCTGAGGGCGTCTATAAAGCGGTTATCTAATGCACCGAGGATAAACCAGTCTGGCAGGTCATCAAGTTCCAAAACCGCCAATACTCCGTTTTTTTCGTCAAGCATTGCTACAATGTTTTCGTTCAGCATGTCCGAAGAGCCTTCTATTACTGCCCACTTTCCGAAGCCATCTATGTAAGTGGCGTTGTCCCATGGGTTCTGCCATTCAAGAAATCCGGGAACAAGCGCTTCTTTGAAATTGAGGGAAGGCTCCATATAATTGTCGAATTCCAGTTTGACGCTTGCTAAGTTTTGATGCGCCTCAATGTTCCATTCAATGTTTACCACAGAGCTGTTACTTGAGAATGTAACCACCTTTTCAACCTTAAAGAGTTCGTGGACATACTCAGAGACCAGTTGTGCTTCGTCAGTGGAGTTTTGTCGCCAGTAAATGTTTTCTTCAGTTTGGGAGAAAGGAATCTTCATCCATAAACCGAAAGGATTAACGTAGATGAATCTGGATTGGCTGTTGGGAATACTTAGAGCCTTCTTCCAAATGTTGAAACGTGAAACGTATATTGCCTGACCAGCGCTTTGGCTTATCGGATCAAACTCTCGTGTGAGAGTGAGAGAGTTTTCCATTTCATAAAAGCTGTACAGCAATGTTTCGGCTACGGCAGTTCTTGCGACAATAGGGTCTGTTTCTTGTATGGTGCGGTGGTCTGAGAAAATGTAGAACCATGATCCGGGGCTTCTTGTGGTAATCACTGTGCCGTCTGGAACTGAATGCTGCTTTACCCATAGTCCAGAGTTGTAGCTGGCGATTGATGCTCTTTCGTAATATTGTGGGTAAGTTTCGATTCTTTGAATGGAGACATAAGCTTGGAGGAAGAAGAGGGAAAAGATTAGCGCCAGAATCAGCATCTTTGTAGCGTTCAATGCTTTAGGTTTTTTTGTGATTTTCGAAAATATTTTTGATTCTAAAAATGCGGGTAACTTTGTGAGGCTAAAAACTGTCACGCCCGAGAGAATTGCTATTGGTGTGGCAAAAAAGTAGATGAAACGGTTGTATGGCAAATGAATTCCAAACAGGAATGATTCAGCCAAAATGAAGGGAATAGCAAACCAAAAAACTATCAGTATTGAGTCCTTCAAGGATTTCTTCTTCTTTAGTATGATACACATTAAGGGGATGCCTGCTAAAGCGAGGAAGAGGGTTGCCCCAAGGTTTTCGATTAGAGTATCAAGACTAACTGAGGAGATGAGGTAAACATTCTCTTCCATCCTAAAGAAGACATGTTCTATCATAATGTCGGCGTATTCGATTAGAATCCTTGCATACCACGCTAGAATAGCTAAGCCGCCCCCCACGACCACGGCGAGAAAAGCTATGAGTTTTCTTTTTGATCCGATGGAGATGATGAAGAAGGCTGGAACAAACATTAGAACGAAAACGAAGGCGGCAAGTTGATGGGACAACACAAGAGTGAAGACTCCCAAAAACAGTAGGAATGTCTTAATAATAACTCCGAAGTCCTTGTTCATTATGTAAAAAACGAAAGCGATGTAGGCTAAACCCATGAAGTTTGCGTAGCCTCCCCAGAAAATCATCTCAAAAAGTGGAACTGACAGAATTGTGAAGACTGCTGAAGCGACGGCAACGCCTGTTCCAAAAAGTTTTCGGCTTAGTAGATATGTTGCCAACAGGATTAGCACGTTGAAGGTTGCAATCAGCATTTTTAGGATAAAAGCTGCTGCCATGACATCAAGGGTTCCTGCAAAAATTTGGAGCATAGCTACAATGGTGTGAAAGAGAGGTGGGTACCATGCGACTTCGCTGTAGCTGACCCTTTCATCCATTACGATTTGTTTTGCTTTTCCAAGGTGTACGGCTGGGTCGTTTCCGGGAAGAACTCCGGCTGTGGACAGCTGGTGAACTGTGACAACGAAGAGGGTGGAGACGGCGATTAGGACGAAAAATAGTTCAATCGTGGATAGCTTTGCCTTCTGCAACAATTATCCTCCAACGCTGCTGGGAGTCAGGAGTACATGATTAATGAGGTTACCCTATAAAAGCATCCAGTTTTCATGTGGATTAGATGCCTGTGCTGAAAAGGGAATCGGGGTGAACTAAGCTTAGAATTATAGAGATTTTGTCGAGGAGCCTTTCACTAATCATCAAGTCGTGCTCTATTACACGTTTTACTAATCGTAATATATCCGTGTTCGTAAATACATCAGTTTTCCTAACATTTCGGCGCAAGAAACTTTCTTTTTAAGATTTGTCATCTCTTGCTTCTTGAGGTTGAAGTCATGAAGCATCTGTTTTGTGATTGCTGCGGCGATTCCGTTAAGGCAGTGTATCCATGCAAGTTTACTTTTCATGACGGCTTAACCTGCGATTTTAACATCTGCTTAGATTGCATGGAAACTGGAACCCTGAAAATAAACCTCAAACGAAAGAGGATGGTTTCTAAAATTCTCTTCAGGGTATCAAAGAAACGTAAGCTTTCCTGAAATCGGGCACACATGCAGTAAATGTTCAGGAACCCGAACACTCTGTTCTAATCCATGGAACTAAATTGTGCCCCATCAATAGATGGATAGGTCAGCGGGGTGAATGGGGTGCTGTATTCAGTGAAGCATGTGACTGTTAACGAGTTAAATGATTTAGTGGAAACTATTGCGCGTGTGAATTCAAAATCCTGTCGCTCATAGAAACGGTCTTTGGTTGCGTTTCATTTTACTGCCTGAAAAACTGCGACGTTTCCGCTGTTGAACACTAACCGAAACTTGGGGTCTTCCGAGAATTTCAAATATACTCTGGGGTCTCTGGACACTACATACGAAACATCATATTCTTTTATCATTTCAACGTAATTCCATGTGATGAGCGGGTCTAGTGTTACTTTTTCTAGTGGAGCTATTGCGAGCTCATCATATCTTTCATTAAGCTCAGTATGGTAGCTTCGGTCTTCAGAGTCGAAAACTCCGACAAGCATTTTGATGTTTATGTTCCGTTTCAAGGGGTACTTGTAAAGCATTTCAATCCTGGTTGGTTCCTCTTTTACGTAATCGATTTCTGCCGGGGTGTCCTCTTTGAAGATTATCTGTCCACACACTTTCTGGTATGAGTCATAAATTCCAACCATTGGTGTCCAAAGATCGATTGTCACGTAGCCTTTTCGGGTGTAAATTGGAAGCCAAATATCGAAGATTTTGGTTCGAACATTTGTGATCTCGATGTTGTATGATACTTCAACGAATCTTACTCCCTGCTGAATTGACAATGTTTTGTTAACCTTGAACAAATCGTTTTCGCGCATTATTGTCAAGTTTGCCGAGTTTTCGTCCCTCGATAATATAGGAGTTTCAATCACTTTCATTTCCGCTAATGTTGTGTTTTCATAATCTCTTTTTCCGTAATCATTAATTTTGTAGTAATGAAGTATGGTTTCGTTGTCTTCGAAATTGAATAGTGAATAAGCTTCTCCATCCACTGTTTCTATGCTGAAAATAGGGTTGTGACGAGAAACGTATGGTCCATCATCTCTAACTTGGATCAAGCCATTGTCCATGTAGTAGTCAGTGTCAAGGAGAAGCTGCGCTGATTTGGCAACCTCCAGTTCATGAGAGTATATGAGGAATTCCAGACTTGCTGCGCTGAGGGTTGTTCTTTCTCCAATTCCGGAGAGCCACCAGCCGTAAAGGTGATCGGCGACAAGAACAGAATCTTCTGTGGTTCTGTTTTGAATCCACTCCAGTGCAGTGGCTTCAGGCTTCTGTATTGTTGTATAAAAGTTGGCTCGTTTCATGGCTTCGTTTGGAAAGATAGACCATGGCGAAAGAACAATGAAGATGAAGATGCTTGCAGTGAAAATTAGTACAGGAACTGTTTTTTTGATTCTGTTCCATTTGATTTTTGGGACTCTACTGATGGCGATTGATGTGTAACGGAAAAGGTAGAATAAACATGCTGATATTATTAGGATTCCTGGAAAGTCTATGAAGTACATGAACCTTGAGTAATCAACGAATACGCCAAACAGGTAGGCTTGGGTCATAACTATTGGCACAAGAAACCACGCTACCAGCAGCAGGCTCCCGCTGTCAACGTATCTTTTTCTGGATGCTTTGAGTATGAAGAATGTTGGGATGATAACAATAATTAGCGTCGTGATTATTGGATCGACGGTGCGGTTTGCGAGGATTATGTTTCTGTTATCTAGTCCTCCCATGAGGGCTCCTTCCGCTGAGACGTCCATGTAGAAGCTGAAGACTCTTAGTAGCCACGGCGATACTGCCACAATTCCTAGTGTAAATGAAACAACGAAGAAACGTAGTGTGTTTACGATTTTTATCTCCTTTAGTTTCCGATACTTTCCTATCAGTAGCAAAAAGAAGTATAATGCTAGGATTGGGAAAAAGACGAATAGGCTGAATGTGTGGGTTATGATGAGGCTTCCAAAAAGTAGTGTTCCAATCAGTAGGTGCCGGTGGCTTGGCTGATCGATGTCCCTGAGAAACAGGTAGAAGATTATTACGATTAGGACGAGGGATATTATGTTAGTGTAGCCGCCCCAACTTATCATCTCGAGACTTAAGGCTGAAACTGCTGCAAAAAAGGCTGCTAGAATTCCTGCGCTGCTGTTTCTCCACATTTTTTTGGATATTAGATAGGCGGGAAAAACTATGACCGAACTGAAAAAGGCGGCGGTTATTAACTGGGCAAGGAGTATCGGCATTCCTGCGAAGAGAATCAGGATAGATACAAAGAAGTGGAATCCCGGGGGAGTTGCAAGAGGTTCTCCTCCCATGTGATACGGGTTCCAGCTTGGCAATTCTCCATCATCGAGGATCAAGTTTAAGATGCTGCCGTGCAAGCCAATGTCTGAGCTAGGCGGATACTCATTATGAAAGATAATAGCTACCCTAAACAGGAATGCAAAACAGAATATGGCAAGGAGCATCAGAGTTCTCTTGTGTCTCGTTGTAAACCACCGCTGAAACAGATATGATTACCATTTCAGTTGAACGAAATTTATTGCTTTCCCAAAACACAAACCTAAGCAAGCCCATTTCCCATTCATATTAGAAGACTAATAACAGCTGATTGTTGAAATCAGCAGCAACTGTATCCTTAATGTGCTAAGTTTCTAGGCTATGACTGCTAGGGTCATGATGAGTGCATGTTCCATTCACATGATAAAATGCTTTTTTGTGTATTTTCCAAGCCCCTTTCCCTTAGAAACAAAAATTGCAGATAAACACAGTTTATTTTTTTAGCATACTATTGGACTTAGATTTTCATTAACTGCACCAAATCAATTATCGCCAAGCCTATTTCTAGGCACCGAAAGCGCACGTTCGTACTCATAGATTACTCTCGAAGTTAGAGCCCACGCCTCCAGCATCTCGGAGTCCACGCAGACAACTTCGTCTGCCAACTGAACCGTAGTTTCTGAGAAGTGACCGTGGGGAAAGCCGCCGACAATCACTGCCGGTCTCCGCTTTGCTTGAAGGCTGGAAACTGTGTCCTGGAGGGTTTTTGGATTGCCTTCTCTGCTGAAGGCTATGATGTAATCGGTTTTTGCTTCGGTAAGGAGTTGCTGTAATGTTTTGGGTTCCAACGTAAGGAGAGGTTCTCCTTCGGACGGAACTTTTCCCAGCTGGAATAGCTGTTCCATGAGTCCGATGAAGCGGTTGTAGTTTCTGGGTAGTCGAGTGCTTGGATTAACTGTTATGGCGTAGTCTTTGTTGGTGTGGACGATTACTTGGAGGAGTCCTTCTTTGTTGAGGGGGGAACCCAGAGCTTCAAGCAGGGCGAAATGTGTTATGTCTGGGCGTCCTCTCTTCAGGTTATCGTCTAGCCGCCTCATGGCTGAGTGGTGAAGTGACCTGTCTAGTAGAAGGTGTTTTGGAGGTTTCCGTTGTCTTTTTGAATGGCGCCTGACAGCGGGGTGACTCCACAAATCCTCGGGAACAGTCTCAAGAGCAGCCTCAGCCAACACAAGAATAAGCAAACTTAATCCTAATTAGAATCAAAGTTTTTGAGATAAAAAGGTTAACACCAAAATTATTTCATGTGCATCTCTCGCGGTTTCTTTCTTCTCTTAAGGATTATCGCTGCAACTGCCAGCAGGGTCACTGCTATTAAGATGGCTGTTAGGATTTCTGGGCGCAGAAATAATCCGGTGATGTATTCGGTGAGATTTTGAGGCGTATGGAGAGGAAGGTTTTCAGCGGCTATTGGAAAGTGATAGTAGGAGATGTTTGATGGCAGAGTTACTGAAGACTCTTGAGGGCACGTGTTTGAAGAAGTGAACTGGGTGGAATTTGACATCCACTCGAAAATCTGGGAGAGCACATAAAGATCAAGAGAGGAAAGAGGTTTAACCGTCTCTCTATAGTGGACGGTGGAATACATGACATCGCCAGAATAAGTGCAGTGATACAAGCCAAAGGTATGCCCTAACTCGTGGACAACAATGTTTTGCATGTCAACCTCTGTCATAACATGACCGCTTGGAGCTTTCGCCGAAAGGCGAACCGTACTCTTTATCAGGACACATGACGGATTAACAATTTTTTGGGTTTGTCCTATCGCCGCTTCGCATTCTTTGCACTCGGCTATCCACCCAATGTAAATGTCAAAACCAGAAACGTTTTCATGAGTTATCGTTGGAACCAGACTGGTCCTTGAGAGATACGAAAACTCGGTGTGATTGGATGCGAATTCTTGGATTGCATTGTTCCACTGGGCTATGCCGCGAAGCGTGGCGTTGAGGTAAGATGGTTCCCACCAAGACTCGTTCTCCCGTGGAAATATGCTGACGCTTATGGTTGAATGGTTCCATGTGTATCCTCTAATGTCTATGGAGTATTCTGTCTGTGCTTCTATCTGACGGACATCAAGAACCATAAGCGTTGAGCCCAGAATCAATAATAGAATGGAGGTTAATGCGAGCTTTCTCACATTCAGCACTACATATACAGTCTAGTCGCTGAAACTTATGATTTTCTATTTTACACATCACAGAGTTTATTTCTGCTATCCAACGTATGTTAGGGTATGGAACCGTATTTGGAATTAGATAACCCCTGTAACAGAAAGAAGAGTTTCTGCCGAAACTGCAGCAGCCACTTCATGAGGGTTAGACCCCTAATAAGAAATGTAATTGTTCATAAAAAGTTCTTCAGAGATCTGGGAAAAGACAAGGATAGAGTAGATTCGGTTGTCAAAATGATTCTTGATTGCGCGAATCTCGAGTTTCATGAGCTCCACAAGTTCGAAAAGAACGTGGCTGGAAACCTAGTTTTCAGGGCAAAAAGAGAGCGAACCCACTTCGTTTATTGTGTAAACACGAAGAACGTGGAGACCCTACTGTTCTTACGGGCAATAAATAACTTCACAGAGTACAAGCGTCTTCTGGCAAACGAACAGCAAATAAAAAGAATGGCCAACGAAATAAGCAGATAACCACACAAAAAAACAGCAAAATAGGCTACCCTAGCTGTTAGCGGGAAAGTTTTTAGTTGATGGGATACGTATTCTGCTTCAGATTGATGGAAGTATTTCGGGTGAGTTTCTTTAATCCCCTGCTTGTTTTCGCTGTTTCAATCGCCCTCTTCGTTGTCTTAATGTATCGGCGAGTAGGACTAGGAATCTCACTGACTCTGGCAGCATTTCTGATGAGCATTCTGTCCCTCGGAATCTCCGGAACAGGAACAGTATTACTCGAAACTTGCTTAGACTCAACGACTTTGACGCTTGTTTTCGCCAGCTTCTTTGTCATGCTCCTGAGCATACTCTACAAGGAAACGGGGTTAGTTAATGTTTTAACCAGCAGCTTAGGCGGATTCATCAAAAACTCCAAGGTCACAGTTAGCCTTCTTCCAGCGGTTATCGGACTTCTGCCAGTTGCAGGCGGAGCTCTAATGTCAGCGCCCATGGTTGAGGCTGAAGCAGACAAGCTGGGACTTGACGAATCCAAGAAAACTTTCATAAATATCTGGTTCCGACATGCAATCTTGCCGATCTACCCCATAAGCCAGTTCCTTATCCTGACAGCAGCCTTGACCGGAACCGCCATAGGCGCGCTCATCGCCAGACAAGCCCTTGTAGTAATCGTCATGATAGCAATCGGATATTTCATCGGATTAAGAAAAACCAAAATCGCCAAAAACGATGACTCAGAGAAGACCCAGAACTCGAAAGACAACCTCAAAGGATTAGTCTACTCCTTTTCGCCAATCATAATCACACTTTTTCTGGTAGTCGCCTTAAACGTGAACATTGCAATAGCAACGCTCGCGGGAGTAATCACAATTCTAATCATAACAAAAACGAAGACAACAGGGCTCCCAAAAATCCTGAAAAACAAAGTATTATGGGAAGTAAGCTTAGCGGCTTTTGGCGCGTTACTGCTCAAAAATGTTACAGTAGCGTCTGGCGCCTCAGAAATCATCGGCAACACATTAGCAAACACAAACATGCCCGCAATCATAATGCTTTCAATTGTCCCAGCAGTTCTAGGATTTCTTATGGGTTCCCCATCCGGAGCAATAGCACTCAGCGTTTCAATTCTCGCCGAAACAGTTACGTTTATTCCTAAAACTGCGAGCCTACTCTACATTTCAGCCTACCTTGGATACTTGATAGCCCCAACACACCTGTGCTTAGTTTTCACTGCCCAATACTTCAGGTCATCGATAATCAAGAGCTACAAATATTTGGTACCGGCAACAATCGTTTCAATAATCGCGGCGCTCATAACATACCTCATTACATAAACCTCACAAAACTTAATGCATACAACACTAGAATGGTTATCTGCGATGAACTCCACAAAACAGATTGCCCTTAAACGCGTTCACACCCTCTTCAACTTAGCCAAAGAAGTAATCCATGAAGACCCAGAACAGGCACAACGCTACATAAAGATCGCACGCAGGATAGCGATGAGAACCAGACTGAGACTCCCCAAAGAATACCGAAGTCTCATCTGCAAACACTGTAAAAGATTTATCTTACCGGGCGTGAACTGTCGTATCCGAATACAACAGAGAAGGGAACCCCACATGGTAATAACATGCTTAAATTGCGGCAGGCACTCCCGTATTCTACTAAGAGGCGAAAAGAAGCCATGATAACACCAAAAATTAAGCGCCGAATAAAACGCGCACTCAGCGCTGAGAGACCAACTGTATGGGTTGGAAAAGAGGGCGCAACAACCCAGATAATAAACGAAATCTCCAAGCAGCTTGACACAAGAGAGATAATTAAAGCAAAAATACTGAAAACCGCCCTCCAAGACAAAGAAGCAACAAACATTGCAACAAAGATTGCCGAACAGACAGAATCACAACTCGTCGAAGTTCGCGGACACACATTCCTCCTCTACAAACGCAAGACAAAAAAAGAGTGAAATATTTATAATCATGCAAGAAAGTTTGTCTTGCTAGACCACGAAACTAATATAAGGCAAGCCTTTTTCCTTACTGAAGGAAAATTAGGAAGAACAAACCTTGCCGACACCTTATGACATTCCTCCATCCGTTCTCATCGAGAGGTTAGCTAAGCATCTGAAAGAAGAAGTGGATGAAATAACTCCACCCGCATGGGCACCATTCGTCAAAACTGGCATTCACAATCAGAGACCACCACAAAATCCCGACTGGTGGTTCGTCCGATGCTCTTCCATTCTACGTAAAATCTACGTGAAAGGATCTATAGGCATCGAGAAACTCCGCCAAGAATACGGCGGCAGAGTAGACAGAGGAGCGAAACCGGAACATGCTAGAAAAGGAGGCGGAGCCATCATTAGAAACGCTCTTCAGCAACTTCAAAAAGCAGGTCTCGTGGAACCTCAAAGAAATGAAGGAAGAGTAGTAACGAATGATGGGAGACGACTGCTAGATAGGCTAGCCACCGAATTGAAAGTGGAGCTGGAGAAAACTCAGCCCGCACTCACAAAATATTAGGTGTGAAGAGTGAGCGAAGAAGAACTTGAAGGACTCAGAAAAAGAAGGATGCTTGAGCTGCAGCAGAGAATGTCAGAAGAACAGAGGCGGGGTCAAGCACAGCAGCAACTTGAGGGTCAAAAACAAGCTTTGCTTCGCAGAATACTTACTCCTGAAGCTAGGAGGCGTCTCACAAACTTGAACATTGTTAAACCAGAATTCACTCAACAGCTTGAACTGCAGCTGATTCAGTTGGCACAGCAGGGAAGAATGGTTACTCCCATAACCGACGAACAGTTAAAGGAGCTTCTTTTGAAGCTCCAGTCAGGCAGAAGAGACTACACAATTAGGAGAGTATAAAAGACGGCAAGAAACAAACCAACCGCAAAAAAATTGAGGCTTGCCAAGGCTGGAAAACAGAAGAAACCTGTTCCAACATGGGTTATAGCCAAAACTGGTGGACGCGTTAGATCGAATCCGAAGAGGAGACGCTGGCGACAGAGAAAAATAAGGGCGTGAGGGATAACTAGATGGAAAAACCTGTTGATGTTACTGAAGTTGAAGAAGAGAAAGAAGTAGAAACTGAGGAGTCAGAAGAAGAGTTAGGCTCTGAAGTTCCTGAAGAAGAGGATGAGGAACTCGAAGAGGAATTCTTAGAAGCTAAAGAGAGGAGCGCTAGGAAAGAAAAAGAGGAGTTCGATGAGGACATCGTTGAGGAGAGGTTCTACACGATTCCTCTAAGGAAGGTGTGGATTTCCCCGAGAAAGAAACGTGCTCCGAAAGCGGGCAGACTTGTAAAAAGTTTTGTAATAAAACACATGAAGGTCCGCACGGAAGCTGACGAAGAGGAAGAGGCGGAGAAGCTTGTCATATCTAATGAAGTTAACGAAAAACTCTGGAGCAGAGGGATTGAGAAGCCGCCTAGAAAGATCAGAGTCCGTGTTGTTAAGGATAAGGAAGGGGTAGTGACTGTTCTTCTTGCTGAAGGAGACTGACATTTGCCGCTCTTCATTTTTGATGTCTTTGGTAACGCAAGTATAGGAGTTTATTCACTTGTCAACGACAGGATTGCAATTATTCCCCCGCAGGTTCCGGAGACTAAGCGACGAAAGGTTGAGGAATGGTTGAAAGTCAAAGTTGTTGCCACGACAGTGGGTAAATCATTGGTTACAGGCGCTCTAGCTTGTTCCAACTCCAACGGTGTTGTCCTTCCCTCGTTTGCCACGGAGGATGAGGTTGAAGCCATTAAATCAGCCGTTGACATTAACGTGACTGTCATGGATACGAAAAAAACAGCTTATGGAAACCTGGTCTTGGCGAATGACAAAGGCGCTGTGGCTGATCCTAGGCTGGAAAGAGAAGTTATGGATAAGATAGCGGATACGTTGGGAGTTGAAGTGGTCGCCAACGAGATAGCGGGGCTACCGTACGTTGGGTCACTTGCCACCGCCACAAATAAGGGTGTGTTGGCGCATCCCTTGCTGAAGGAGGAGGAACGAAAAGTGTTGAGTGATGTGTTGAAGGTTCCTGTGGATGTAGGAACCGTAAACTGTGGAGTACCGTATGTTTCTACGGGCCTGTTAGGGAATAGCAGGGGGGCTGTGGTTGGTCTCTTGACGACGGGACCCGAAATGTTCATAATTGGACAAGCACTTGATGTGGTGAAAGATGATGAGTGAAGTTAAAGTTTTTCGAGTTATAGGAAAAATTAGGAAACCCAACTTTCAAACAGAATTCCGGAAAGAGGTTCGAGCTTTGAAGCCGGAGGATGCTGTGGAGAAGGTGTACATGTTGTTGGGAAGCAAGCATAGAGTCAAACGTTTCCAGATAAAAATCTTCAAGGTGGAGGAGATAGCTCCCGAGGAGATTGAAGACATCATAGTGAAGAAGCTGACTCTAGGAGCGGAAGAGTCTGCCCAGTGACGAAGAGGTCTTTCGTAGATTGGCTTTGGAGTCGCGCTTCTTAGAGGAAACAGTTAACGAGTTGCAGTCCCGAATCAACATGACAAACTCTGCCATAACCGAGCTTAGAGTCTCAAGCATGACTCTGGAAGGATTGGAGAAGGAGAAGAAGGGTGCTCAACTTTTTGTTCCTATTGGTGGAGGTTCCTACGTTAAAGCCAAGTTGGAAACCTCGAAAAAGGTTGTTGTTGGCATAGGCGCAGATGTTGCTGTTGAAAAAACTGTGAAGGAAGCAAAAGTGGAGTTGGAGGCGCGCATAGCTGAGCTTGAGAAGACATGGGAGGCTTTAGGGCAGCAGTTTAATCAGGTTGTCGGAAGGATTCAGGAAAACCGAAACGCAATGGAAGAGGTTACGGCGAAGCTGAGGCAAGGAGAGCAGACTGGTGTTCGAACGGCTAAGAAAGGGGCTTAGCAGCGCCGTCAACAAGATCGTAGTAACTGAGCTGAAAGCAGAAAAGCTGCGCCCTATTTTAGACGATTTTAGATTTAATTTAATCGAAAACGATGTTGCGGTGCCGGTAGCCTATTACATCACTGATGAGCTGGAGAAGCGGCTTGATGGCGTTCAGGTGAAAAGGCTTGGGGACCGGAAAGAGCTTGTGAAGGATACTCTTCATGATATTTTGCTTGAGATTTTGACGACAAAAGAAGAAATCAATCTGCTAGATAACATTGAGCAGAAACGGCGGACAAAGGAGCCGTATACGATTCTTTTTGTGGGAATCAACGGAACAGGCAAAACCACTAGTATTGCTAAGGTTGCACAGTTTTTGATGAAGAAGGGATATTCTGTTGTGCTTTCTTGCAGTGACACTTACCGTGCTGGGTCTATAGAACAGTTGGAGGAACACTCTAAGAGGTTAGGTGTGCGTATGATAAAGCACGGTTATGGTGCTGATCCTGCGGCTGTGGCGTATGATGCTATTAGTCATGCGCAGTCTCGGGGAATAAATGTTGTTTTGATTGACACGGCGGGGCGCATCCAGACTGACCGTAATCTCATGAGTGAGCTTGCTAAGATTAAGCGGGTGGTCAGCCCAGATTTGACGATTTTGGTTATTGATGCGTTGATAGGGAATGATGCGGTTATGCAGGCTGAGGAGTTTCATAAGAGCGTAAGTATTGACGGGACCATATTGACGAAGGTTGATGCTGATGTTAAGGGTGGAGCGTCCCTGAGCGTAGCCCACGTAACAGGAAAACCCATCGTATTCATCGGAGTAGGACAGGAGTATGAAGACTTGGAGGCTTTTGAGCCTGAAAGGTTCACTCAGATGATCCTCAAGTAGGATACTGTTAAGTTATTTGTCATAAACTCAAATTTTATCTTTTTCACCACAGGATATTTTATTTTTTTATTATGGTTTATTAAATTTAATACTTTACAGTGTCACAGCAAGACATTCAACTCTTTTAACCGAGATTCTGTTCATTAAAAATTTGGCGTGAATTCAGCTTGGGCATGACCGGCAGACTTCTTTTAAATAAGGGAACCATGGTTTTGTATGTTGATAGCAAGTTTTATTAATGCTTCAACAATACTTCTTTTTTGTTTTAGAGGGGGTACGAAAAATTTGAATGAACATATTAATAAAAATATGAGCCTTAAAATTGTTGTAGTCGTGGTTTCAATACTCTTGGTATTAACTACTTGCACAAGCATTTACCTATACACCGCTCCTAATACTGAACTTGAAAATCAAGTTAACAGTTTGGTAACTGAACGGGATGCTTTGAAATAGCAAGTAAATGATTTGATAGTTGAAAGGGACAATTTGCCTACACCAGAGCAAGTAAACAGTTTGATAGCCGAAAGAGACACTTTGAAACAACAAGTAAATGACTTGACAAATGAAAGGGGTGATTTGCGACGCGAAATAGATGCTTTAAACACACAGATAACTTCCCTTCAAAGAATAATCGAAGACCTTGAAGCGCCAAAGTTAGTTACAGCACTCGCCGTAGTCGACCAAAGACCATTGTTCCAAACACCATACTTTGAAATCACAGGAACTGTATGGAACGTCGGCTCTGAAACTGCCACTAATTGCAGACTACACATTATTCTATACCAAGGATCAACGATAGCAGAGGATACCTACATAAGTCTCAGCACAATAAACAGTGAATCTTATAGAAACGTTGACGAAAAAATATTCTACGCTGGAACTGAGATAACTGATTGGGAAATAATACCTGAAATGGATTAACATACATCAAGAATCTTCGTAAATCTCTCCCTTTTTTGAGGAATAACCATTGTAAATTAGCATAAAGAATATCTCGAAAGTCTCGGAAACAAACTCCAGAGTCAACCAAAATTCACGGACAAATATACAATACGGAATTCAAATAATGAAAAGCTATATGTTCCAGACAAACCAAATATTTGAAAACAAGAGATATTTTCTAATCCAGACATGATATTTGTGAACAAAGAAACTGGTAACTTTGATTTCATTATCGAAGTGGAGTCTCAAATCAACTACAAAAAGATTGTTGGCATATCTCTATTAACAGATATAACAATCAGACAAATGAATCCAAAATATTCATCCACATTGATTCTTATCGTCAAAAAACATTTTCCGAACAGTAAATTGCTTAACCGAGAGATTCAAGGATACGTTAGGAACACCAAGTTTCTATTAACCCAATCTAACGACTTCGCTTGGATTGCTGATGTTTAGAACAGACCCTCGGTCAAAAGACCTGAATGTGTTGCTGTGACACTGTAAAGTATTAAATTTAATAAACCATAATAAAAAAATAAAATATCCTGTGGTGAAAAAGATAAAATTTGAGTTTATGACAAATAACTTAACAGTATCCTCAAGTAGAAAAACTCTGCGAACTGCAATTATCTTTTTTAAGGGATAAGAGATTCATTTAAGTTTGGGTAACGTAGTTTTTGTGTTTTCGGGTTTGGTTAGAGGCGGGAGGAAAAATGTGTTGAGAATTGCCATGGCGCAGATTAATTCAACTGTGGGAGATTTAGAAGGAAACGTAGCAAAAATAAAGAAGTATATTGCGGATGCAAAAAGCTGCCATGCTGATTTGGTCTTGTTTCCTGAATTAGCCGTCACGGGTTATCCGCCTCAGGATTTGCTGCTTGAGAACGGGTTTGTTGAAAAAAACAAAAAGCTACTAGAGCAAATGATCAGGGATAATGATGTTTACGTTGCTGGGGTGGTTGGTTTTGTTGACTATAAAGGGAAAGAGTTGTTCAATGCCGCAGCCATCTTTAACCGAAACAAAATAGTCGGAGTAATCTACAAGACGCTTTTGCCCACGTATGATGTGTTTGATGAGGACCGTTACTTCAAGCCCGCAACAGAGGAAGAAATCGCGCCCGTCTCAGTTACAATAAATGGAAAATCAGTAAAGTTGGGCGTGGAAATTTGCGAAGACTTGTGGGACCAAAACTATGACGTGAAAGTTACGGATTTGCTGACAAAAAGAGGGGCGGACCTGATCGTTAACATTTCTGCTTCACCGTTTCTTGTCGGAAAAACGCTTGAACGAAACAAGCTGCTAAAAGAGAAGTCAACCAAAAATGGGGTGCCCATATTTTATGTGAATCTTGTTGGGGGACAGGATGAACTGGTTTTTGATGGTCACAGCATGGCAGTGGATAAAACTGGTAACTTGATAGCTTTAGGCAAACAGTTCGAAGAAGACTTGGTAATGACTGACATAGACTTGGAAACAGGTACTGTCCAGAAAATCAAACAGCCTCCGCACAACAAAACACAGGAAATGTTTAACGCGCTAGTTTTGGGCATACGCGACTACTTCAAAAAGACGGGTTTCGAGAAGGCTGTTGTTGGAATGAGCGGCGGAATCGACTCGTCAGTAACTGCGTGCATAGCCGCTGAAGCCCTAAGCAAAGAGAATGTCATCGGAGTTTCCATGCCCTCACGATTCTCTAGTGACCACAGCAAAACAGACGCGCAGCAGCTGGCAGAAAACCTTGGAGTATATTTTGTCCAAGTTGGCATACAGGGTATTGTTGACAGTCACCACAAAACTTTAGAAAAACCGTTGGAGCAAATAAGAACACATTTTGGCATAAAAAAAGAAAACGACGACCCTGTTGCTGACGAGAACATTCAGCCCAGAGCCAGAGGAAACATTCTAATGGACATCTCTAACCGACTAAAAGACCTGAAAATTTTGGTACTGAATACTGGAAACAAGACCGAGGTTGCCCTAGGCTTCTGTACTTTGTATGGGGATATGGCTGGCGGAATCGGGGCACTCGGCGACGTAAGCAAGCTGGAAGTCTACAAACTCGCAGAATACGTGAACAAAAAGGCAGGCAAACAAGTGATACCTCAAAGTGTGCTGGAGAAGAAGCCGTCGCCTGAGCTTAAGGAGTGCCAGTTTGACCCATTCGACTTTGACATAGTCAGTCCATTGGTTGACGAGATCATAGAAAACCGTAGAAGCAAACAAGACCTAATCGAAATGGGCTACCCAAGAGAAGCCGTCGAAGACACCTACAGACGAGTAAGAAACTCAGAATACAAACGGCGACAGGCGACACCATGCATCAAAATCACGCCCAAAGCCTTCGGCATAGGATGGAAAATGCCAATGGTCAACAAATACAAAGGCTAAAAAACTGATTTGCTGCCCAAACACTCGCGCATATTAGGAGACTAATAGAGGTTCATTGTTGAAAACTATCTTTTTCCTGAAAAACCAAGCAGAACAAACATTAAATTTTTTTTATATACGTTTTAACGGCAGCCTCGATGTTTGCTCAGGATGTTTTTGGTAGTTGGGCTATGCTAGTAGTTTTAGTAGTATTGCTTTTGCTGAGTGTAGCCTGTTTTCGCTTTGGAGGTAGATTACCGAGTTGGGGTCTTCAGTGATGTCTTCGGATATTTCGTAGCCCCTGTGGATTGGCATGTCATGCATTATCAGGGCATCACTATCCCCCAAAAGCTTCCTGTTAACCTGATAAGGCAACATCAGCTTGATCCGCTTCTCATTCTCCTTCTTGAACTTGGGATCCAAGAAATATTCCATATCCACCCACGTGTCCGTGTAAACCACATCACAGTCCTCCACAGCCGCCTTAACGTCAATAGAGTTTCCATACAAACCGGTGTCTTTCGCCGCCTCCAACAGCTCCTCATCCACCGAAGCCTCATTCACCAACGGCGTAACAGTCACTATTTCAATCCCCGTCTTAGTGCAGCCCTCAATCAACGAATTACAAATATTATTATGAACCCCAATATAGGCCAACTTAAGCCCCTTCAGGCATCCCTTCTTCTCCTTGATCGTCACCAAATCAGCGATGATCTGACAAGGATGATACCGCTCATCACAACCATTAATCACCGGAACACTGGAAGCCTCAGCCATAGCCCTCAAATCCGAATTTTTTAGCACACGAGCCATGATACCATCAACATACCCAGAAATCGACCTAGTCTCATCACCAAGATCCGCCAAAACCAGATTAGTAGTCATCCAATCCATGTAAATCGAGTGCCCCCCCATCTGAGTCATAGCCACCTCAAAAGAAAGCCTAGTCCGCGTAGAAGTCTTCTGAAAGATCATAGCCAAGGACAGATCCTCCAAAACGAACTCATACTCCTCTGGCTTCTTCTTGATCTCCAACGAACAATCAACAACCTCTTTAATCTCTTTTGAAGACCAGTCCTTAAGAGTAAGCAAATGCACAAGTGACCGCTCCATGATTTCCGCAGATACTTCTTCACACCAGACTGTTATATAAATTATCAAAAAAGAGCAGACACACAACCATCAAAACATAGCTGGAGACTAATAACAGCTGATTGTTGAAAACAACCTTTTTTCAGAAAATCCAAAGGACAACAAAAAACTGTCTCTACAAAAAAATGATTTGGTGCGGCCGCCGGGATTTGAACCCGGGATTGCAGGCTTGGAAGGCTTACACCAGATGTCTGTGTCCTACCAGGCTAGACCACAACCGCACATCCAACTAACCGCAAATTAATGCAGTAAACGTCTTTTATGAACTGTATCTCTATTAAATAAACCTTCAAAACTCTAGGTCTCATAGAAAGAGGTGCGGTCGCCGGGATTTGAACCCGGCTCGTCAGCGTTCCGCCCTTTTGGGTTGGCAGGCTGATGTCCTTCCAAGCTAGACTACGACCGCTCAGGACTGTTTCAAGGTAACTCAGGGCATTTATTTCTTTTCGTAGAAATGAAGCTTTCCATCCTTTTTTCAGCCCGCCACAGAGCAGGTAAACATTATAGACTCTAAACAGTAATTAAAGAATATTGATTCAATAAGAGCTGGAAGCTATGTCACGGGATTGCATGGTTCTGAAAGGCAAACTGGTTTTTGTTATGGGCGGAGGCAAATTTGGCACAAGGGCTCTCAGGTATCTGAAAGCTAAGGGCGCCAAAGTTTTGGTGGCTGATGTAAACTCTAACTGTACTGCAATTTCAGAAGTTGATGTTCAGGCTGCTGAGTTGGGCGTCTCAGATTCTTTGGCGGATGGGCAAGCCGCTTTTCTTGTGGGCGATGCTGTGGACCTATTGTTGGGTCTTATGGAAACCAATGTGCCTGACTTGGTGGTTACAGCTATCCCCAGTAACGCTGTTGCTAAGGTTGTGGAGGACTGGCTTGCGAAGCGCGGCTACAAGCTTGAACCTTACTTGAAGGCTGTTCCAAAAGTGTTAGAGAACATCCCAAAGAGCTTGGTTTCGGTTATCGATGAATACTCTGGAGTTATAGTGGTCAGTTACATGGCGTCGCATATGCGATGCAGAGAAAACTGTATGCCTCCAAAGGATGTCTGTGCCTCAACAGGCAGACCAAAACTAGCTTCCATGGACAAACTCTTGGAATTCGGTGTCTACAACAATGTTGACGCGTCAGGAATTTTGATGTCAAGGCAGTTGACAGGAGGATTAGGAGCCATAGATGGAAAAGAACTCCACTCCCTCCTGAAACGATTAGAAAATCTTAACAAGCCTTACACATTAGCAATCGGAACAGCATGCGACTGCCACGGCATCCTCAAACTCGCCAAAGTAACAAAATAGCCTGACATTGATTCCCGTTTGGGACATCTTTTTCACATCTTTTCACGGGTTTCCTAAAATAACCATTCACTCGATTACTACTTTACATCTTTTGGGATGTCAACAACAAGTATTGAACCCAAAAAAAAGTGGCGATGTTGTTTCTGTTCATGATGGCAAATGTTACGTGTACCTACGAGCCTGAATGAGTGTTCATTTTGGTGAGCGTCACGCATGCAAAAATTAATAAATTTATGGTAGCAACATCCTCTAATTGAAAAAGTTTATAAGACCACCCCTCTCTTAAGGCAAGAGGTTGCCGTATACCGTAATAAGAGTATGTTGAAAAAATCGGAGATGAAACAAAATGAATTTAAGAAGACCAAACGCAGACGAATCAACCGGCACATTCAATCGATCCAAGAACGTTGCCCCCATGTCGGGAATATGTTCACGATGCATCGATGGATGCAAAGGCGGTTGCGAAATCTGGTTATCATCATTCAGAGGTCGCGAGGTACTCTACCCTGGACCCTTCGGAGAAGTAACAGCAGGAGCAGACAAAAACTACCCCGTAGACTACTCCCACCTAAACATTCAAGGCTACGCCCGAGGAGCAAAAGGACTTCCAGAAGGAGTCAAAGCGGACCCAGATACTGCCCTTTTCCCTAACGTGGACACCGAAACAGATTACGGATGGACCAAAAAGGTCAAGATGAGAGTACCCCTATTCACCGGCGCATTGGGTTCCACAGAGATCGCCCGTAAAAACTGGGAACACTTTGCAATAGGCGCCGCAATTTCAGGCATCACACTTGTTTGTGGCGAAAACGTTTGCGGAATCGATCCTGGGCTTGTGCTGGATAGTAATGGAAAGATCACCAAGTCGCCTGAGATGGATAGGCGAATAGCAATCTACAACAAGTATCATGAAGGCTACGGAGAACTCCTCGTTCAAATGAATGTTGAGGACACCCGATTTGGAGTAGCCGAGTACGTGTCATCAAAACATGGCTTAGATACCATCGAGTTGAAGTGGGGACAGGGCGCCAAATGTATTGGTGGAGAAATCAAAGTTAAAACATTGAAGCGTGCTGTTGAACTCAAAAAGAGAGGCTATATTGTTTCGCCTGATCCTACTCTTCACGAAAACCAAGTGGCGTTCAATGAAGGTGCAATCAAAGAATTTGAGCGACACTCCAGATTAGGTTTTGTAACCAAAGAGGCATTCTTGGAAGAAGTTGATCGCCTCCGCGGCTTAGGATTCAAACGAGTCACCCTAAAAACTGGAGCTTACTCTGCATTGGAGCTTGCTATGGCATTACGTTATGGTGCTGAAGCAAAGCTGGACTTGCTTACGATCGATGGTGCTCCTGGCGGCACAGGCATGAGTCCTTGGCCAATGATGAACGAGTGGGGAATCCCAACATTCTATCTACAATCGCTTATGTACAATTTCTGTGAAAAACTTTCACGAAAAGGCATGAGAGTTCCTGATATTGCTATGGCTGGAGGTTTCTCGTCAGAGGATGGCGTATTCAAGGCACTTGCCATGGGCAGCCCCTACGTTAAGGCGGTGTGTATGGGAAGAGGCTTGATGATACCTGGAATGGTTGGAAAGAACATCGGAAACTGGCTAAAAGATGGAAAGTTGCCAAAGTCTGTTTCAAAGTATGGCAGTGCCGTTAAAGAAATATTTGTTGCCTATGCGGAACTTGAGGAAAAGTTTGGTTCAGAGATGAAGAACATACCTTTGGGTGCTGTGGGCATCTACACTTACTGTCAAAAGTTCAAGGTTGGCTTGCAGCAGTTGATGGCTGGAAGCAGAAACTTTAGACTCTCCACAATCTCCCGCAAGGACCTGATGGCACTAACAGAGGAAGCATCAAAAATCTCCGGAATACCCTACGTGATGGATGCCTACGGCGAAGAAGCAAACAAAATACTAGAAGAATAAGGGAAACCCATTCCCTATCCCTTTTTCATTGCCAAAAATCTTTGCTCTTACACGTGCGTACCAAAAACTATTCCACAAGAACTAAACTGATTTCGAAAAGTTTTGACCACATTTTTCCTGTCACGAAGAGCCTATCATCGTTTGTGTCATATGCAATTCCATTAAGCACGTTGTTGCTATTTTGTTTTTCTGCCTCGTTGATTCCCTCCAAATCTATCCACCCCGTGACATGTCCGGTTTCAGGGTTTATTATTGCAATTTTTTCTTCTTTCCAAATGTTCGCATAGACCTCCCCATGAATGTATTCGAGTTCGTTAAGCCTAGCTATAGGCTCTTCGTCATACACTTCAACCTGGCCAATCTTCTGGAATGTTTCTGGGTCCAAGAAATACAAAGTTGCTGTTCCATCACTCATTATCAGCCTACTGCCGTCATGCGTGATTCCCCACCCATCCGTGGAGTATTCAAAAGTCTGCAGAAGCTCAAAGGTGCTTTTGTCATAAACGAAGCTCGTATTATTTTTATATGTTATTTGGATGATTTTGTCTTCGAAAATTGTGATGCCTTCGCCAAAGAAACCGTCAGATAATGAATAAAGCTGTGTTACCTTGCCCGTTTCCAATTCTACGCGGCGCAGTGATGATTGACCGTAGAGCCCTGTTCCTTCGTATAAGACTCCATCCTCAAAGACTAGCCCTTGCGTGAAAGCGTTCTCGTCGTGATCATACACGTTGACAATCTGATAGGTGTACTGTAGTGGTTCAGGGTCAACTGGGCTGTTGCTCAGCAAAACCAGCGTGACTGAACTAACTGCTATTACCGCTACGATAATCAGTATGATTGCCAAGTGTTGCCGTTTCATGAACGTCTCCAGTAACTTCTGGTAACTGGGCGCTTTTAATATTTCATGTAAGAAATTTTTTCTAAAAATAAGGGAAAAGAGTGAGCTTGGGTTTGTTGCTGAAGAAAAAATTTTGGTTTTTTCTTTGTTGTTTGTATTCCGCAAATGTTAAAAGCAAAACGCTACTATACAACTAGAAGTTACATCTATACGGATAACTTTGAGTGTTAAATATTGGGATAATTAAATAATAATCATCGTTAATGGTGGAAAAGTCATGAAATTTTGTCAACCAATTGGGAACGGAATCACATGCGTCGTTGCAGGCGCTTCACCCCCTTCAAACTGGGCATTTAAGAAAATATTGTAACATTAGGAGGTTATGAAAAAAATGAAGTTGAAACCAATCTTGCTGGTGATTATCTGTGGCGTAGCTGTTGCGTTGTTGTCGGCAGTATATTCTACGGATATGACTGTGGGTTTAGGCGCATCAATAACTGGTTATGGTTTACCTCTGCTTTGGCTGAAAAAAGTGAGCATAGTTGTGCCGGGGAACCCCACCACTTATTCATTGTATGGGTCTGGATTATACCTGCTAGCTGATTGCATTCTGGACCCTAATGGTGGCAATAATATACATCGTGTATAAACAAGTCAAGAAATAGCAGAGTGTTTCATCGTATTCTCTCGGTTAGATTGTCACAACAGGGGAGCCGATGAACTTTCTGAATATGTTAACCTTTACATTTTTGTTGACACCGTAGATTCATGGGAATGTTACGCAAAGAGGGTATAACATATCGAGAAGCGCCTCCCTTTATCTTGGGGTGGCAAATGTTAATACCGTGAAACCTGAAATTTTGTGACTGGTGTGTTTCATGGCATTGGTATTAGATCCTATGTATATTGTGAACTTGACGCTTTGCATCATAATACTCTTCTTAGGATTTTTTGGTTACAGAAAAAAGGTTAACCCGGTACCACTTTACATCGGTATAGCTTTTGGCCTATTCGGTATCTCCCATCTGGCAACAATTCTTGGTCTTAAAAATGCCTTGGAAGCATTTCTAATAGTGATCAGAACAGTCGCATATTTAGTAGTTGTATTTGCTCTTTACACGATTTTGAACAGGCGATCCTGATGCATAATCCACTGGAATTAAAGAGTAAACTTCGGATGTCAAAACAGCTTACCATACACCAAGCACTAAAAACTAAGGGGATTTGTTTATGAGCATTTTCGAACTTGTTATGCTTCTCTGTTTCGGTGTTGCTTGGCCTTTTTCTATCCACAAATCTATCACTTCTCATTCTATTAAGGGAAAAAATCTTGCTTTCTTGTTGATTGTCTGGTTCGGTTACCTTGCAGGTGTTTTACATAAAATCTTCTATCACCCAGACATCATCATCGTTTTCTACGCCATCAACTTGACTATGGTTAGTGTTGACGCTGTGCTTTATCTAAGAAACAAAAGAATCGTGAACAAGAAAACGGCAGATTAGTTTATTTCAATTAACGTTAACAGATTGACGCGTGTAGAAATGAACGAGTTAAAAAATAATAGAAAAGTGTTGCTGGTTCAGGGCAAAAATAAAATTGTGGTGACGAGTGTCAGACTTGATTTGTAGTTGAGGTTTTCATTTTTTCATCCTCAATTACAGTTGTGCTGGAGCCTCAGCAAACCCTTTCAAGGCGTCTTCTTTTTTGCTCGAATTCAAAAGAATTAAATGAGCGCTGGGCTAATATGCAACGAAGTCAACTGTTAACGTGAAGGATCGGTGATTTGCTTTGGGTCGGGTAGCTAAGGGCGTAAAATGCAGCGTAGTAGGCTGCGATAAAGATTCAGTTCGTTCTCTCCCCCGCGATAAGGTGAGCGCAACGGGCTTGAAGGTTGATGGGACTAGACGTTCCTACCTCTGTAGAGCTCACTACAAAGAATACAAGAAGGGCAGCAAAAAAGATAAACTGCTTGAGAAATGGAGGTTCAAGGGCTGAGACTCAAAGATAACCTGCATTTCTTTCATGATTATTTACATGTTACAAGAAATAAACAGTAGGACGGTTGGGAATATTGAGAATCCTCCAGTTGCATTCAAACTTCATAGAATATGAGGCTGTAGAGAAGGAAATAGCATTAGCTGAGGAACCTGAAAAAAAGAAGGATCGCCTCGAAGAACTCGTCGTATTATTCACTGCAGTCGAAGAGGGAGACGACACAAACGTTGCCCAAAAAGCGATGGAAAGCACCAAAGCTTCCCTAGATAAACTAGGGGTTAACCGGATTCTCATCTACCCCTACGCGCACCTAAGCAACAACTTGGCAAAACCAGCTGACGCCCTGAAAGTTCTAAACGAAATGAAGAATATTGCCAAGGAGCTGGGACTAGAAACCTACTGGACCCCATTTGGATGGTGCAAAAAATTCTCTATCTCCATTAAGGGGCATCCTCTAGCCGAGCATCTCAGAATCGTCACTTCTGAATCGGTTGAAAAAGAGGCTGTTTCCGAAGCCCTGAAGGCAGAGGAGAAACTCAAGTCCTTCTGGTATATCCTGCAACCAGACGGAAAACTGATTCCAGTAGAAGAATACAAGTTTAAGGGACACAAAAACTTGGAGAAGTTAACCAAGTACGAAATCAAGAAGGTTAGGGCTGTTCAGCAGGTTCCGCCTCACGTCCAACTGATGAAACGCTTGGAGATTGCCGATTATGAGCCGGGAAGCGACCCCGGAAACCTCCGATGGTACCCTAAAGGACGTTTGATCAAATCGTTGCTGGAGCAATACGTGACAGAGAAGGTGATAGATTATGGCGGAATGGAAGTTGAGACTCCTGTCATGTATGATATTGAGCATCCAGCTATAGCTCAGTATCTTGAAAGATTTCCTGCCAGGCAGTATCTGTTGAATTCGGATAAACGGGACTTCTTTTTGAGGTTCAGCGCCTGTTTTGGTCAGTTTCTGATGGTTCATGATGCCCAGTTTTCTTATCGGCAGCTTCCTTTGCGTATCTACGAGTTGACCCGATATGCCTTCAGAAGGGAGAAGAGCGGCGAATTAACTGGGTTAAGGAGGCTCAGGTGCTTCACGATGCCTGACTGCCACGCTTTGGTTGCTGATTTAGAGCAGGCGAAGGAAGAGTTTCTGGTCAGGTTCAAGCTTTCTATGGGGATTTTGGAGAATGGTCTGGAGCTGAGCAAGGATAACGATTACGAGTTGGCGATACGATTCACAAAAGACTTCTACGAAGAGAACAAAGACTTCATTCTCTCCTTGGTGAAGCTGTTTAACAAGCCTGTTCTGGTGGAGATGTGGGAGGAACGGTTCTTCTATTTTGTTTTGAAGTGGGAATTCAATTTCATTGATAACCTGAACAAGGCTTCTGCTCTCTCTACCGACCAAATTGACATAGAGAACGCCAAAAGATACGACATGACCTACGTTGACGAGAAGGGCGAAAAACAGTATCCTCTGGTTCTTCACTGTTCTCCAAGCGGCGGCATCGAACGGGGCATCTATGCTTTGCTGGAGAAGGCTTACAGAGACTCATTGAAGGGAAAAGCTCCGATACTGCCCCTGTGGCTCTCCCCAACTCAGGTGAGAGTCATCCCTGTTTCGGAACGGTTCTTGGATGACGCTGAAAAACTAATGAACAAAATCGCAAGCCAAAACATACGGGTTGATGTAGACGACAGATCCCTAAGCTTAGGAAAGAGGGTCAGAGCCGCCGAAAAAGAATGGATAAATTATGTTCTTGTTATTGGAGAGAAAGAACTGAGCTCCGATGTTCTGCCGGTCAGAGACAGGAACGCTGGAAAACAGATCAGAAAGATGAAACTCCAAGAACTAATAGCTGAAATAACCGAAAAAACAGCAGATAAACCCTTCAAGCCCATATCCTTACCCAAGTTGCTTTCAAAACGACCACAATTTGCGTTCTAACCTAGCTTTCATAATAAATGGGTGGCTGGTTAGCAGAATATTCCAGTTGTCCCTTCGAACAATGCTCTAGGAAGACACGGTAACTCGTACTAAAGTGGTGAGGATACCGTAAAAGTCAAAATTTAAATACATAGTAGATAGTTTATGGTTGAAGTTTTCCTTTCGGAGGATAGTTTGGTATGACAAAAGAACTTCTTGTCTACATTGATGGCAAGTTTTATCCTAAATCTGAGGCTAAAATCTCTGTTTATGATCACGGGCTCCTTTACGGAGACGGAGTCTTTGAAGGAATACGAGCCTACCACGGTATCGTCTTCAAACTAAAAGAACACATAGACCGCCTTTACAAATCAGCTCACCCAATATTTCTGAAGATACCCCTGACCAAAGCTGAGCTTACCGAAGCCGTGCTGGAAACCCTAAAAAAGAACAATCTGACAAACGCTTACATCCGCTTAGTAGTAACAAGAGGCATCGGAGACTTGGGGCTTGACCCCAGAAAATGCCCCAAAGCCACAATCATAATAATCACTGAGCCGCTGCTTCAATTGCACTCCGCTGAGAAGGTTGAGAATGGAATAAACACTATCATAACGTGGGTGAAACGGAATCCAGTGGATGCTGCCACTCACGAAATGAAGTCCCTAAACTACCTAAACAGTATTCTGGGCAAAATTGAAGCCAACAACATCGGTGCAGACGAAGCCATCTGCCTCGACAAAACAGGCTACGTTTGTGAGGGTGTCGGCGAAAACATATTCATAGTGCGTGACGGCAAACTCTACACGCCTCCCATATCTTCCGGTGCATTGGATGGAATAACAAGAGCATTAATTATCAGGTTGGCGAAGAAGCTGGGAATCGAAGTTACGGAGAGGAACATCACCCCCAACGAGTTGTTCACTGCTGATGAGGTCTTTTTCACTGGAACAGCAGCAGAAGTTGCGCCAATACGAGAGGTAAACAAGCGCGTGATAGGAACCGGAAAGCCGGGTCCAGTTACGAAACGGATAATGCGGGAGTTTGAGAAGGCTACGAAAGACCCGAATGAGGGAACGCCCATCCAGTAGAACTTGTGAGAAACTAGTAAAGGGGCATCCCTGAATCTTTTTTGTTCTGAACTGTTTTTTGGTAGTTGTTGCTAATGATTCCTGAAAAAAGGTTGTTTTCAACAATCAGCTGTTATTAGTCTCCTAATATGATTAGGGTTTATGATTTGTGAAAGGTTATCAACGAGATTGCCGTTTACTGTTTTTTGTTTGGTGTAATGATGGATTGGCTTGTGTTTGCTTTGCTGTCTCCCGCTTTCTGGGGCTTGAATAACGTTTTCAATAAATTCCTTATAACTAAGAAGTTTCAGGGCTATTTTTCTTTGGTGTCTTATCTGCATTTTATAGATTTGATTTTTGCGGGCATCATCTACTTTGTTACTCCTATTAGTTTCCAGTTTCCCTATGTTGTTTTTGCCATGGCAATTAGTCTATTGCCGCTCATAGCG
>SDBS01001069.1_pt1 | contig 27745 bp, 24 predicted proteins | sample 2277091 | NCBI WGS metagenome assembly SDBS01 (sample SAMN10404972, study PRJNA504765) | marine sediment metagenome | isolation source: marine sediment core GS10_PC15, 163 cmbsf | place: Arctic Ocean: Southern Knipovich Ridge | collected 2010
GGTAGCTCTCAAGGAAGACGAATCCATTTCAGCAGATATTGTGGTTATTGTTGGGAACAGATGAGAATGCAGCAAAGGAAATATTCCTGGGTGCCAATAGAAAAGGGCATAAAATACTATAAAGAAATCTTGGTTTTTCTGTTTTTTACCGCATTAACAGCCATTGTGACTTATCCTTTGATACTAGATTTTAGTGGTTCAATCTATGGTGGCGCCGGCGATCCTTTCGGTACAATCTGGAGCTTTTGGTGGCAAAAATACAGCCGCACCCAATCCCTTTCTGTATACTTCACTCCTCTTCTGGGAGCACCATATGGCGCTCCGAAATCTGTCCAATATCTTCTTCAAAATTATGTTGTGCAGGGGTTATCATATTTCTTTGGGGAAGTTGTTATCTATAATCTCCTCATCTTCATCAGTTTTCCCTTGACTGCGTTCTTCACTTATTTGTTAGCCAACTACCTGGTCAAAAACCGGTTAGCAAGCATCTTCGCCGGGATTGCTTTTGCCTTTTCTCCCTTCAATCTTGCCCATTCACTGGCTCATCTCATCTATGTTCAATGGGTTCCTTTATATATTTACAGTTTGTTGAGAATGAACGAGAGAAGAACCCTTCTGTCAGCTTTTTTGTGTGCCCTTAGTTATTCGCTGGTTTTTCTCTTCAATTTTTACTTTGGCTTTTTTATGCTTATTCTTACTTTCATTTTTATGGTTTATGCTTTTTCCTATTCCCATTCCACGGAAAAGCCAGCTCGCATTGATCTTCAATCGGTCAAAATCTGGGTATCTTTCTTCCTATTGTCTTTTGCTCTTACAGCTCCTTTTATCTATTCAACAGTCAGAGTTTCTTCTAAGAATGCCACACCAATGGCCCGGTCGCTGGGGGATCTCTTTGTCTATTCCGCCCGGCTCTGGGAATACATAGTGCCACCGGTATATAATCCGGTTCTAGGCAGGTTTGTTCAAAGTTTTGTCAACGCGCATCTGCATGGCAGTAACACTATTGAACAGACTCTTTATTTGGGCGCAATTCCGCTTGCTTTGGCTTTTTATGCAATTCTTAAAATAGCGCGAAGGAACAAACTAGCTAATGCGGGTAATAATCTGCGGTTTGCATTTCCCTTCTTAATCATTGCCGGTATTGCATGTGTTGTTCTGTCCTTGCCGCCCTATATGTCGCTTGGTCCCCTGAAGATCTATTTTCCCTCCTTTTTCTTATACGATATTGCTCCCATGTTTCGTGTCTATGCCCGGTTTGGGATTATTGTGATGCTCTCAGTGGCGATTTTGGCTTCTATGGGACTTGCTTTTCTCTTAGGATTGCTATCCGGAAGAAAGCAGAAGATTTTAGTTTTTTCTCTTGTTTCTATTGTTTTGGCTTTGGAATTTTCCAATATGCCACCTTTTCGAACGACAAAATTAGCATCACCACCTGCTTATAAGTGGCTAGCTAGCCGGGATGGCGATCCTATTGTAGCTGAATATCCTTTTGTCCGGTCCGACCAGGCCATCCAGTATGAATATGCATTGCACCAGAGAATTCATCAGAAAAGGTTGGCCAATGGTGCTGAAATCGGGACTTATGCCGAAACGGTAAGATCAAGCATGGTTGATATATCAAATCCTTCTACTTGCGATATGTTGAACCATCTTGGAGTAAAATATGTAGTCTTTCATAAACAGAAATATAGAGAAAATTTCGGAGAATCTCCCCGGGTGACAACTACCGGTCTCAAGTTGGTAAAAGACTTTGGGGGTGATGTGGTATATGAGGTAAAGTCCTCGAAACCAAAAGTGCTCCTTTATTACGGAGATAATTTCTATTCTGCTGACTACTGGCAGAATGGAAGCACCTGGAACTGGATGTCTAATAACGGAGAATTGATATTGGAAAATCGAACCAAGCAAAAGATTGAAGTAGATATTTATTCTGAATATATTGTTTCTATTGGTAAGGAAAGAGATCTTGAGGTTTATGCAAACGGGCGAAGAAAAAAGATTCTACGGGGTCTTGCGGTCAAGCCAAAAGCATTAAGGCTAAAGGATATCAAGCTTAAACCGGGAAAGAATACTATCAAGCTCATTACGTCTCAAGATCCGGAACCGCTTAGTGCTACATTCAACAACCATGATTCAAGAGAGGTAAGTTTAGGCTTTCGTAGTTTCGAGGTTTCAGTTTTGGGCAATGGTGACGACTAGGATCTCTACTATGACTTATTGGGGAGTGTGACTTGCTAGAGAAATTAAAAGGGTATTATTGGGAGGCCATAGTTTTTTCGGTTTTCTTGATTATCACTATTTTACTAACCTATCCTTTGGTTTTTCGTCTCAAAACTTATGTCTACGGCTATCCCTGGCCCGGTGATCCCTTTGGCACTATCTGGCATTTCTGGTGGATAAAATACGCGTTTACCCACCATATTTCACCTTATCTTTGTCCTCTGCTTGCTGCGCCTTTCGGGGCCAATCTGTCTATCCAATACAATTTTCTCAATTATATTGTTCTGGCTCTTTCCTTCCTGTTCAACGAGGTTGTCATATATAATCTACTGGTTCTTGCAAGCTTTCCTCTCAGTGCATTTACCATGTACTTGCTTGTTCACTACCTGACCAAGAACAGGATTGCCAGCGTGTTAGCAGGGCTTATTTTTACTTTTTCTCCCTATCACACCGTTAGAGCTCAAGCACACTTAACCCTGGCCCATATCGAGTGGATGCCGCTTTATGTCTTGTCCCTGTTGATGCTAGACAAAAACAGGAATTGGAAAAACGCAGTATTTTGTGGTTTATCTTTCGCCCTGGTTGTCATAAATGATCTCTATTATGGATTTTTCATGCTCATATTCACAGGTATTTTCTTCCTCTACAAAGGGCTCTACTGGTTAATCAGTACCAGAAGGATAGAGATCAACTTCAAACGAGTTGCTTGTTACCCCATAGCCGCCGTGTTGGCTGGCTTGTTGATCGTTATCTTCAATCTCAATCTATTTAGCCCCGCGAGTGCCTCGAGGGCCCAGGAGAGAGTTCACCGGATCACGGAGTTGATTTTCTATTCCGCCAGACCCTGGGATTATTTGCTGCCAGCTATAACCAATCCGATCTTTGGTGGGTTTACGAAGCCCTTTATTGATGCCCATATTCACGGAAGCAATACAGGCGAGCAGACCCTCTATTTGGGCTATATTCCTTTATTGCTGGCATTGATAGGAGTTATCCACATATGGATCAAGCGTAAGACAGAGGAAGTGGATAAGCAAAAGAAGCTTGCTGTTGGATTTTTATCTTTCGGGGCTATTGCCGCTATGATTTGTTCAGCACCCCCTTATGTGACGATTGCAGGTCTTACAATATATTTTCCATCCTATTTTCTCTATAAACTCATACCGATGTTTCGAGTCTATTCCAGATTCGGTATTGTGGTGATGATGTGTGTTGGTGCTCTGGCCGGAGTAGGAGCGGACTATCTTCTGCGACAACAAAAAAGCCGAAAAGTCAAAGCATTACTGGTTTCAGTTATTGTGGTTATCCTGGGACTGGAATTCGCTTTTATTCCGCAACTGACACCGCTAAGTTCCCCGGCTCCGGTTTATAAATGGCTGGCAAAACAAAAAGGTGATTTTATTATGGCGGAATACCCTTTGGTGATGAGTGAGAATGTTGTTGTTTACGACTATATGTTCAATCAAAGATATCATGGAAAGCGGTTGGTCAACGGTGCTTCTCCTTATACCACAGCCGAGGAGTGGAGAATATTGTTAAGCGATATCTCAGATCCTAATGTGCCTACTCTTTTAAGTTATCTAAAGGTGAAATATGTTGTTGTTCATCCGGACAAGTACGGACCCGGAAAAAAAGAAGCTGCAAAAGTGCCGGAAGCCGGGCTTCGGTTAGTGAAGAGTTTTAACACGAGTAAAGTCTATGAAGTAACGGCAAAACCGGCGGAACTAATAGCTGTACCTCAGAAGAACTTCGATAGGCTGGAGAAATGGGAAGATGAAGATTGGCGCTGGTTGTTCAATGATGGCGAACTTCTGGTAATCAACTCGAGTAGTAGCCAAAGGCGAGCTAGCCTGAGATTCAGGGCCAAATCGTTTATTAAGCCAAGGCGGTTGCAGGTGAAGATAAACGGACGAGTTGCCGGCAGTCCCAAGATAACTTCGGGAGATGCGGAAGTTTATGAAATCAGAGATATTTTGATTAAACCGGGTAAGAATAAGATAACGCTTCATGCCAGTCCGGATGCACAATTGATTGATTCGGTGTATCAAAATCTGGACACGAGGAAGGTAAGCATTGCCTTTGATTGGATGAAGTTGGAGCCGGCGGAATAGAGGGCCATGATACAGATAAGCGTGGTTATACCTACATATAACGGCAGAGAAGAATTGAAAAAGTGTCTGGCTGTGTTGATCAAGCAAACCTTTTCAGCAGACAAGTATGAAATAATTGTTGTTGATGACGGTTCCACTGATGGTACCGAGGAAGCGGTTGAGGAAATAAAAAGAGATTTGAAGAACAGTCTACAGTGCAACTTGAAATACTTCAAACAAAAGAATAGTGGACCAGCGGTCGCCCGTAATCTGGGTATTCAAAAAGCTGAAGGTGAGATAATTGCTTTTACCGATTCGGATTGTATCGCTCGACCTAATTGGCTTGAGGAGATAGACAAGTCGTTCCAAGACTCGCAGATTCTCGGAGTATCAGGACAAACTATTTCACTCGATGTGTTAGTGTTCCCCTGGAGGATTGCACCGGCTGGATTTGGTTTTACCACCTGCAATATGGCATACAAAAAAAGCGCGCTTGTTGATGCCGGAGGATTTGATGAGAAATTCGGAGTGCCTTATTACGAAGATACCGACTTAGCGTTGCGTTTGAAAAAAAATGGAGGAAAAATTATCCAGAACAAACGGGCAATCGTGGTCCATCCTCCGCGAGTTTTAGGCGTCAAAGGTTTAGCCAAACAAGCTTTCTTGCACCGGTATGACAGCCTTTTCTCCCGGCTGTATCCAGGTTATGTAAATGATTTCGGAGCACCCTTCAAGCCCATATTTTGGAGATTTTCCCTCGTGGGTCTGGGATCATTGTTTTTGTCAGTTCTTTTGATAGGGGGGCTTTTTCTGCTAGGTATTAAGGCTTTGCTGTTTTTGGTTTTGTTTCTGGGGATCTTATTTATCTTCTTCTTGGCCAGAGGTTATCGTTTGTGCCTATCTTGTTGGCCGGAAAATCTTGAAAATAAAAAAGGTATTTCTTCGTATGAAAAGACCAAAACATTTGTAGCCCTGCTTGTCTATATCCCCCTGTTCTTAATGGCCAGAATTATCAGTTCGCTCGAATATAGAAGATTCCTATTTTAAGTCATTTTTTACCTTCTGATTTGTTGGAAAACTGACTTTATAGTAAAATTACCGAGCATAATTAAAACCCGGATATTGCAGTATCCGGGTTAAACAATCAGCAAAAACTGGAGAAACAAATGAAGCTTTCCATCATTGGTACGGGTTATGTTGGTCTGGTCACAGGTACGTGTCTTGCTGATTTGGGAAATGAAGTGATATTTTGCGATACCGATGTGAACAAAATATCCTCCCTCAGAAAGAAAGAGATACCCATTTATGAACCTGGACTGAAAGAAATCTTCTTACGCAACTTTGAGAAAGACAGAATAACATTATCGACTGATACGGCCCAGGCGATTGAGCAATCCTCAGTTGTTTTTATTACGGTAGGGACACCGGAAGACCATACCGGTGCGGCAGATTTGAGCTATATAAAATGTGTTGCGGAAGAAATCGGCAAATCATTGAACGGATATAAGGTCATCGTAAATAAAAGTACAGTTCCGGTTGGTACTTCAAGACTGGTGGCAAGCATTATTGCCCGGGAATCGGGGGGAAATGTTGCTTTTGATGTAGTCTCCAATCCGGAATTCCTAAGAGAAGGTTCTGCGGTTGAAGATTTCATGAATCCTTATCGGGTCGTGATTGGCGCAAGTAGTGAGCGAGCGGCTGAGATAATGGCCAAGCTCTATGAGCCCTTAAAGACCAATGTCTTGGTGACTGATCCTGCAAGTTCAGAAATGATAAAGTATACCTCCAATGCTTTTCTCGCTGTCAAGGTCTCCTTCATTAATGCCGTTTCCAATATTTGCAGTGTAGTCGGGGCTGATATAGAAAAGGTTGCCGAAGGAATGGGTTTGGATAAGCGCATTGGTCCTGATTTTCTTCAACCGGGCCCGGGTTTTGGTGGCTCCTGTTTTCCCAAGGACTGCAAGGCGTTGATAAAAACCGCTGACGATCATGGCTATGATTTTTACCTTCTCAAAGCAGTAATGAAGGTTAATGAGGATCAAAAAAGATATGTCGGAAAGTGGGTCGAGGAATTGCTGAATGATTTGAAGGATAAGCAGATCGGAGTTTTGGGTTTGGCCTTCAAGCCGGAAACCGATGATATGCGAGAATCCGCTGCCATCACAGTAATAGAGTATCTGATGGAAAAAGGGGCAAAAGTCCGGGCATATGATCCGATTGCCACAGACAATGCAAAACAAATATTGAGCAGTGAAATTGAGTTTGCTGCGGATGCTTATGAGGTAGCTGCGGATTGTGATGCTCTTATCCTTCTTACTCACTGGGATGAGTTTGGGAAGCTCGATTTTGCCAAGCTGAGGTCTTTGATGGCACAACCGTTTTTTATCGATACCCGAAATTTTCTTGACCAGAATAAAATGGAACGTCTTGGATTTGTTTACAGGGGAGTCGGCAAACCGGAATCCGGTAAAAAGGCAACAAATCAAAGTGGAACCAGGGATTGTTTTACCATGGATTGTGTGAGTTATTCGAACGACGATCAAGCTTTTGGCAATGGGATGACAACTCTGAAATAGTATAGCAAAAGAGATTATGGAGCTAGAGAGGTAGGTATATGCTAAAGAATTTGATACTTATTATGGCTAGTGTTTCTTTGGCTGTTTGCGGTCAAGTTAGCTTAAAGATCGGGATGAATAAAGTGGGAGAGATTTCTTCCGCTCATCTTAGCCAGCCGGTTCAAACACTGATTAATATGTTTTCCAATCCCAACGTTTTTGTAGGCTTAAGTCTTTATGTTTGCGCTTCCGTTATTTGGTTGGTTGTTTTGTCCCGAGTTGATTTGAGTTTTGCTTATCCCATGATGGGCATGAGTTATGTCTTCATTCTCTTCATCTCAAAATATCTTCTGAAAGAAGATGTAATGCCTTTCAGATGGCTTGGGGCCGTACTAATCTGCACCGGGGTTGTAATAATCTCAAGGACCGACTAAGGAAAACTGTGATTTGGTATTGATTGGATTGAGGAAACATGGAGGAATCGGTATATGCTAAAAAACTTAGCGCTTATCATAACCAGTGTTTCTATGGTCGTTTGTGGTCAAGTCAGCCTAAAGATCGGGATGAATAAAGTGGGAGAGATTTCCTCAACTCAATTTAAGCATCCGGTTCAAACATTGATTAAGATGTTTTCCAATCCCCATGTTTCCGTGGGCTTAAGTCTTTATGCTTGTGCATACGTTATTTGGTTGATTGTTTTGTCCAGAGTTGATTTGAGTTTTGCTTTTCCCATGATGGGCCTGAGTTATGTCTTCATTCTCTTCATCTCTAAGTTTCTTCTGAAAGAAGATGTAATGCCTTTCAGATGGCTTGGGGCCGTACTAATCTGCACCGGAGTTGTAATAATCTCAAGAACGAACTAATCTAAACAGTGATTTGGCTGGAGCATATTATGCGTGTTGCCATTGACTCAACACCGCTGCTTAACCAGCGAACCGGCATTGGTCAATATACATACCATTTAACTCGAAACCTTCTTGGCCTAAGCGATAAATTAGAGCTGGTTTTGTTCTGCACTTCACTTCGCAAGTCCATATCGCTACAGGAGCTAATTCCCAAACGCTCCAATCTAGTCTATGCTGATTACCGGCTGCCGGCCCGAGTGGTACAAAAACTGTGGCGCACAATTGGCTATCCAAGAGTGGAGTCTTTTACCGGACGATTGGATATCTTCCATGCAACCAACTACATTGCGCCCCCTCAAAAAAAAGGCAAACTGGTATTGACTGTTCATGACGTAGGTTTTGCCAGAATGCCTGGTGAGCATCCTCGGTCTACTCGTGCTTATACTAATATTCTGCTTGAAGAATTGGATAGGGCGGACCGAGTAATTGTAGTCTCTAGCTTCACCAAGAATGAAGTGATTGATGTGTTTGGTATTCAGGAGGAAAAAATTCAGGTGATCTATAATGGCGTAGCCGCGCATTTTAGTCAAATCGAGGATAAAGGGGCAATTGAGCAGGTTTTTAAGAAGTATGGGATTGATGGAAATTATATTCTTTTTGTTGGAAAGCTGGAGGCCAGGAAGAACCTGGCCGGATTAATAGAGGCTTTCCGTCTTTTCAAGAAAGAGTCGAAGTTAGAGCATAAAATGGTACTTGTTGGTTCTCTTGGATGGAAAGCCGAGGAAATCCTGGAAAAGTTGGATGAATATGGATTACAAGAGGATGTAGTCCGTTTGGGTTATGTATGCGATGAAGATTTACCTTTTTTGATGAATGGGGCGGATGTTTTTCTTTATCCTTCTTTGTATGAAGGTTTTGGTATTCCCGTTCTTGAAGCAATGGCTTGCGGCACGCCGGTGGTTGCATCCAATACCACTTCTTTGCCTGAAGTTGTCGGTGACACCGGGCTTCTGGTAAATCCAACTAGCCCAGGTGAAATAGCTGAAGCTTTGACAAGAATTCTGGTTGATTCGGCACTGAGGAAAACGCTCATAATGAAAGGTTTAGAAAGAGCAGCGAGTTTCACCTGGAGACATGCGGCTGAGCAAACCCTTGGGCTCTACAAAGATATGCTCTAATGAAAAATACAAAACACCGAATTAGGAATTACGAATTATGAACTATATTTTTGAGGTTTTCCCTGATTCCTGATTCATGTTTCATCTGATTCCTGAAAAGCTAATAAAAATTTTGCATTTTGCATTGAGGCTAGTTGACTGCTATGAAAATAGGAATAAACATTGATCAGCTTTTATATAGAATATCAGGAGGAACCGGGCGTTATAGCCATAATTTAATTAGTTCACTTGCCAGGATTGATGAAGAGAACGAATACGTGCTTTTTCACTCTCGTGCCAAAAAGGAGGATCTCAATAGACTGCAGAGCCTTAATCTGAGTTCAAATTTCTCTACCAAAGACTTACCTTTCCCCAGACCTTTTCTCTCTGCTCTTTGGAACCGTTCCAGATTCTGTTCAATTGAGTTTTTTCTGGGAAGACTGGATCTAATCCACGCTCCGACTTTTGCTATTCCTGCAAAGGGCTCCGCCAAATTAATTGTCACCGTTCACGACCTGGCATTTATGAAATTCCCACAGTTCTACACCAGGCGTTCCTTAAAGTTTCATCAAAGAAGTGCCAGAATTGCTGCTTGCGAGGCTGATTTGCTCTTAGCTGTTTCTCACAGTACCAAGTGGGATATAATGTCTCTCCTCTCTGTAGAAGAAGAGAGAGTTAGGGTAGTATATGAAGGCGTAGAGATTGATAATAGCCTATTGGATAGTGTAAAGAGAAGGAAAGTCTTATCAGACCACGGTATCAATAAAAGATACATTCTTTTTGTGGGCACACTGGAGCCCCGCAAGAATGTGGTGCGGCTACTGCAAGCTTTTAATAAGCTAAAGCAAAAAACCAGATTTGAGCATCTATTGGTGCTGGTTGGACCTGAGGGCTGGCTTTACCAGGAAATCTTACGGGAATCTGAGAAAGAGGAGTTGAAAGGGAGTGTAATCCTGACTAATTCTGTGTCTGATGCTGAGCTCGCCGTTCTTATGAGTGAAGCTGATCTCTTTGTGTATCCTTCCCTTTATGAAGGATTTGGACTTCCGCCTTTAGAGGCTATGGCCTGCGGAACCCCGGTTATTTCTTCAAATGTTTCTTCCTTACCGGAGATTGTGGGCGAGGCAGGGATTCTGGTTGATCCCAATAGCATTGACGATATTGCTGCTGCCATGATAAACGTTCTGGAAGACAGCAGCTTGAGGGACAAACTGGTTCAGAAAGGCAAACAAAGAGCAAAACTTTTTTCCTGGGAGCAAACTGCCAGGGAGACTCTTGAGGCCTATTTAAGTGTCCTGGAGGGGACAAATGCTCATGTCCACTCCTCTACCGATGAAAGAGGTGCCTAGTTGCGGGTAGGATTTGATATAACCGCGATCCCCCGGGCGAAAAGCGGTGTAGGTTTTTATGTGCTCAACTTGTTGAAAGCGCTGGCAGAAATCGACCGGGAAAATGAATATTACATCTTTTCCAAAAAAGAAGATCAACTACTTGTTGATTTTGATACTAACAGCTTCAATATTATCCCCTGTAGTACCAGCAATAGACTGTTGAGGCTAGGCTGGGAGCAGATTCTGCTTCCTCGCCATATATCCAGGCACAAATTGAAAGTTTTTCACTCTCCTCATTATACGGTGCCTTTGAAATCGAAGATCCCGGTCGTTACCACTATTCATGATATGACTTTCTTCACCCATCCCGATGTTCACGAAAAGAGTAAAGTAATCTTTTTTCAGCAGATGATTCCTCTTGCGACCCGGCGAGCCGATGCTGTCATAGCTGTTTCGGAAAATACCAAGAAAGATGCGATGAAGTTCCTGGATCTGCCGGAAAACAAGATTCATGTGGTATATGAGGGTGTTGATACCCGTTTGTATAAACCTCTCAAACAAGACCGGCAGTCAAGTTTGATTAAAGAGCGTTATGGTCTTAGAAAAGACTTTATCCTTTTTGTGGGTACTTTGGAGCCGCGTAAAAACATTGATGGAGTGATCAGGGCTTTTTGGCAAGTAACCAAGGAGACGGAAGGACAATACAATCTGGTTGTGACCGGGACTAAAGGGTGGAATTATCAGTCTATTTTTGCCCTGGTTCAGGAATTAAATCTGCAAGAGAATGTCCAATTTACCGGGTATGTTCCTGAGGAGGATCTCCCCCACCTTTTCAATGCGGCGACCGTTTTTGTCTATCCTTCATTTTATGAGGGTTTCGGTATTCCGCCTCTGGAGGCCATGGCTTGCGGTACCCCGGTAGTAGCATCCAATGTTTCATCGCTGCCGGAGGTGGTAGGAGATGGGGGCTTGCTGGTTGATCCATACAAGGTTGATGAAATTGCTGAATCTATCCTCCGGATATTGACCCATGAAGATTTACGCGGCGAGTTGGCCAGGAAAGGAAGAGAACGAGCGCAGTTATTTACCTGGCAAGGGGCGGCCCAAAAAACAGTGGATATCTACAATTTGGTTGCCGGAAACAAGTAGGCTGACTAGAAATTTGATAAAGATGGATTTAACAGTTGCCATAATAAGTTATAATACAAAGGATTTGCTTCGCGAGTGTCTCAGGTCAATATCCGATTCGCGCCCCTCTGTTATTTATGAAATTGTGGTTGTTGATAATAGTTCTACTGATGGGAGCGGGGAAATGGTAAAGACGGACTTTCCTGATGCGCAAATTATTGAAAATCAAGAAAATGCCGGTTTTGCCAGAGCATGTAATCAGGCACTCACAAGAGCAGTAAGTGAATACGTGCTAATTCTTAACAGCGATACGGTGATTACCGAAGGATGCCTTGATACGTTATTTGCTTTTATGAAGTCACATAAAGATACGGGTGCTGTGGGTCCCTTGATTTTAAACTTTGACAACTCGGTGCAGTATTCTTCCCGGAACTTTCCCTCTTTTTTGGATGCGACGGTTCATGCATTTTTGGGTACGATCTTACCCTCAAATCCTTTTTCCAAAAGATACAAAAGGATTGAATGCAGTCATCAATCCGAGCAGGAAGTGGATTGGATATCCGGTGCCGCTATGTGCGTTAGAAAAGAGGTTGCCAGTTCAATAGGCCGTTTTGACGAGGCTTACCACATGTATGTAGAGGATATGGATTTCTGTTACCGGCTTTGGCGGGAAAACTGGAAGGTTTACTTTTTGCCGGACGCCAAGGTCTATCATCATATCGGGCAGAGCTCCAAGCAAATGAGTCAAAAGATGATAATTGAGCACCAGAAAAGCATATATCGCTTCTATTCTAAACTCTATCAAGATAAACCATGGAGACACCTCAAACTGCTGATTGGTTTGGGTTTATTTCTCAGAGGATCTTTGTTGATCTTCCTAAATTGGGTGAAAAAAGAACGCAAAGACGATAAGCGAAATTCGACTAGCGACTAGCGATAAAAACATTGAAAATTCATTGTATGTAAGAAGATACGGGATACAAGATGCAGGAAATCGGACTTAGGTCTTTTATCTTGTATCATGGATCATGAATCTTGGATCGTTCTTCATCGCTGATCGAAAGTCGAAAATCGTTCAAGAATAAGGAGAGGCTATTGTGAAAGCAGTAATTCTAGTCGGTGGGCAGGGAATGCGTTTACAGCCGTTAACCTGCACTACGCCGAAGCCAATGCTACCTTTGGCTAATGTCCCTTTTCTGGAATATGTAATTAATCTACTTAAGAGTCACGGGATAAGAGATATTATTCTCAGCACCAGTTATTTGCCGGAGGTTTTCGAGAAGCATTTTGCCCTGCATGAACTAGGTGTGGAATTGACCTATATCACAGAGGAAGAGCCATTGGGTACCGGTGGTGCCGTGAAGAATGTTGAGCATCTCCTGGATGATACTTTCGTGGTTTTTAACGGCGACATTCTAACCAATCTTAACATTACCCAGTTGATTGAATATCACAAAGCAAAAAAAGCCAAGGCGACTCTTACATTAACCTCAGTCGAAGATCCCACAGCTTATGGATTGGTTCCTTTGGATACCAGGGGACACGTACTGGAGTTTCTGGAAAAACCAAGTTGGGATGAGGTTACAACTGATTTGGTAAATGCGGGTACTTATGTTTTGGAGCCAGACGTGTTAAAATATGCGCCCGAAGGAGAGAACTATTCTTTTGAAAGAGGGCTTTTTCCCACACTCTTGGAGAAAGGCGAGTTGGTATTTGGCTTTCCGTCCAGTGCTTACTGGTTAGACATAGGAACTCCTCAGAAGTATCTCAAAGCGCATCATGATATTTTGGAAGGAAAAGTCCAGCTTGAAGTGGACGGTGAAGAGATAAAGCCAAGGGTTTGGATAGGGAAAGGAACCGAAATAAGCTCCAAGGCAACCGTATTCGGTCCCACTATTATAGGCGACAACTGCAAGATACATGACCATGCTACTGTTTTCGGACACACGACTATAGGTAATAACTGCGAGATTCGAGAAGGAGTCCGATTGGAAGGATGTGTTCTCTATGATGGTTGCAGGATTGACGAAGCCGCGGTTGTTAGAAATAGCATCCTTGGCCGAAAGCTTGAACTAGGAAAGAGAGTGCATGTTGAGGAAGTCGCCGTACTGGGAGACAGAATGGTGGTCAAGGATGAGAACTATTTTAAAAAGGGAATTAGGATATGGCCCGAAACGGAAATTGAAGCCGGAAGAATAAAGTTCTAGTAGATAAATGAGGAGGCAAAAAGATATGAGGGTCCTGATAACGGGGATAAGTGGATTTGTGGGAAGTCATCTGGCAGAATATTGTTTGGCAAAAGACGCAGAGGTTTTCGGGACAATCAGATGGCGGAGCCGTACCGAGAACATTGACCATATCAAGAAAAAAATCAAGCTGGTGGAATGCGACATCCGGGACGCGTCATCGGTAACCAAGACAGTTGAAAACAGCAAACCCGATTATATTTTTCATCTTGCCGCTCAATCATTTGTTCCTACCTCCTGGCATGCTCCGGCTGAGACTCTCACGACCAATATCTTAGGGGAATTAAACATCTTTGAAGCTGTGCGTGAACTAAATTTAGATTCTAAGATTCAGATCGCGGGCTCGAGTGAAGAATACGGAAAAGTTCTGGAAGATGAAGTTCCGATCAAAGAGACGAATCCCTTACGGCCTTTGAGTCCATATGGTGTGAGTAAGGTTACTCAAGACATGCTGGGCTATCAATATCATCAAAGTTATGGCCTGAATATTGTTATAACTCGTGCTTTTAATCATGAGGGACCTCGCCGGGGAGATGTTTTTGTCACTTCAAACTTTGCCAAGCAAGTAGCCGAGATTGAAAAGGGCCTCAAGGAGCCGGTAATCGAAGTAGGAAATTTAGAAGCTCAGAGGGATTTCAGCGATGTGCGAGATGTTGTGGAAGCATACTGGCTTTCGCTTGAAAAAGGAGTTCCGGGCGAAGTCTATAATATTTGCTCCGGTAAAGCTGTGAAGATCCGGGATATGCTGGATATGCTTTTGGACTTAAGCTCAGAAAAAGTTGAGGTACGACAAGATCCTGCCCGTATGCGCCCCTCTGATGTTATGATTCTTCAAGGGGATTGCACTAAGTTCAAGGAAGCTACTGGCTGGGAACCGAAGATCCCTTTTGAGAAAACCATGGAAGATCTGCTCAATTATTGGCGGGATAGATTAGGGAAGAATTGTTAATCAACAGAACACGGCAAAGCGTGGTGTAGTTTTATGATTCAATTTGGAACCGATGGATGGCGAGATATCATTGCCGATGACTTCACCTTTGATAATGTGAGAGATGTGGCACAAGCCGTAAGCGATTATTTGAATGACGAAGGACAAACGTCACAAAACCATCAACCATCAACCGCAAACCAAAAACCGAAATTAGTGATTGGTTATGACACCCGGTTTCTTTCAGATAAGTTTGCCCGGGAGGTTGCTTTGGTGGCCGCAGCAAACGGAATCAAGGTATTCTTGACCCGGACCTTTGCGCCCACACCGGCAGTTTCTTTATCTACGGTTGACATGAAAGCTGATGGAGCAGTCTTGATAACCGCGAGCCATAATCCTCCTCAATATAACGGATTCAAGTTCAAAGCTTCCTACGGCGGGTCTGCGACTCCTGAGATAACTCGAAGAATAGAAGAGTGCTATATAAAAAATCAGAAAGAGAATAAGAAACCAAAGATTATAAGTATGGAAGAAGCCCAAGAAAGAGAGCTGTTGGATTTATTTGATCCCAAAGATCGCTATATTGCGCATATATTGAGCATTTTGGATCAAGAGGTTATATCCGGGGGGTTGAAGCGCAAGCTCAAAGTGGTTGTTGATCCGTTATTCGGAGCAGGCCGGGGCTACTTGAGCGATGCTTTGCGAACTGTGGGATGCGAAGTTGAAGAAATCCACGGAGAAGTAAATCCCGGTTTCGGAGGTCTCAATCCTGAGCCGATTGCCGAAAATCTTGATGACCTCAAAGAGTATGTGGTTGAGAAAAATTTCGATGTGGGATTAGCGCTTGATGGCGATGCTGACCGTATCGGAGCTGTTGATGAATCGGGTGTTTTTGTTAATTCCCACCAAATATTTGCCTTGCTTTTAGAGCACCTGGTACAGAAAAGAGGGTGGACGGGAGGCGTGGTAAAGACGGTTTCAACAACTCAGATGATAGACATTCTGGCCCATAAGTACGGTCTCGATATTTTTGTGACTCCCGTCGGTTTTAAATATATTTGTCAGCACATTCTGGAGAAAGATATCTTAATCGGAGGCGAGGAAAGCGGCGGAATAGGGATCAAAAACTACATCCCGGAACGAGACGGAATTCTGATAAGCCTTTTCTTAATTGAAATTATGCTTTGTAATAATAAGGCTCTTGGCCAACTAATTGACGAGCTGATGGACCGAATCGGGCATTTTTATTATGATCGGTGGGATGTAGAGATCAATAAAACCATTAAACCTGCTTTGTTAAATTATCTGGAAGAATTCAATCCGGCCAGTTTAATCGGGAGAAAAGTCTCCTCCATAGACAACCAGGACGGTTATAAATATCATTTGGAAAACAACGGCTGGCTTATGATAAGGCCTTCGGGCACTGAAGCGGTTGTTCGTCTTTACGCTGAAGCGGAAAGCGTTGAAAGGGTATCGGATCTGCTTAAAGCAGGTAAGGAAATCTTGGATTCAATCAGCTCCTACTAGGATGAGGATGATGAAACTTTCGATCTTGGATGACCCGAAAAAAGCAAAAATGATTGATCGCGTTGACATGATGGGGATTGTTGAAAGTTTCCCTGACCAATGTCAGGAAGCAGTGGAACTGGCTAAGACCGCCGAATTAGATGCGTTAAAAGGGATAGAGGCCAAAACAAGCTCGATTCTGGTTTTGGGAATGGGAGGATCAGGAGTGAGCGGGGATCTTGTCAGGACTCTACTGGAGGGCAAGCTAAAAGTCCCGGTTCAAGTTAATAAAAACTACGGGATTCCCCGGTTTGCCTGTGAGGATACGCTGGTTTTTGCTCTTAGCTACTCCGGGAATACAGAAGAGACTCTTAGTGGTTTAGACGAAGCAATAAAGAGAGGCTGTAAAGTCATATGTATTACATCCGGGGGCGAGATGGCGGAGAAAGCAGAAGCAAGAAAAATTCCGATGGTCAGCATTCCCTCCGGGATTCAACCGCGGGCGGCGTTGGGTTATCTGTTTTTTCCTCTTTTGGTGACACTGCAAAGGTTGGGTTTCAGCTCCGTAGAGGAAAAGGAAATAGAAGAAACAATCCGGTTATTAAAGGCAAAATCCGAAAATTATGGTTTTAATATACCGACCGAGAGTAATGCTGCCAAGGCATTGGCGGCACGATTGTATCATATGCTGCCTGTAGTGTATGGTTCTAGTGGCCTAACTGATATGGTGGCTTTCCGCTGGAAATGTCAGTTTAATGAGAACACCAAGATTCCTGCGATCTGGAACACTTTTCCTGAGCTGAATCATAACGAAACTGTAAGCTGGGAATTAATGGAGACAGTTAGTAAAAAGTTTGCTCTTATTCTTTTAAGAGACAGGGATGAATCCCCCCAAATAAGAAAGCGAATTGAGATAACCAGAGAATTGATTGAGGAAAAGTTTGGTGGGGTGGAAATTCTTTGGGCGGAAGGAGTATCGCGATTGGCAAAGATGCTCTCCCTCATTTATCTGGGAGACTTTGTAAGTGTTTACCTTGCTTTGTTGTATGAAACAGACCCGTCTCCGGTAGAGAGAATAGATATTCTAAAGAGAAGACTAGCGGAGTAGCGCTAAACCCTAAGTTTAGAAACAACAACTAAGAAGGAGATGTTTTTGTGGATTGTGATGTCAAGAGTTTAAGTCTGGCAAGTGAAGGAAAGTCTCGCATAGAGTGGGCGGATAGGCAAATGCCGGTTCTGCAGACGATACGGGACCGCCTTGCCAAGGAAAAACCCCTAAAAGGGGTAAAAATTTCAGCTTGTCTGCATGTAACTTCAGAAACGGCCAATCTGATGCGCACTATTCAAAGTGCGGGGGCAGATGTTTTTCTAGGTGCCTCCAATCCGTTGAGCACACAAGATGAAGTTGCCGCCTCACTGGTTGCAGACTTTGGGATCCCTGTTTACGCTATTAAGGGTGAGGATAATGATACCTATTATAGTCACATTGACCAGGTTCTGGACGAGAAACCGGTCATCACCTTGGATGACGGAGCGGATCTAGTTTCAATACTACATTCAAAAAGGAAAGACCAGGTAAAGACTATAATGGGCGGTACCGAAGAAACTACAACCGGTGTCATCAGGCTTAAAAGTATGGCCGAGCAGAGAGTACTGTTATATCCGATAATTGCGGTCAACGAGGCCAATACCAAGCACTTTTTTGATAACAGGTACGGCACTGGTCAGAGTACCATCGATGGTATTTTACGGGCTACCAATATCCTTTTGGCCGGTCGTACAGTTGTTGTTTCGGGCTATGGCTGGTGTGGCCGAGGAGTTGCCACAAGAGCCCGGGGGATGGGTGCGCGCGTTATTGTGCTGGAAGTAGATGCCCTAAGAGCCTTGGAAGCAGTTATGGACGGACATCAGGTAATGCCTTCACTGAAGGCAGCAGAGCTTGGGGACGTTTTTGTAACTGTTACCGGAGATATTCATGCTTTAGGCAAAGAGCATTTTGAGAGAATGAAGGATGGCGCAATTGTAGCAAATTCCGGTCACTTTGACGTGGAGATAGACATTCCGGCTCTGAACAAGATGGCCAAGAAAAAGAGAGAGTTCAGGCAGTATATTGAGGAGTTTACTCTTGCTGATGGCAGGAAGATCTATTTATTGGCAGAAGGAAGATTAGTTAATCTATCAGCGGCAGAAGGCCATCCTGCAAGTGTTATGGACATGAGCTTTGCCAATCAAGCACTTTCGGTTGAATATATTTACAAAGAGGGAAAAAAGCTAGAAAACAAGGTTTACAATGTACCCCAACAAATTGATGATGAGATAGCACGGTTGAAGCTTGATTCCATGGATGTGAAGATCGATAGTCTCACCGATGAACAGCAAAAGTATCTGACTTCTTGGGAGATAGGAACCTAGAAAATGCAAAATGCAAAGCGAAAAATGCAAAATTCTTATTAGCTTTTTAGGAATCAATTAATTGACATCTAACACCTGACAATTGACATATATAACTGGTCAAGTGTCAAAGGTCAAATGTTATTAACAAGAAGCTTCAACCTGATTTTTGAATTCTGTACTTTACAACTATGATAAGAGTGAGTGATGGAGATGGAATCACATTTTAATGAGCTGGTAAGAGTGGCAAAGAAAGTCTATAGCAAAGGCTTGGTTCACGCTAACATTGGAAATATTAGTTGTAGGGTGGGAGATAAAGTACTCATAAGTGTTCTGGGTGTTTCTCTTGATAATCTGGACCAGGATGGAAGCGTGGTAATAATCGACCTGAAAGGCAATTTATTGGAAGGAAAAACGGAACCATCGTCCGAGAAGCTGATGCACCTGCAATTATACAACACAAGAGACGATGTAGAGGCAGTGATCCACACTCATTCTTCCTATGCCTCCGCTTTCGGCTATCTGGGAAAAGAAATTCAATCGGTCAATCCGGAGAGTGAGTATTTACTTAGAAAAGTACCTATTGTTCCACCTTTTATGTACGGCACCCAAGAATTGGCTGATTCTGTTGACAAGCATTTAAAGAACAATAGGGCAGCTCTTCTAGCTGGTCATGGTGTTATCACAGTAGGGAAAGATTTGGAAGAAGCGTTATATATTGCAGAGTTGGTTGAAGAGACAGCTAAGATCAACTACTTTGTATCCACACTAGAGAGCAATAACCCAGGGCATGTTTGATGATTAAGACCATCGAGTGGGCTAATGGAAAAGTAAGGATGATTGATCAGACAAAACTTCCTCAGCGCGAGGAAGTTTTTGAATGTATCGATTATCTTGAAGTTGCCAAAGCCATAAAAGATATGAAGATCAGAGGAGCTCCTGCTATTGGGATTGCCGCAGCTTTTGGTGTTGCTCTTGGTGTTAAGAACTCCGGCGCCAAGACTCTGCAAGATCTTTTGAAAGAAGTGGAACAAATATGTCAGACTTTGCTTGAGACTCGTCCCACGGCAGTGAATCTCAGTTGGGCGCTTGAACGGATGACGAGAAAGGCTGAATCCAGCCGGATTTTGAGTGTCGCGGAGGCCAAGAAAGCTTTACTAAAAGAGGCACAAGAGATCCGGAGGGAGGACGCAGAGGCAAACAGAAGGATCGGAGACTATGGAGCCAGCTTAATAGGTGATGGTGATACGATTCTCACTCATTGCAATGCAGGGGCACTGGCGACTTCTGAGTATGGCACTGCATTGGGGATTATGCGAAAAGCTGTAGAAGAAGGCAAGAAGATATATGTTTATGTGGATGAGACCCGGCCACTTCTTCAGGGAGCCAGGCTATCAGCTTGGGAGTTACAGAAAGACAGGATTCCGTTTACCTTGATTACCGATAATATGGCGGGCTATTTCATGCAACAGCGAAAGATAAACAAAGTCGTGGTGGGAGCGGACAGGATTGCTGCTAACGGAGATACTGCCAATAAAATCGGAACCTATTCACTGGCTGTCTTGGCAAAGGAGCATGATATCCCTTTGTATGTTGCGGCTCCTGTTTCAACCATTGATTTCAGTATACCTTCAGGGAAACAAATTCCCATTGAAGAGCGTGAAGCAGAGGAGGTAACTTCGATCCAGGGCGTACAATGCACGCCATCAGGCGTAAAGGTAGCCAATCCTTCTTTTGATATAACGCCGGGTAGATACATCTCTGCGATAGTAACTGAAAAAGGAATCATCAAGCAGCCTTTGGAAAAAAACTTAAAAACAATCAGTGATGAGCGATAAAATTCCGATATTCGACTTTCGATCAGCGATAAACTCCGACTTTCGACTTTCGATCAGCGATCAGCGACAAAAGCTTTAGTTAAAAACATACTATAATCGCTAGTCGCTATTCGAATATCGCTTATCGTTTTTTTCTTTTTACGAGATATCAGGGGAGTGAGTATGGCTAGCATTCTTGAAAGCCTGCTTGAATTGGTCTATCCAACCCAATGTGCTTTGTGCGGTCGGTCCGGTCAATTGATTTGCCCGGCCTGCTTTGGCTCCCTTTCCTTCATTGAATCAGATATCTGTTTGCAGTGCGGGAAACCTTCCTATTGCCAAGTTGAACAGTGCAGAGAGTGCCGCGGAAAACAATTCGTTTTTTCGCAGTCAAGGTCTTTAGGGCTTTACCAGGGCAACCTAAAAGAGCTTATTTACAAATTTAAGTATGGAAATTACCGCGGTTTGGCCAAGATTTTCGCCCAGCTTTTGATTGATCATATCGAGTCAGATTTTTTCCTCGTTGATCTGGTTACCAGTGTGCCCTTGAGCAAAGAGAAACAAAGCGAGAGAGGTTTCAATCAGGCCCAATTGCTTGCCGAACATATAGCTGGCAAGCTAAATCAGCCGTTTGTTGGGATCATATACCAGCGTAAAGAAACAGAGGATCAAAGCAAGCTCCAGGCAGATGAAAGAAGAAAGAATGTCAGGGAAGCGTTTGGGGCAAAACAAGATTTGCTATCCAAGGGGATGGATGTTCTGCTGGTGGACGATGTTTTTACCACCGGTAGCACTGCGAACGAGTGCAGTAAGGTCTTAAGAAAAGCAGGTGCCGGCTCAATCAGAGTAGTGACAATTGCCAGATCGACGTATCTAATTTGACTGTAAAGCTACAGGGAGTTGAGAAAAATGTTTTCCATTGATGTGAATGATATCCCGGAAGGTACAATGCGTAGATTCGAACTGGATTCAAAGCGCGTAATGGTTGCCAAAGTCAGAGGGAATATCTACGCGATTAGCGACCGATGCACCCATCTGGGCTGCAAATTGAGTGAGGGAACATTGGAAGGAACAATCGTGACTTGTCCATGTCATGCAACCAAGTTTGATATTAGTAATGGAAAAGTCGTGGAATATGTTGGAGATTGGCCAAGGATCATGCAAAAGGCGGCATCTCTGCTTATCAGGGAAGTTAAGGTATTTAGTGTGAGTATAAGCGGCAACAAAGTTAAGATAAGCAAGTAGAAGTTGTGCATCTTTCGGCTGCAGGGTAAAATTGGGTCGGGAGGTCTTACTAGGTCTGTGGTTGCAGCGTAATGGGGCGAACAAAACGCGATCCTCATTACGCCCAGTCCAAGCTAGTCGCAGGCGAAAGGATCCACGTAAGCTGGTCTGCTTTGCAGATGAGTGAGCATGGTGCGGTTTAGGTGTAAGTCCTTGCAGGAGTTGTAAGGCGAGTGTGGGGTCAAAGACCAGGTCAGCTAGTAAGACTTTCCATTATTAAGTTTCGAATCTCTGAAGGCAAGGGCAAGGTTGTTTTATAGCCGCTCCCGTAAAATATGGAGTAAAGGTGGCTATTGCTAAAAGTTGTTAAATGTGCTAATCTCTCAAAGAGCTTTTAGGCCGTAACTCCAAAGATTCTTGGGGTTTTTTAAGTTGGAGAGATAGTGTGTTTGACGAGCTAGAGTTTGCTGGGCTATACTTGTTCTGGTCATTCGATCAGGCCTAATAATTTATTAAGTCGGTCCTGGGAAAATGTGATTAACGGCAATCCGTAAGTTTAGGTGAACAGGTAGCGTAGGCCTGTAGCTCCAATTGGCTAGAGCGCCGGTCTCCAAAACCGGATGTTGGGGGTTCGAGTCCCTCCAGGCCTGCCAGCAACAAGCAAAAAACTTATATGGTTGAAATAGCGGTGAGAATCAAATGGCAGAAAAGGCGGGGCTACCAAAGCGTACTTCCCGGTACTTGCGAGAAGTCAGGCAAGAAATAAAAAAAGTTACCTGGCCTTCAAAAGAGGAAATTATTTCATCGACCATAGTGGTTCTTGTAACAGTTGCTTTTTTCGTGCTCCTGATAGGGGGCCTGGATTTTGTCTTTGCCAAGTTGGTAAGATTTATTGCATTTACGCAATAGGAGGTGAAGTCTGCTTTTGCAGACCACAATGGCTAAGAAATGGTATGTAGTTCATACCTATTCGGGGTATGAGAACAAAGTTAAAGCAAATTTGGAGCATCGAATTGCATCAATGGATATGGAAGCGAAGATATTTGATGTGATTATTCCGACTGAAGATGTGATGGAAATTAAAGCTGGCAAGAAGACAATAACCGAACGGAAAGTATTTCCCGGGTACATCTTAGTGCAGATGATGATGGGTGACGATTCCTGGTATGTGGTTAGAAATACACCGGGAGTGACAGGATTTGTGGGTTCCAATGCGCGCCCTACAGCACTTTCCAGAAACGAGGTTGACCGCATACTGCAGAAAAAAGGTTTTGAGAAACCTAAGCACAAGACTGAGTTTACGGAAGGGCAGACAATAAAAGTAATAGCGGGGCCGTTAGCCGACTTCACGGGGACAATTTCCGAGATTAATTTGGATCAGAGCAAGCTAAAAGTATTGGTTTCGATTTTTGGCCGGGAGACTCCGGTGGAGCTCAGCTTTGAACAGGTAACAAAATTGTGATGGAAGGAACAGATTGTTATGGCAAAGAAAGTTATAGGGGTAATTAAACTGCAAATAGCTGCAGGGCAAGCTAATCCCGCTCCTCCGGTTGGACCAGCTCTTGGTCAGCTGGGCGTAAACATAATGGAATTCTGCAAAACCTACAATGCAAAGACATCTTCTCAAAGCGGAACAATTATTCCCGTCGAGATTTCAGTATATGAGGATCGTTCTTTTACTTTCATTACCAAGACACCCCCGGCAGCGGTGCTTTTAAAAGAAGCAGCCGGAGTTGAGAAGGGTTCCGGCGAGCCCTTGAAAGAAAAAGTGGGAAATGTAACAAAAACCCAAGTTCGAGAAATCGCTAAAACCAAAATGCCGGATTTGAATGCCAATGACATAGATGCGGCTATGAAGATTGTTGAAGGAACAGCCCGGAGCATGGGAATCGAAGTAAGTGACTGATAAGAAAACGGCCGGAACAGGATGGCTTTCAGATAGTAAGAGTGACTAGATTAGAGGCGAGAAAGAGATGAGAAGAGGGAAGAAATACCAAGAAGCCGCCAAAAAGGTGGATAAAGGCGTTCTTTTATCTCCCAAACAAGCGGTGAAGTTTGTCAAAGAAGACGCACCTGCCAAGTTTGATGAATCAGTAGAAATTCATCTGCGGCTAGGTGTCGATCCCCGAAAAGCCGATCAGCAAGTAAGGGGAACCGTTGTGCTTCCGCATGGGACAGGAAAAAAGGTCAAGGTGGTTGTCTTTGCCCAAGGAGATAAGGCAAAAGAAGCCGAAGAGGCCGGCGCTGATATTGTCGGTGGAGCTGATCTGGCGGAGAAAATCGAAAAAGGTTGGATGGATTTTGATGTAAGTATATCTACTCCTGATATGATGAGCGTGGTGGGCAAACTGGGAAGGATTTTGGGACCTAGGGGTCTAATGCCCAATCCCAAAAGCGGAACCGTAACATTTGATGTTGGCAAAGCGGTTAGTGATATCCAAAAGGGAAAAGTCGAATACCGTGTTGACAAGTATGGAATAGTGCATGTCATTATTGGCAAAACATCCTTTTCCGAAAAGCAATTGGTTGAAAATTATTCTGCTTTGTTGGAAGAGATCATACGGGCCAAGCCTCAGGCGGCCAAAGGTAAATACTTCAAGAGTGTCTCGATTGCATCGACTATGGGTCCCGGTATGCGAATTGATCCGACGAAGGTAAAAGATCTCTTGGAAGAAGAAGCAAGCTAAGAGGTTAGGTAAAAGACGATAAGCAACTCTCGACTATATAGTATGTGATTAAAGCTTTTATCGCTCATCGCTGATCGAAAGTCGATGATCGGATTTTATGGTTTGACTTTTGCCAAGCGATTTGCTACATTTTGACAGCACCTTTTCAATTTGATAAGTATTGGCCCTAGACAGTTGGCGCCCCGGTATAAAGAGATTCGGGGCTTAAATATGCCCACCGAGGTTTGGTCTCAGTCTGTAACTTTAAGTGCTTTTGTTACGGGTGGTCTCCTTTCTGTCTGCGGAGATCTTTTTTTATGCCAGTTGTCTTAGCGAACCATGCCGAGGAGTGAAATCTGCTAATGGCGTCAGCGAAAACGCGAGCAAAAAAAGAAGCTGAGGTAAAAAGAATAGAAGATGAAATAAAGAATTCTGCAAGTGTGGTTTTTGCAGAATTCCGAGGGCTTGATGTTCAGGAGAGCCAGGAATTACGGAAGCAACTGCGTGAAAATCAGGTTCAATACAAGGTCATCAAGAATACACTGGCTAGAATTGCCGTCCGTAATTTGAAAATGGAAGAGATCGAAGAGTTTCTGATTGGACCGACATCCGTAGCAACAGCAGTGGAAGATATAATTGCCCCGGCCAAGGTCCTGCATGGATTTGCCAAAGAACATGGATCCCTAAAAATCAAGGGTGGTATTTTAGAGGGCGAGGTTATAGATGTCCAAAAAGTAAGGGCCTTAGCCGTATTGCCATCCGAGGATGAATTGCTGGCAAAACTGGTCGGAAGCATGAATGGACCGATAGTCAGCTTAATGAATGTATTAAACGGCCCGCTTCGTGGATTTATCGGAACTCTGAATGCCATAGCGGATCAGAAATCAAAGGCTGCAGAAGTGTAAACATCTGCGAGGAATAAGCTTTAATATGGAGTGACGAGGAGGTGAAAGTGGTGGCAGAGAAAAAGGAAGAGACAGCAGAAAAAGCAGAGAAGACTGAAGCTGTTGAAGAGAAAGCTACTGAAAAGAAAGAAGATAAGGCCAAAAAGGAAGAAGAAACCAAAGCAGATAAGCCTAAAGCCAAGACAGGATCAAAGACAAAAAAGAGCGCAGTAGCCACTGATCTTATTGAAGGTATAAAGAATATGTCGGTATTGGAGCTTTCAGAGCTGGTAAAAGAGCTGGAAGAGACATTTGGCGTATCAGCGGCGGCACCGGTAGCGGTAGCCGCAGCAGCCGCCGGAGGAGCTCCTGCCGAGGAAGAAAAAAGCGTTTTCGACGTAGTCCTGGCTAGTGTTGGCGATAAGAAGATTCAAGTTATTAAAGTTGTTCGCAGCTTGACTGGATTGGGGCTGAAAGAAGCAAAGGCAGTTGTCGATGAGGCTCCGAAACCGGTCAAAGAGAAGGTGAACAAGGACGAGGCTGAGAAAATGAAGAAAGAACTTGAAGATGTAGGGGCAACTGTGGAACTGAAATAGTTCAAGTTCGATCTGTGATATATAGGGGGGGAGATAGTCTTGCATATATTTTGCACCCTATCTCCCTTTCCTTTTGTTCTGAATGTTAGCCCAAGTATTTTCTACAATACTTGGTTCAATTGGTTGACGCAAAGTCCAATAAATGGTATCTTAGCTTTTTGTGACCTTACCATTTAAACCTCCATCTTACTAAAGGGTGAGCTGCCTAGTGAAGCGAGATTTTGGCATTAGAGAACGGCGAAGTTTCGCAAAGATCCCAGAAGTTCTAGAAGTTCCCAACTTGATTTCGGTCCAGAGAGATTCTTATGTATGGTTTCTGGATCAAGGTCTAAAAGAGGCACTTGAAGACATTTCTCCTATTGAAGATTTTACTGGGAATCTTGCTATTGAGTTTGGATCATACGAGTTCGGAGAGTCCAAATATCCTTATGACGCTTGCAAAGAGAAAGACATGACATTTGCGGCACCGCTTTTTGTTACGGTGCGTTTTGTCAATAAGGAAACAGGCGAGATCAAAGAGCAACAAGTTTTTATGGGAGATTTACCATTGATGACCGATAAGGGGACTTTTGTTATCAATGGCACCGAGCGAACGGTGGTTAGTCAACTTGTAAGATCTCCCGGAGTCTATTTTGATCGAGAAATCGACAAGGTATCAGACAGAGTTATTCATGCCTGCAAAGTGATTCCCAGTCGGGGAGCCTGGCTGGAAATGGAAATTGATAAGCGGGATGTGGTAACAGTTCGTATTGATAGAAAGAGAAAAATACCTGTTACTATTCTTCTGAAAGCGATTGGTTGCGTTGGCGGCGATGAACTGTTGGAGCTTTTTGATGAAGCGGACTCAATACAGAAAACACTGGAAAAAGACTATACGGAGACACGCGAAGAAGCCTTAGTCGAGATATATAAAAAACTACGCCCGGGCGAGCCTCCCACAGTTGATAGTGCAAAATCTCTAATTGAAGCCCTTTTCTTCAATGAGCACCGTTATGATTTGGCTAAAGTTGGTCGGTATAAGATTAATAAGAAACTTGGTCTCAAGACAGATTTGGACACAAGCACTTTGACCGTTGAAGATATTCTTGAGACTGTCAAGTATCTGGTGCGGCTGCACGAAGGCTTGGGTGAAATAGACGATATAGATCATTTTGGAAATAGAAGAGTCAGAACTGTTGGGGAGCTTATTCAGAATCAATTCCGGATTGGCTTAGCACGTATGGAAAGGGTTGTGAAGGAAAGAATGACAACCCAGGATATTGATACAATAACTCCTCAGACTCTTATCAATATTCGTCCCATAGTAGCGGCTATCAAGGAGTTCTTTGGTAGCAGCCAACTATCCCAGTTCATGGATCAGACAAATCCGTTGGCGGGTCTTACTCACAAAAGGCGTCTATCAGCATTGGGTCCAGGTGGGCTATCCAGAGAAAGAGCCGGTTTTGAGGTTCGCGATGTCCATCCTTCTCACTACGGTCGGATGTGTCCGATCGAAACACCAGAAGGCCCCAATATCGGGCTCATTGGTTCGCTGGCCACCTATGCCAGAGTAAATGAGTTTGGTTTCATAGAAACTCCCTATCGAAAAGTAGAAAACGGTAAGGTAACCGATAAAATAGAATATCTAACCGCTGACGAAGAAGACAAATACATTATTGCTCAAGCTAATGCTCCATTCAGTGAGAAAAGCGGCAAGTTTCAAGGGGATAAAGTCTTGGTTAGGATCAGAGAAGAGGTAGAGACGGTTGAGCCTGACAAGGTTGATTATATGGATGTTTCTCCTCGTCAAATTGTAAGTGTGGCTACCGCTCTAATTCCTTTTCTGGAGCATGATGATGCCAATAGGGCTTTGATGGGATCCAATATGATGCGTCAAGCTGTTCCTCTTGTTAAAACAGAGGCACCTCTTGTCGGAACCGGTATGGAGCATCGAGCAGTGAAAGATACGGGTGAAGTTGTTATTGCCAAAAGGGCGGGAAAGATTAAAACAGTATCAGGCGATCATATAGAAATTGAAGTCAAAGGCGCAAAATCAGAGAAAAAAGGCAAAGAGATCGATGTATACCCTCTTTATAAATTCCGCCGGTCCAATCAAGGAACATGTATAAATCAAAAGCCTATTGTAGTGGCGGGAGACAAGGTGGAGGCAGGACAAGTGATT
>SDBS01001070.1_pt1 | contig 27742 bp, 45 predicted proteins | sample 2277091 | NCBI WGS metagenome assembly SDBS01 (sample SAMN10404972, study PRJNA504765) | marine sediment metagenome | isolation source: marine sediment core GS10_PC15, 163 cmbsf | place: Arctic Ocean: Southern Knipovich Ridge | collected 2010
CTAAAGCCCAGGGCTTGCGCGATGCCGGATTCAAGGGATGCTCCGGACGGTACGTTGTTGAAGAAGCACCTGAGCCACCGATCGAACGTGAGGGCAATTGGACGAACGATCCCGATAAGTCCCCGACTGAGAACGCAATCGAAGCCGGCAAAGCAGCGAAGGAACGCAGCGAAGAAAAAGGTTTATTCAGACGTGGCGACCTCACCGGGAAGCCGACACCGGAGCAGCTTGAGGAGTACGCCGGGCACCGAACCGTGATCGATCAAACGATCATTGCCAGGAAAATGCGAGATATCGCGGGTCACACGGCATCGAGCAAGCTATCCAGCGGTGAAATGGAGCATCTGTTGATCTATCTCAGGGGGGTGGAATGATGAAACCAGAAATCAAAACAATCATATTGGAAGAACTCAAGAAACATCCCACATCGGCAGTTGAAATGCTCAACTTAATCACGGCGCATCTCAACGACAGCATCGCGGCTGCAAAGAGAGTGCTCGATCGTGAAGCCAGGACCGGTCTCGAAATGGCAATCGGCACCACCGGTAAGAAACTTCCACCAAATATGCATCGGGCGGTTTTGGGTCAGATGTTTAAAGCCTACGGAAAGGCGGTTGATGGTGACTCTAAAGCCGTGAAAGATGCGTGGAAATTTTATTTTGAAGACGGTGAATCCGATGGCAAATGACATTAAACCGATAGATGTCAATATCATTGATATTTCCATCCCCAATTTCGATGCCTTCGAGGATCACGTAATGCACCGGAAGGCGAAGGTGCAGAAGTTGAGGGGTCACAAGCCCAGGGTCAGCAGCGATCCCGGCGGATATCAACCGAACATCGTCACCTGCCCCGAGTGTGGCGTTACATTCGACGCGAACATTACGATAACCAAAGTCACCAAGTCTCAAGCAGAGACTTAAACTGGACCCAGGGGAGGGGATAGGACTATATGAGCCTATACACTCCTCCCCACTATAAAAAACACAAAGGACTGAGAACAATGAAGACAGAAATCAAAATAATCGTTGAAGAATTACAAGAGGGGGGATATCAGGCTTTTGTCTATGACTGCGGAGGCGCAGCTGCTAAAGGTGCCGTCATCTACGGGAACACCCTGATCCAGATCAGGCAGCGCATCGGCAAACGCCTGGAAAAACTCATCGTGGAGGATGAATCATGAATAATTCATCCTGGATAGTTCAGGTGCTACAATGCCCAAATGAAAATTGTGGCTCATACACGCCCATCTCTCAAATGGATCAGAACGGTGTGCTGATATGCGATGGTTGTGGAGCTACTTTCGAACTGTACGAAAAGGATACTTCAGAGGAGGAAGGGAAGGACTAAATAAGGCGATTCTCCTATTGTAAGAGATCCCCGGTTTTAGCATTTGCACCGGGGGTTTTCTTTGTCTGGATTTTGTGGTAAACTAATTGCGCACACTTGCCTCCGGACGAACATCCGGTTTCCCCGATGAAAATCGGGGTTTTTCTTTGTCCATTTATCACTTGAGCATCATTGACTCACGTCGCATAATCCCTATAGTGAGTAGAACGTGAGCGTTTATGAGCGACGTAACTAAGTTATCAGGTTTATTCGATAAGTTCCGCAAGTTAACCCCCAAGGAGCGGAACGAGGAGCTTCAAGCTCTTTACGCTGCTATCCTGTCGGATCGCTGCCAGGGCGGTTCAGTTGAGCCTGAAGACCGCGAATTGCTCAGAGCTTTACAGAAGTCATTCGGCATCTCAATCCGCTATGAAGAACTCAACAAGGGCGGCGATGAGGGCTTTTAAATGGACATTCGCTGGAACAAATACCTTCACCGGATCGGCGTTACTCTGCTACCCTACCAGGCAGAGTTAGCCGGAAAACTGTTGAATGTGATGGATATGCCGGAGGACGCTGATATTACACAGTCCCGCGGCTCTGGTAAGTCCTTCCTGATTGGCAAAGTAGTAGACTTCCTGGCTCGCGTCCTGCACTGGCCTATAATCCTGACGGCACCGGCGATCGATCAGACCTGGGGAATCATGCAACATGTACACAGCTCGCAAGCTACCATCAAGGCACCCGTAGATTACGATAACCGATACTCGATATCATATCGGGGGGCTGGCGAAGTCATCTGCCTGTCAGGATCGGAGACCGCTAAGGTGGAATCCAGGCACTGCAAGGTGCTGGTTATCGATGAGCATCAAGATATGAAAGCTGAATATGTTTCAACCTCATTCCTTCCCATGCTCGCCTGGTACAGCGGGCTACTCTGGACGGTTGGCATTGGTGGAAGCCCGGGCAGCATTGCTCTCAGGGAGGATATCAAGTTCCAGTTCCGGCTGCCCTGGGAGAAGGTCGTTGACCTGAAGCCTGGTTACCAGCGGATCGTTGACCTGGCGCGGCGCGAAATGATGCCGGAGGAGTTCGACGCTCACTTCTGCTGCAAGGCTCTCGACGTATCCGCTCACTTGCTCATACCGAACATACAGCCCACCACACAGCCGATCGCGGACGCTCATACGGTCGTAGGCATTGATTGGGGGAAGCGGATCGATCAGACCATCGCTACGGTCGTGGATCAGTCGAAGGAACTGGATGATTACGGCAGACCGCGCAAGGCTGTTATCAAGGACTGGCTACTGATGAAAGGCGATTATGCTGAACAGGTCATCCAGCTCAAGAAATGGCTCGCAGAGGATGTTGAATATGATGAGGTCATATCTGAGACTAACGGCGTGGGCGATGGAAACACCGATGCCCTGGTTAAAGCAACCAAGGATCTCAAGGGCTTCCCCTCGCATGTGTCCGGTAAGTTCGTCGATCAGCATTGGAACTCAGAACAATGGAAGCTGGTAGCTCGCATGTGCCGGAACGGAACCATGACGTACAACTCAGATCATCCCCTGGCTGGCGTGTTCCGGAAGGACGTTACGGCCCTGGAATACAAGATGCTGGACAGTGATTTAATCAAGGTTAAGGATCATTCAGACTTCTTATCAAGCCTCAATCTCGCAATGGATAAAACTGAGAGTGCATACCTATGACACCACTGAAGATAACCGCTGTTGATTGGGAAAAGGTAGTCGATTACGCTGCCGAACAGCAAAGGATAGCTGATTTCGTGGCTTCGATGGATGCTCTGACCGGGCGGGAACTGTACGAGATGCACACCCTCAGCCTGGTCAACCGCTTCCTGATCGACAGACCAATATCGAGGGCGTTCCGGAAGACGCTCATCAATTACGACGTGAAACCGATCGAGATCATGCGCTCCTGCATGGTGGACGGCTTCGTGTTCTTGAGGGTGGAGGATAAAGACCACATTCGGATACTGAAGCACGTTACCAAGGCCACATTCGACGATGAAACAGAGGAAACTATCCTGATCGAGACTAAGTTCATCTACTACGATGAGCAACGGCGCGGTACTTTCTACCATATCGAGCGGTTTGAGCGGATCGGCAAGGGCATGCTCTGGACTGTCTTCCAGCCTGTCGCACCGTCAGACGTGAACGATGAAAAGAAGTGGGTCACTAAGACGAGTTCCACGTTCCCCGTGTTCATATTTGTCGGCATTCGGTGGGTGGACGATATCTCGTTCCTGCTACCGCTCAAAGATAACATTATCAACCTGGAACGGGCGTTCAGGGTCATCGGAGCGGAGAACATCGAGCGGATGGGGCTGCAAATCTATATCTCAGGTGTCCGGAACGTGGATGATATCAAGTCGGCACCGCGCCGGATGGGTCGCAGGATTCATATCCTGCCAACTGGCGCCCAATTTGATAGCCCGGGATCGGACGCACCAGGCAAGGACTTGATGATTGATGAAATAATCAACCTGACCGTCGCTCTTGAGAAGGCATCCTGTGTGGTAGCCGCTGAAAAGCTGGCTGTCCTGTCCGGAGTCAGCCGATCCATCGCAGAGGAGCCGTTGAACGCGCTCGCTGAGAGTTTGCGCGACCTGTTCGAGAAAGGCATGATGGATGTCTGGGAACTGGCACGGCGCATGGGCGGAGCAGAGAAGCCGATCATCACGTATCGACCCTTGAAGATCATCGAGGATAAACTGGGTCACTTAAAAATACTCGATCGAGCAGTTGATTTAAACGCTATCTCACCGGAGGAGGAAGTGCAGGAATTGAGGCTGTTACTCGAATTATCACCGGAATTAAGAACACCTGTCAGCTCCCAGGAGCGGCAGAGGCTACAAGATAAGGAGGCCGAAAATGGCCGAAACAGTAACTCAGACCGGGACAACCGGGACTGAAGGTAGTACCACCGCAGCAGATGATAAGGTTATCGTTGCCCCCGATGCCGATCAGAAGAAGTTGCAGGCAGCACACGATATGGCGCAGGCTGAAGCCCGAAAGGCTAACAAGCTCGTCGCGGATCAGACTGCCCGTATCGCGGAATTAGAGGCTAAGGCGGCTGAAACCCCGAAAGAGGACACAGCCCGCATAGCCGCGCTTGAAGTCGAGAATGCACGCTCCAAGGTAGCACTGCAACACGGCCTGTCTCTGGAAGATGCCGAGGCATTAACTGGAACACCGGACGAAATCCGGAAGGCGGGCGAATACTGGGGCGAAAAACTGAAGGCAGGCAAGAAAGCCACTGACGACAAAGCGGCTGAAGCCATCAACAAGAAAGTCATCGACAAGAAGGTTGATGACACCAAAGGCGGGGATATCGCTGGCGTTGCGGTTCATCAGACTGTGAAAACGGCGGATACGAAGCCGCAGCCCAAACAGGACGGCAATCAGTCCTGGTGGGATCGGTACCAAGTTGCCGATCCTGGCGAAAAGTACAGGATGGAACAGGCTGCAGATGCCAGTGGTGAGGACATCACACAGGGCTTTAAACCAAAGCCTGAATAACGAGGTGTTTCCATGACTTGTACATGGACAAATCGAACCTTTTTCACTGAGTATGTCAATACTCAGCTTCGCGGAGACCAGGACGCACTCGGCAGGATGTATCGCCCGGTGCGTAATGGTGTTCGCGTCCAGGGTGGAGCGATTAACGTTTCCATCGTGGATATTGAGAATATGAGCACTTCCGCGGTCGCTTGCGGGGAATTCATGAGTGAAACAGGCAACTGTAACACGTCGGCTTCCCTGACCATGACGAACCGGAAGATTTCCAAGTGTTTCCTTCCCTGTGAATGGAAAGATTTGAACTCTGAACCGACAGCTATGAGACGGTTTATAGCCGCGCAGGCTGCAAAGCTGGCGGGTTATTTCATGGACTTAATCTATGTCGACATGATTGCAAACGGGACAGCGAGTCCCACGGGAATGGGAGCGGTTCCCACGGGAGCTACTACCGCGGCTGCTATTATTTCATGTCTGGCTGAGATTTGGGCGAGGAATTTACCCGGAATGATCACGATTGTCGTGAAAGCGAACGACTTCGCCCTTTGGGTGATTGCCGTTGGCGCGGCTTTCCAGCCTTTCTCGACGTTGATTGATCCCTTCGCACCGAATGGAGCATTTCGTGGTTGGTACATGGGCGCGGCTGTGTTTATTACTCCCACGGCACTTGTGACGGCGGATGCCACACCGATCGAAGTTGGCGGCGTTGTCTTTCATCAGATGGGCTATGCCTGGGTTCCCAGCGGTGGCGGCGTAGATGGTGACGCTTTGGGCGCGGTTCTCGGGTTTATCCCCGAGGATGCTTCGCCTTCAGGCGGAACCGTTTATGAATATCTGTCCGGCTGCTTCGGGTATGGATTGCTCGATGATGAAATGGTTTACTACTTGGACTACACGCCTAGGTAGCTTTGAACGCAATTTTGGCGGGGGGGGATTTTGGTCTCCTGTTCTTGAGTCAAGCTAGCTGATGGGATAAAGACCAAGCCCCTCCCTATTAAAACGGAGAGAGATTATGACAAATAAAATCTATTTACGATTAATAAAAGATGCGTTGGAAGGAAAGAATGTCGCCATTGTGGGATTCGCGAGTTTAAAGAAAACGCATATAAAAAAGATTCGTGATTTATCCCCGCTTGATTCAATTAAAACGTATTCAAGGGCGTCCGGTCTTATCAGATTTAAATCTGGCGGTGCTATCGCGCTTCTCGGTTATAACCCTGAATTCAACGCGGGTTGGTGCCTTTCCAATTGGTATTTAATCCCATCAAGGCTTCCAAAACAAAAGAAAGAGGAAATTCGTAATTACCTGCTTGCATGTGGTTGTTATCATAATATTACTGGATTTCCAATGGGTATTGAGGACTGAACCATGTACGAACTCGTAATGACATTGAATGAACCGGTTGAGGAAATCCTGACACTCCAGCAGGGGGATAGTCCTGTCCTCAAGGTGACGCTGTACGACTGGGACGGGTCGGCATGGGACGATGGATACACCGCCACCTTGATCGTTGGTCGGAACGCTGTGGACGCGACTGAGTGGGATATCGCGGAGAGCGCGGGCGTTCCCTTTGCCGAAAACGTGTTCTATTTCGAGCTGGATACGATCACGAACACGATCGGGAATTACGTCGCTCGCGTCCACGTCCATATCAGCGATGAGGCTACCCCGCTGGCGACACCGGAAGACCTGGCGTATTCATTCCTACCGTTTCAGATGGAGGTGATATGATGGCAACCAATGGAATAATTCATGAAATATTAGAATTAATCTCACTTGAGCGTGCTGTAAAAAGTATGCCCGAAACAGCTACATATGAAGACGGGCTTATCGCTGCTGAAAGGATTATCCTTTCCAGGTGTAAGAATCTTGATGAAGCATTTGAGGTGAAATAATGGCCTGGGATTCACATTACAGACACACATTTATTGATCACATCCGGTCAGTTCTCGGGGACGATGACGGGCTGCTTTTCAAAGACGACGAACTGAAATCCTACATCGATAAGTGGATGTCAACGGATATCGCGACAGCGTATCCGCTCGCTTATAACAATCGATACCGGATCTGTAGTTGTTGCGCTCCCGGGCAGTCCGTGTACCAGCTTATTGTGACCGTTGGCGTTGACGACGCTTCCTATATCCTGGATGAATTCTCGGCATCCGTCCTCTTCGATCCATCTGCTGACGGGGCACCAGCCGCACCTGCCGATGGACATAGCATAACGGTCACGTATTACTGCGTGAATAAGCCGGAACTGATGTCCGAACTGTTCATGGAACTATCATCGAATCACGCCAAGTTAACTGTTTATTACAACATGACCGGGATGGCGATGTCCCTGACTAAAATATCGGATGCCTTTTATACTCAGGCGGTCAGATGGAAGGCGGAGGCATCCTGTTGAGTACGAACGCGATAGATTCCTTGATCCGTGCGGTCGGGCCTGTCGTTTGGGAGCTTCAGATCACTTCTGAGGCAGCCGGTGACACTCCGCTCGATGTCCCGAAGCCTGTTACGAAAAGACACCGCGTATACGGCAATTTCCGGCTTGCTACCGCGGAATTGCTCGAGAAGATCGGCACCTCAACCCAGGGGGACGCGTTCTTCGTGTCTCGAGAAGTGATCGATCCCACATCGCAACTGGAACATGACGACGTTAAATACGAGATAACTGAACGTGTCGACGCTAACCCGCTCCATTGTGGCGCAATGTACACCTATATCCTGCATCGGTTAGGAAAAAGGAATAAATAATGTGTAATAGAAAATCACATAGACAATTCTGTTCAATATGTCACGAGGTCGACAGGGTAATGTTTGACGTTCCCGATGATATATGGGAGTTGGCAACCCACATATCTGAGAGAAATAACATTATATGCTTGGCTTGCTTCACGAAAATGGCTGATGAAAGGGGCGTAAAATGGGATAAAGATATTAAGTTTTATCCCGTAAGTCAAATTACGCACGCAGCGTTACTTCGTCATCTCCACGGGAACGTCCAACTGAAGGATAAATCATGACCAGGCACAGAATCGGCGATAAATGGATTGATATATCCTTTAACGAGGAAGATATCGATGAAATTAGATTGCGTACGCCCGAGCGCACAGGTGATCTCAAGAGGGGCTGGATGCTGGAAAGTATGACCGGTGATATCGTAAATATGGTGCTTTACACACCTTTTGTCGAATTCGGCACCGTCAAGATGGCTGGTTCCTTTATGGTTTTTCAATCATTGTGGGGGATGGAGAAAAGATTACATTCGCGGATCGCTGACCAGATCACCGAGGGCGCACCGCTTCTAAAACTACCTAAAATCGTGATAAAGATATGAGAGAAATAATTGTAAGTCTGACCCAAGCACTACAAACGCATTTTAACGGCTTAACCGTCGGTGATGGCGGTGATTTTGGGGCAACACTCACCAACGGTCCGTTCACGATTAAAACTTATTTTCATCAATGGCAGGATATTAAGAATCCATCTGTGCATTTGCAGATGATTCAGGAAACATCAGCCGGTAATAATTTCGAGTGCTGCGGTGGCGTTACTACGCTCAAATTCGATATACGCATCAGCGTAGATCAGAAGGGGCAGAGTTGGAGTATCGCTCACGTTCTGTACGAGGAATTAAGATCGTGGCTGTGCGAGATCAATTATAAACTTGCACCCGCTGGTGAGAATTACCTGGTCATAATCGATCAGGACGATATTACTGCTAATTTCATGTATGAGGGCGACGTGTACTCGATACACACCCTGATCAAATGTACTTATCTGAGAGGGTACGAATAACCCGAAAGGTTGTGCCCGATTTAAACGCCCCGAAAGGGCAAAGAGGTAAAATATTATGGCTGAAATTCAACCGATTGTATCCGATTTAACTATCGGTAACGCTCTCGTAGCAATAGATTGCGTTAACTTAAAATGTATCGAATCCGTTGATATCCGCATAGCAATGGAAGGAGTTCCGATCATTTGTGACTGGGCGGATGGGCCTGCGACAACTTTGCGCGGGAATCCGTCAGCTTCCATTGATATCATGGCGATGAACATGAATTCGACAATCTTGCAGTACGCTCTTGACGCTGATGTAAGCGTGAAGGCTGCCGCTGAGTCCGTTGCCTGTGAAGAACATAAGATCACGTGGGTTGCCGAGGACGTAGCCACTCCGACGTATTGGACGGCTGTCGTTTTCCTGAACTCACCTGAAGTTGAAAACGTTCTCGCATATACTGACAGTGCATGCGCGGTTGCCTGGGAGGGGGAAGCAACCCCAGATAATGATCTGGCAATTACGGATTCATGTACGGGTGAACTCCTTCTGACCACCGACGATATTGACGAAACGGATGATACGCTTTATTTCGCGTACGATCACAATATCGAAACTCCAATCGGTGCAACGCTCATTAAACCGCCGATGTCAACGTTTGCGGATGACCATAAGTTACACATCCTGCACAGGAATGCGACAACCGGCGAACTCGAATTAATCAAGTTCTGGCGCGCTCAGATCGTGCCGGACTTCGCTTTACGCTTCGATAATACAAATCGGATCGTTACCGTCCCGATTAAGTTAGTGGCGTATGCTGACAGAGCTAACCATCCAACGGCACCAATTGGACAGATCGTTATTATCAGTGCTGATGATAGCGAACCTGCCGACTTCAGTGCTGACTTCTATAAGCAAGTCAGATCGCACGTATAGTCAAAACAATCCTTTCCTCTTCGCGAACCTCCCGCGAAATTGGCTGGTGTCCGTTCCCTCCGTGCGGGCACCAGCCCTCTGTTACATTTAGAGCCGTATAGTGTGTGAGAAGTAAAATACAAAAACGGAGAGTGTTATGACAGATACAAAAACAGCAGAGTACAAAAACACATATCCCGTCGAGGTCGAGTACCTTGATGGAACGACGGAAATTATCGAAATGCCCCGGATGTCATCTGATGTCTTTTTCGAGGGATTTTCACATGTCCAAATGGCAACCGGAGTATTTGAGGTTGACCTTGCCCGTCAGATCGTCAAGGCGATGACTCCAGGGCTTCTCGCTAAAATGAAAGTGAAATCTGGTATTTCCCTTGTATTACTGGTTTTAGAGAAGGAAAAGGACAATTTCCAATTGGGGGAACTCCTGGAACCCATCCCGACGGAACCGGATGGGAAATCAGAGAGCCAGGACGACTCACCTGCTTCTTCGTAGACTATTTAGTGCTGAAAACGGGCTGGTCGGATCAAGAGGTATTAAATAATGCTCATCACAGCAATAAGCGAAAATACAACACATATCGAAGTATGGATGCGCTCGAAGCCGCCACGCCGATCGTCGCTTACCCGATCCTGTCGGAAGAAGCGGGGACAAGCACCATTAGACACGAATCCAAGGCTCGGGAAGATTTCATGAAGCAAATCGGGTTTGAAAAGCATGTCGTGGTAATCACTCCGCAGGAAGAAGAACAAATGCGGGCGATAATGGAGCAGGCTGTCGGCGGTGAGTTAATCGATATCGATGATATTCTAAAGGCGAAAAAATGACCGATGTACCACTCAGAGTAAAGCCAGTATTAGATTTAAGCCAATTCAAATCCGGCATTGGTGAAATGATTAGCCAGAGCATGCGCGCCGCCACACCAATGAAGAAGGCTTTCAGCGGAGTTAAGAAGGAAATCGACAAGGCGGGTACATCGGCGAAAAAACTAGGAACGGAAGGTAAGAAAGCCGGAGATAAGATTAAAAAGTCTATGGAGGGTGGGGCTTTCGCCATCCGTGGTATCGCCACAGAGATGGAAGGCGCACTCCGGGGACTGGTTATAGGATTGACCGCTGTAACGGCTGCCGGTGGGCTTCTGGCGCGTCAGGCACTCAACTGGTCAGCGGAGTTTGAGGTACTCAAGATCACTTTTGAGACTTTGACTGGATCTGTGACAGTTGCCGACAACATGATCCGGGAAATGAAGGATTTCGCGGTCAGAACCCCACTCCAATTGAGAGATGTCGAGGAAGCCGGTACAACGCTACTCGCGCTCGGTGAAGCGGCTCAGGACGTTATCCCGATACTGAGTAATCTCGGTCAGGCTGCCGTTGCGATGAATAAGCCGCTGGAACAGTTCATCAGGGCACGTCAATTACTGTCACAAGGCGTTGTATTGACCCGTACACTCGCACCGCTCGGAATAAGCCGGGATATTCTGGCACAGTTTGGGGCTGGCGCGGCGGCAACGGGCGCGCAGCTTGTCGCGGCGTTCGATAAAGCTCTCGGGAAGTTCGAGGGCTTGTTTGAGCGGACATTTGATACCGTCCGGGGTCGAATGTCGAACCTGAAAGACGAACTGGCTGTTATGTTCGCTGCGATCGGTGATCCCATGCGGGATATCTTCATTTCGACAGTGGATCAGATGAGGGGCTTTCTCGATGAGGTCAAGACGTTCTTTGAAGAGAATAAAGTAATTATCGAACACTCTTTCCAATTGATAAAAGAATCAGCGGAAAACTTCATTAAACCTGTGTTTGTATTATTTGGCAAATTCTTCGCTGATCTAAAAGAGCATCCGGAAAAGGTTATCAGACTTGCTAATACTTTCGCAAATTTAGCTAAGGTGGCTACCGGGTTATTGGTATTTGGAAGTGTCGCTGTCGGGCTTCTTAAATTCTGGGCTGCGGTAACGTTAATGCGAATAGCGATGCCGCGTTTAATAGAATCATTACAAGCTATGAGGACTTTAATAATATCAACCAGAATTGCGATGCTTTCCTACAGCGTCGCAATATTGGCCGTTGTTGGTATTTTATATCTGAATAAAAGGGCGCAGGATGATTTAAGTAAAGCAACCGAGGAAGCGCAAGTTGTATACAATCGGGCTGAAAGTAGAATGGAACGGGTTAATTTCCTCATGACTGAATTGGGTGCCGTGCTTCAATCCGCTGGTGATGAAACTGAATTAACTACTGAGCAGATGGATTATTTCCAGAAACGTATCCTGGAGATTAATGAAGAATTTCCAAATATGATAACTCAGTTGGGTTATGTCGTTGATGCTGAAGGTGATTTATATACGGCAACAGGCGATGCCATAACTGGTATTGAAGACTTGCAAAGAATAGTTAATGAGTTTAATACCAGTTCTATGGTTGCGGAAGTTGGCAGGGCTGCGGAAGCGTTAATGATATTGGCTGAAGCACGTTTAATGGAAGCTGAAGGTCCGGAACCTGGGGCGCGACAGGAAGATATAAGGAGACAGTTTGAAGCTGGTGAGATCGGACAGTTCCAGGCTGGCCTCTTAATGTTCATGGCCGATATTGGCTTAGGTATTGACGCACTGTCAGAGGCTATGTTCGGTACAATGACCGCAGCGGCAGCCGAAGCCGCGGCCACAAACGAACAGGAATGGCAAGCTCTTTTAGACCGACTTGCGGCATCCCCTGGTGGGATTGGCGGAGTGCCTCCCGGTGGCGGTGGCGGTTTAGGGCCGGGCGGTCGCGGTAGAAGAGTTGAGGAAGTTGATGAACTTATAGAATTGATGAAAAAGGAGAATGAAGCTAGGCAAGCCTCACAACTGGAATGGGTAAATATAATGAAGGAATCGGTATCTGCTTGGAGGGCGCAATTTACAGATCTGCTGGCTGCTGTTAAGGAAACTTATTGGAATTACTTAAATCAAATAGGCATATTCTCAGCAACACAAATAGAAGAAGCGGGAATGTTCCGGCGACAATTTCTGAATTTGCCGGAAGATATCCAAATTAGACTCCTTATGGAAACCGATATAATGGAGCAACTCGGTTTTGAGGGCATAAGAGATTTTGCCGATAATTTAAGAGAAATAGTAAGATTGCTTATAGGTGATACTGAGGATATCGTTGAAGACCTCGAAGAAGTTTCAAATGAGTTCATGACTAACCTTTCCCGGACTATCGGGGATTTCCTGGCTCAGTGGGGAGCGCGGGGCGGTGCGCCGGATGCAAGAGGAGCCGGAATGAGTTTATTACAACCGGCTGCAACGCAATGGGGCATTGATTTAGCTGCGATGTGGAACACGGGCGGGTTTATGGCAGGCCCGATAGCTGGCGCGATTATGGGCGGTGCCGGTTTCATCGCCAACAGGTTAATCGGTGAGGAACCCTTGAAGATTGAGCAGCCGGTCGATATCCGCATTGTCGATATCCAGACACACTTGAAGAACTTCTTCAACTTCCGGGGACTCGATCCTTTCACTTACCGGTCGAGTTTTCAATCGGCTTTTGAGAATGGGGAATTTTAAGAGGAGAGAAAGATGGAAAATAAATGGAGCAATCATCCAATATCAATCATAATTTCGATTATATTATTGTTAGCAAGTATATATGTTGGGCTACATTTTATAATCAAATATTGGTAAGGGAAAAATGTAATGGCTTATCCAAAGCGACCGATAGCTGCCGGATGCCGCGTATACCTGTACTGGGGCTGTTCAGCGTATGTCTCCAATGAAACGCTGACGAAGGACGCGATTGAAACCGATACTCACTGGTTTGCAAATTACCCGGTCAGTACGCGGCGGATTCGCCTGGCTGGTCATATCGGTGCGGATTGGGAGTTTATCGTTAATGCTGAACTGGAACCGCTCACGGGACGGCTCACCTGTGCTGCCGCGCTTCCGGAATACGATTCTGTTCATGCTTGGTATTACCACTATGAGAACGTCGAGTTTAATGTTATTACCCAGGAATTCAGAGTCCTCTTCCCGAAATGGGTATCTGAAATAGATATCTGGGGGCAGCCGAAATTCGCCGACCACAACAACTATCCTCATGAAGTACCATTTAGGATCGTGCTGGACACGGAAGCGGCGCGGAATTTGCTTTCAGAGTCGATGTTTTTGGGTTGTTACTTCCTGCTGATAGATAAGGGAATACCAGAGGAGTTCGGCATCAGGGCGTTTGAAGGCCCGCTGCACAGCGACGAACAGGGAAGCCTGTACAAGGGCGCGTCTTACCTGCTTCCGGTCGAATTGCAACCGCAGAACTTCGGAGCTTGGGAGCCTGAATTAAGCGGGGTTATAACATCGACTGCGAATCCCGGCGGTGGCTGGACACGGATTGCAGTTGCAAATCATGGTCTCACAGAAGATGATTGGATCGAAATCACCGGTTCAACGTTTTACAACGACAAATGGGAGATACGGTATTTTGATGCCAACAATGTCGATATCCATATCGCTTTTGCTGGCAACGATACTGGTAATTGGATCAGGGCAGCACAGATCACCTGGGGAGCGTGGGAGCGGACGTAATGCCAACGCATTTCAGCACAGTCTTGAATTGGAGTATTACCTGCACACCGCTTGGAACTATCGGTACACCGCTCGTATTTAAATCAGGCTCAAGTCTGGTAACCAGACCGTCCGGCTGGAAACTCCCACAGCGGAGCGATGCAGCCGCGACTGAATTGGAGGTTTATTTCCCATCCGCTGACCTTTTCGCCAATGCGTGGCAGCTACGGAATCCGCTCGCACCGGGGTCTTTGATCGTTCTCGACGTTGACGGCTTGCCACGGTTCACCGGGCGCGTCCACGAACATAAATGGGGGAAAAGTGCGAATGATCCGCATGTGACCGTCATCTGCAAAGATCACATGGCGATGCTGAAGGATGCCGTCGTTGACGTTAATATGGTGCGTAATAAGTTCCGTTCCGGTAGATGGCCAATGATCAGAAGTACAACGGAAGATGACCATTTATTTGAGGCGATCGACCTCGCGGCATCTCCCGATCTTTATTTGAGACCCTGGCACTCGGATTATATCTGCCCTGCGTGGTGGTGGGATGAACCCAATAATCGTTGGTACAAAATCCCGCTGTCAGAGTACAAGATTGTTTACGACCGGGGAGCGATCTTCTTCAATAACGACCCGATTAAATTGATCGGTGGCGAAGAGCAAGCCCTGGACGATATCGAGGATCATATTTATGTTGATTTCGTCTACTTCGATGAAACCGACGACTCCACGATGATATCCAATATTTTACGTGAAGCGTTCGAGACGGCGGAGGCGATCGGCGGGCTGGCATGGGTTGAGGGCGTTGATTACGAGATCGAGGACGAGACAACCGCGGATATCCTGTCCGGGATGAAATGGGATACGAATGTCGGCGATGCCGATGCCCAGGGCTTCCTGCAAAACCTGTATGATGACCCGAAAATCGCGCTGGTCAATTCGTATTGGATAAGGGACTTTAACGGGGATGGTCGAGTCACGGCGAAACTGGTCACGCAGCAACCCTCAGAAGCCATTGATGTCAATGTGATCTATGACACAGAATATCCGACCCCGATGCAGAATATCTATACCAGGGTGGTTCTGGTCAACACGGAAGCTACAAGGCAGTGCCTGACACGCGACGCAGCGGTATTCACCGACATATTTGAAGCACCGGATTATGATGAGACGCTTGGGCCACCAGACGACGCTCCAGACCTTCAGATCGGATATCTGGCCGATGACGAGATACAGACTTCATGGGGCTATTTTAAAATCGGCTCTAAGGGAGAATATGGCCTGGATTATCCGCTTCCACAGGACTTACCATTATTTCAGATTGATCTCGGTGATGTATTTAATATCGACGTAATCCATGCAGCACAGCGGTACACGTTCAACGGCGGGGACTCACAGCCGATCCTGCATTATACAAAAAATAAATTGGAAGCCTACAACGGCTTGTATGTGATCCATCAGAATATGAGGTTTACTGTTGAGTACAATCTGGACACGGACGCGACACCAGACGACGCTGAATGGTTCCCGTTACACTCGAATTTGTTCAATGCCGAAATGAACCCGCTCGGTGGGAATGATTCCTGGCTCACGGTTAAGGATATCAATGTGGAAGCGCGCCATTTGAGGGTTATCGTAAATAGCCCGCTGTTCGGGAAGATATCTGAAACGAACTGGACGAATGAAGCGTTTCGCATAATTATGATGTGGTTTTCCGAATTTCAGGTATTCGGCAAGGGATACGTGTACGATATCAATACGGGCGAGATACCGGAAGTGAAGTTCACCGACGACCCGGACGATCAGTACCGCTGCATGTGCGACCTGGCCGGTAACGCTGTCGATATGTACCGTCCGAATCTTCTGGCTCATGCTGAGGGGTTGGGATTGAAGTATCGGACGCTGATTGTGGAGAACGTCGACGTTTGGGAATTTCTCGTCAAGGATAGCGAACCTGGCGCAACGCCGGACGACTGCGATGACGTGAGCGTTGGATATAAATACCTGGTGACGACGCTCGATGCCAATTCGAGAGAGAACGAATGGAAAGTGCGTATTGACCCCAGACCTGATATCATGATCGGATCGACTGTGTGGAGTTCGAGATTGAACCCGAATAAAACGTTGCTCGTTCATGGTAATGTAATGGAAGTTATCGGTGATAACCCACCGATGCAGACCTTGACGCTTTCAGATTATGAAACTTTCGCGGGCGGGGATTCCGCCGACGGATGTTAAAAACCGGAGGATAAAATCATGAATCGTGAAGATCAGGTAAATCATATGCTTGGTGTAATTAAAGAAAGAATTGATTCCCATCCAGAAAAATGGCGAGAAATATTTTATGGGATTCTTCTTAATGACTTGTACGCATTTCTTTGGGCGGTGGATTTGGGTGAAAAGGCACTTAGGGAATATGTTGCAATACAAAGCACTGTCAATGCAACAATGAATAAATTTATAATTGAAGCAGGGGAACTAGAAGATGGCTAGACAAGAAAGAATGAGATCATGGTTCCACCCGATTAAATGGATTGAAGCGTTCCTTAACAGGAAAAAGCAGCGTCGGGTAGTCGAACGGAAACAACCGCTGGACGCTGTTTTCGGGATGACTTCCACGACGGAATCCAGTCAACCGATTGATGGCTTCGTTACCCGACCGCAAACGACGGTGGTTTCAGTTCCGCTTTCAACGCATAACGAAATATATCAGATGGGGTTAATCCACCAGGGCGGGGACGAAGCTAACCTTGGCCAAATGAGCGGTTTCGAGGAAGGCGACGAGATATTGGGAGTGGACGGCGGTTATTGCCTGAGAGTCATCGCTGACATGGAAGGACTCCACAAATGGGGCGTTTCAACTCTGATGCTGGACGATAACGGACAGTTTTCCGTGTGGGTGTACGGCAAAGGCGCGGCATCCGGCGAGGATAATGAGTACGTTCTGTCAGTGCATCAACTCACGGTTGAGGCAACGCCGGTCGATGAGGCAACGCTCGTTATTCGGTGGGAGCCGATTTCGGGAATTTTAAGGCTTTATCCCAATCTGGAAGTTTTCCCCAATACCCACGTTACGATACCCCTGACCGCTGCTCAGTGGCAAGATGAGGGATGGCATAAGATCACTGCTACGTGGTCGTATCAGAATCAGTTATGGACGCTGAAATGGGACGATACCGAGGGCGTACTTGCGCAACCGAATACGGTGCAGTGGCCGCATTGGGATGAATTCACGCAGGCTGACATCTTTACCGATATGAACTTTGAGAATGTAATTTACCATTACGTGTGCCATCTCGTGTTCGGGCCGATCACGGATCCGGAAGCACTCGGAGTTGTTTCCGGTTGTGTAATGGGTGAGCCGACAGGCTTCCCGAACCGGACAGATTCAACGATGACATTCACTGATGGGACGCGGCTATTCGAGATTGAACCCGTCGGTGATAACTTCACTTACTATATTAATTGCCAATTGTATACAACGATTGGGGATAGTTTAACGATAACAGATGTTGAGGGCTTGCATTATATATACTATGTCGGGGCTATACTTACGGAAGCCGTGAACCCGACAAACGCTGCAATAAGTGCAATCATTACAGATAACGCGTGGGTAACTACTATATATTGGGATGCTACCAACAATTTAGGCATATATGTTGGTGAGGAACGGCACGGTTTAGTAATGGACGGTGAGACGCACGTTAATTTACATTTCACAAGGGGCTTACAATGGATGTCCGGTCTTGCATTGAATACGATAGATGCCGACCAAAATGGTGCTCTCGATAGCCATGCGCAATTTGGCGTTGATTCGGGTGGCGTTGAAGATGAAGATATACATCACGATATTGCTGCCGTAAGTGCTGTGACAGGTTTGAATATATATTACCTCGATGGTGTGGGTGCCGATTCGAGATTGACGACTCAAGCGGGGTTCTCGTGTAAGACAACGGGAACGGGTAGACTGGCATGGAATCAATTTATACTTGGTGCATGGCAAATATCTGAAGTCGGGAACAACGGTTTTGTCAATTACCACACATTTGCATCAACCGAGAAAGACGCTCCAATGCTGTCATTCATGGGGCAGGCTGAATACAATAATAAAAGTGCTGCTCAGGCTGGCGCATTGACGGAAATAAACGATATCATTTTAGGCAATATGCCGACACCGGAATTCAGACCGATCTCGACTGAAACCTTCCAGACATCGAACGCTTACGGTAATGCTGTCAAGGCGAGAATTGTGACAACGGACGATGGCGATGATTACATTGACTGGCGAACGTCGGAAGTTGTGCGGGGCGCAGCTTTAAGTGGTTGCTGTGACCTTGATAGAAGCTACGATATTGGTAGACTGATTGACTACTCAAGTGGCTTAGGCCCGGTCGTGCTGAACTTCCCTGATGGCGGTACAACCGATCCGATTGCGGAAGTATTAAAGGGCGGTAATTACGATATAAGGAATCTTTGGATTCAGGCGAACGATGGCACAACGGGCGGTGAGGTTAGTACTTTATGGTATACCGAAGATACAGGAAGTCCGCTTGTAGATTTCCATCTAATGGGAATTGCCAGTACCGATGGTGGGACAAATAAAAATATCAGATGGTGGATAAATTCATTAGGTGTTATTCATAGTACAAGTCTTAATGTAATGGATTATCCCACAAGCTCAAATACCCATCATCTTATCAGTGTTGGTGGTTGCGTATTTAATGAACAGGGCATTGATATAGATTTCCGCGTTGAGAGTGTCAATAATTCCTCCATGCTTCATGTCGATGCTGCCAACGACAGCGTTGGTATTGGAACAAATACCCCAAATGCACCTTTGGAAGTTAAAGGTCTTTACCCTGGAAGTGTTGGGGGTTTTGCGAGTGGTCTCCTGCATGTGAGAACAGGTGACAATTCTGAATTTGCTAATTCAGTGATCACAGGGCATAACACTTTTGGCGGTAACACACAACTCTGGTATCTTGGTTCAACGTCAAACACAAATGATGATATTGCATTTATTAACAGACAAGATGCTGATTTATCTTTATGGACTAATAATACTCAGAGAATGACGATTACAAACGATGGAAATGTCGGCATCAATACCTCCACACCGTCCGCACACGTTGAGCTTGACGTGAACGGTTCCCTCTCACTCAGAATGGGTGGCATCACACCCGCCAACGGTCAGAACAACAACGTCGACGTAGGCGAATATACTTCTATCAGGATCACAGGCCCGACAGCTGCATTCCAGATAAGCGGCTTCACAGACGGCGTTGATGGCAGGAAACTTGTTCTCTTTAATACCACAGCTTTCAATATGACAATTCAGAATCAGCACGCGGGTTCCATTATTGCGAACAGGATAATAACTGGTATCGGGAATATTGTAATAACCGCCATCGGCTCAGTTACGTTGACTTATGATGCGATAAGCAACAGATGGAGAGTTTCCGCCGTTATAACATAGGTAAAGGAGCGAATCATGGAAAAGAAAAAACAGGAATTAATGACCCGTTTCGACATGGCTAAGGACACCTTCGTTTGCAATGTCCGGGAGGAAACTATCAAGGCTGGCATCGAACTTCCGCCGGAACTGATCGAATATCTCTACAAGAAACTCGAACCGGTTCTGGACGATCTCGCCAATGAGCTTATCGACAAAGCGGAACCGTGGCTCCGATCGCGTTACCGCAAGTTCAAGATATGGCTCAGGCGGCGGTTCTGATGACACCGGATATTTCATTAGGGGATTTACTCACAAATTCCCCACAATTCGCTATACTGGCTATCGTGATTTGGGCCGTGGTGAAACTGGGGCCGATCCTTCTCAAACTCGCCGTCCAGATCGAGAAAATGAATAACCTAACTAAGAAGATGATCGAGTGGGAGGAGAAAAAAGATGCTGATAAATGCTGCGATGAATAGGTTGAACAGGGCACTCGATGTCAACAAAACACTCACTGACCGCAAAGTGCCACCTGTCGAGAAACCCGGAGACAAAAAAGATGACAGAGACACCTTCAGTTCTGATATCCTGCCCGATGAGCTTCAAGCTGATTCTGCCCGGTAACAAAGAGTTCTTTACCGGAATCGACTGGATAGCGTCCGTGTACGCACAGGATTACGTCCCTGCGCAGATATATGTCCTGGTTAATGATCTGACCGATTCTATGCAGGTTGACCTTAGAAGGGCTTCCAGGGGAGACCCAGATATCGAACTGGAATACCACGACACCGGAAACTCCCCCGATATCCGACCACAACGCCGGAAATATGACAGAGAGCAGAAGCAGGAACGGTTCACCCGCTTCGCACACCTCCGCAATCTCGTACTCGACCACTTCCTCGCCGGCAACTGGGATTACCTCGTTTCGATCGACTCCGACGTGATGGTTCACCCGGACTGCGTTTCCCGCCTGGTAGCCAGAATTCAGGAAAAACCAGGTTACGGAATGATTGCCGGCATCGTCAACAATACCCGCCGACAAGGGATGAAGCTGAAGTTCGGACGGGCTATTTACAACTTCGGGAATATCACGCCGCACACCACGAAGCCAAAGAGCAAGCCTGGTCGATGCGCTACGATACGGAAGTTCAAGCGCGGGGCTTTCATCGATGTGGATTACACCGGAGCCTGTGCAATCATCGACGGCGCGATGCTCCGGGCGAATCCCTCAATCCGGTGGGGTGCCCGAAAAGGTGGCGAAGACCTCTTTTTCTCTGAGCGGATAACGGAAGCCGGATTCAAGATCGGCGTGGACACCACTATCGTGACTTGGCATTTAATGTGTCCCGTGGTTTATCTGGAGGATCGGGCAGCTTTTCAGCAAGGGGATTTCGTCTGATACAGTTGTCGCGGATTTCAGTCATTTCCACTCTGTTGAGACCTAATTTCTGTTCGATTTCCATGAAGGTATTGCTCAATTTCCTCTTGATTGTCACATGACAGATATTGCGCTGGCTCTTTCCGAAGTATTTATATCCGATGTTTAATAAATTTGCGATGTCCCTCAAGCTGTAACCCATCCACCAGAAACCGAAGATGCCGCCGAAAATATCATCGAGCGACACCCCGACCGCCTCCTCGAAGTACCGGCATAGATTACTTTCGTATTCGTCCATGACACGCTGCTCCCAATCCCCGAAAAAGTCATACAGTTCCTGCCTTAACATCATGTCATCGTGCGCTACGGAATCAACCCTCAACTTTCCCTTCAACATGTAACCGAGGAACATTTCAGCGCAGGCGTAATAATTCCATTTGTAGAACCCGCCCGGGAACGACGGGAATGTGCGCTTATCCGAGCCGGATTTGAAAAGCAAGTATTGCTCGTAGAAGTGGATTTCTAACTTCTGCCGGATGTCTTCGAGTTCGCCGGCGGTAATGTATTCGTCTACCCAGGTGTTTGTTCTGGTGATACCTTTATCCTTGCAGTTTTTCCAGATGTCTACAGCTACCTTATCGAACGTGGGGGCGTAGAAACCGCGCCATTCCTCGTATGTGAGATCGCGTATACGGGGAATGATATTGTACGCGGCAGGCGATGGCTTAGCCTTGTTCATATTTCTACGTCGCAAAATAAACCACATTCAGGAACGATTGGGTTATTGATTCCACGTCCTGGCTCTAATTCGTCAAGGTAAACTCCGTTAATGCACGAAGCACCTACATCTCGTTCTCGTGCTGCTCTGAGTGCGAATATTTCCGGAAAGTCCTCCCGGATTTTATTCCAGTATCCGAATTTACCTTTTACACATCCGATACAATTATTATTTGGGTATCCCAATTCATACATTATTGGCCGTTTGATTCCGGTTTTCTCAAATAAACAATGAGCGGCCTTTTTATCTATATCGTGCTCCATTAGGGGAAAGATTAATTCATATTTTGGTGGTGGCATTAATTTTTCTAATCGAGGTATTCGCTGTCCCTCTGTGCTGTCCAGACCGAAAACATATTTATATTTTTCCAATTTCCTGAGACTTTCCCAGTGTTCCCGGACTCTGATTTTAAGTAATTTCGTACACGGGGCACCATTGATACTATTTATATACCGCTGAGATCGGTTTACTTGGTCAACGCTCTTGTATGGTGATTGTAATACCATGATATCGCCACCAAACCAGCTTTGACACTCTCTTACAAACCGATCATTATCCGGATGCTCGTCCTCGATCTTTATGTAAATAATTTCCTCACATCCGAGGTCATTAATTGCTATTTTGGTTGCAACCGCTGATGAAACACCCGCGCTAAACCATGAGATTAGCTTATTCATCACACTCCCCCATTACCGCGAGACAGACCGCGACAACGCCGTATGCGGGGATCGTCAGCAGCAGGTTCTTCACCAGGAACGCACCGATCAGACATAGCCAGAAGCCCTTGCACATGTGGCAGTTGATTAAATAAATGAGGGAAGCGACGCGAGTTCGCTCCCCCCATCGTTGCAGGTTGGCGACCGCAGGTTCCAGGAGGTATGAATCCCAGATCGCTAGAAATCCCACAACTGAGAAACCTATTAGTATTGCGGTACCCATTCCTCAGATTCCTTCCGAATTCTTCATCGTAATGATTTTGTCAATTTGCTCTTGAGATCGACTCTCTTTAATCAGCCGCTTTACGACATCCACCGCGCCTTCATTATCCCCCCGCTCCCCCACGACCGACATCAACAACACAAAGATTTCGTCAATAATTGGGTTATCAACCCTTAATGCTTTAACCATAATTCCTCCGTTATTCCGCGATCACGCAGCCTTTCGGTATTTTTACCTGGGCGTTCAACTGCGCCATGAAGTCAGGGTCTTTATCGAGCTTGAGACCGACGACGGTTCCCTTCCAGGCAGGGTTGGTCGTGGCGTACTTCTTCGCCAGTACCAGGTAATTACCTTTAAGCGGCGTGGCTTCGACGAGCTTCCATACCGACCCATACGGGCCTCCCGTTTTCTCAACGGTCAGGATGGCGTATTTGACTGACTTCCTGCCGCCGCCACCGCAGCAGCCGCTTGCCTTACTGCATCTCAGTTTCAGTAGAATCTTTCGCATCTTCGGGTTCCCCCAACTTCTCAGTCTGGAAGTATTTAGCGACGTGCTGCTGGATCATGCCCTCGACCGTTTTCAGTACCCCGGTCGCTTCCATCAGGGTCAAGCCGTTCATCGCTGCCATAATGTTCTGAGATGCCACATCGATACGCTTCATCGATGCCAGTTGCTCGTCCGTCGGCGGTGGCTGCGTTGGCGGTTGTCCGGGGAACTTTACGACCTTCCCGTTGCCCGGTACCGTTCCTTTCGGCTGCTGGATTCCGCCTCGTTTGTCTTGGTTATTCATCTGTTTTGGTCTCCTTTTTCCCAGCAAGACTAACTTTGATCTTCTTGATATTTGCTAGGAAACTATTAAGGTTTACGTCCTCATAAGTAACGGTAATAAGCCGTCCTTCAATCGTTGCTGTTAATTTCATGATTTCTCGGTCTCCTTGGGTTTAATCACAATTGGCAATGTTATGGTTGATTTAAGATATTCCTTGGATTCAGATGGCACGCCTTTATATTCGATATTTATTACCGGTGAACTAAAAAATGCCGCCATATCTTCCTCCGAAAGTATTAGATTTCCAGTTCTAGGATCGAATTGTAAGTTTATCATGATTTCACCTCATTGTGATTTTTTGTCCTCGCCCCGCACATTGTACCACTTTTCAATATCGTATAACCTGTGACCCGATCCACCGCACGTTATGAATATGTATTCAGTCATAAAAGAGTCCTTTGCGAAATTTTGTAACTAACTCACTTGGCGTAACGAGATTCGCCCCTGCCTCAATTGCTTTTAATATTTTCCGCTTGGTTGTTAAATCGTAATGCGGTATTTGTTTATCCTGAAACCATGCACGTTTGAGTCTGATCTTGCGGGCGAATTCATGAAGTTCATCAATTGCGGTATTTGAAATCAAATGCCCTTTTTTATCCACATAAATCACACCAGCACCCCGTTTTCCTTCCGCAGTTGTCCCATCCAGGACGGCGGAAAGAGTTTGAGTTTGTCAGTCAACTTCAAGTCGATAAAAGCCTGCTTCATAGTTTCTAATTGCAGGTCATGGAACAGTACAGCCCCATTCGGCTTCAGGACGCGCAGGATTTCCGGTATCAGCTTTCGGGTATACGCTGTTTGGTGCGTGGTGTCCTCAAAGATCAGGTCAATGGATTCGTCATCAAGGTTTTGGAGGTATTTGAGCGCGTCAGATGTGACCAATTCAACGGGCGCATCGTCTGGTACAAGCTGGCTTCGCTTGGCTTCCTTGACATCCTTTATGTTGAACAATTCGCCGGGGGCTTTGATGTCAACGGATGTGAATGTGCAATTATTCGGCATCGCATCAATAATTACCAGCGTACTTAACCCCATAAAGCAACCCAATTCAAGAACGGTCTCCGGCTCGTGTTCGATAATTGCATCCCGGATAACACAAGCGTCCTCCCAATTTATAGCACCCGGCACCCGCAGTTTGTCAAATTCAGCTTTGTTCATTTTTCCTCCATTGGATACATTGTCCATATTTAAAGTGGAAACTTTCGGTGTGTCTTGCTCTGACTACTTCTATGGCTTCTTCCATTGAGTTGGCTTCCACATCTTCAAAGTCCCTTTTCGGATATCCTTCATAAGCGTGCCCGGAATCCGAGTAATCCATAAAAGATATACGATATATGTTCATTTTTTGACTCCCCAAAAGTAAAGGTCTATTCCTCCGTTGGTTATTAGATATTCATGTTCCTTGAAATTCTTTCTTGATTTCAATATATCCTCCAATTCCTGAAGTTCAATATTTCGATAGTAATTCGTGTGAGCCGTTCCCGGTGACGCTTCCGGTGTTGTCCGTGTCGTACCGTGTTCAGGGAAATCCCCAGTCGCTACCATTATAATAAACAACCCACCCGGCCTCAAAAGTTCAATCATTTTTCCAACTGACTTTTGCCAATGTATATCATGTTCCAGCGTCCCCGTACAGATTACAGTATCGAAAGTACCCGCCGGGAAAGTGAGTTCGTGGATTGCGCTAACGCATGTAACCCCCGGCCCCGCCACAAGGTCAACCCCGGTGTATTCAATGTCGGTGAAAAACTGTAGATTCGATCCGTTCACATCATAGCTGCCACAATCGAGAACCTTAATGTCTCTAAAGGCAGCGGGATAAATAGCCTTAATGGACTCAACGAATTTTATACAAGGTTGGTGCATTTAAATTTCAACTCCGAATTCCTTTAGTATTGTGGCAGCATCGACAGTCGCGCCCGCTTTGACCTTTATTGATGCCGTGTTCCCACCGTGGTATACCCATATCCAGGCTGCCAGGTCATCGTTGTAATGTGTGCCCTTGAATACTTTATCCAGCCAGCCGTGATTCATGCAATAGACTAAGTGATCGTTTTGTACAACGGTGCTTTCCAAACCTTCCGGTATGTCTATCTTTTCAACAACGGCTTTTTGTCGCATGTCCGCAAACAGTGTCAGGAACGGGTTATTGTGCATCTTAGCTTCAATCAGCGATCCTTCCGGTATGAAACGGCTGTCCGGGTTCAAAGTCCTCCTCGGAGTTTTCGGCGTGGCGCAGTCGTAATACCTATAACCGTTCGTGAACGAGTAAACCTGTCGTGGTAAACCGGACTTCTGAAATACCTCGATATGTTCATGGATCGTCTTGACGAAATCCTCATGGATCATGTCGTCATTGTCCAGCCTAATTGTTACCAGAGTGTCAACGTCGGTGTCGATGTATGGGTAATAAGAATCCTCATAAATGAACCATATCAAGGGGCGGAAAGGTCGCAGCTTAGTTATTTCATATAGTTCATCCTGCATCCACTCTGGGCTGTCAGGATGGCACCAGACAATCCAATCGAAATCAAGAAAACTTTGATTCGCAACCGACGGATAGCAGTATTCCTTGAACAGTCGGACACGCTCCCGTAGCCAGCCATCGTCAAGCCGTCGTTTCGCCAAGTCCTTCCGCGTCGGGAAGCAGGGCGCGTTGAAGCGCGTCACGATGTAGATTTTTGATGTCATGGTTTTCTTTTCATAACCACCCAAATTTCCTAAACCTGTATTTCGGAACATTCCTATATTACCCATGTTTCCTCTCATTTCTTCACCCCGAATTCAGCAAATGTTGTCGTGATATCTGCCAGTGCCCGGATGCCGACTCCGGTTCCTGCGATCTGGTCATCGTGCGTCACCGAGATCCAGGCTGGCAGCGTCTTATTGATTACGTGATCGTGCAGGCCCAACATCCGCTTGTGTCGATCGTGGTACACCAACGCGTCCTCTTTGTCCTCCCGGATATCAGAGAACAGCGTCAGGAACGGCGCATCGTCCTGCGTGGCGTTGTGCAGCGTACCGCGTGGGCCAGCCAGCGAACCGTATCTGTATCCGTGCCGGAAAGCGTACACCTGGCGGGTCTGCTCCGATGCGATGAACCTGTCCAGATGGTCACGAATGTAAAACATGAAGTCGCGGTGAATGAGATCGTCGGAGTCGAGGCGCGTGGTCACGATTATGTCAGCGTCCCAGTCGATAGCTTCGTCAACGGAATCGGCGAAAATAACATTAACCCATTCAGAAGGCTCCATTAAAAGTAATTCTTTCCAAATCGCTGGCGTTTCCGGGTGACACCATAATATAAACTGAAAATCCTTCCAACTCTGATTAAATACAGAAGGACAACAATAATTTACCAACAACTCCAGCCGTGCCTTCAACCATTTATCGTTGAGGTTGTTCTTCTGCAACTGCGGTCTGCCAGGGAAGCAGTCAGCGTTCAGGCGCGTTATGATGTAAAATTTAGTCTTCATAGTCCAATACCATCCCGGAATTCATCCGCCCAACGTCTCGCTTCCAGTTCAGCAGCTTTTTCCATTAAGAATTCAGTTTTTGCGTCCAATATTATAACCTTCCAAATTAACAATATTAACAATCCAAGTATTACTCCAGGTATCAACCAGTTCCAAGGTAAATTCATTTCATAGCCTCCAGTATTGTTTCGAGTCGATGCCGAAAAGTGTGGTGAGCCAGGACGTGTTCGCGGGCAAGGTTGGCTTGACTGATATAATAATCCATACTGCTTTTAAAGCTAAAGATTTCACTAAGCCGTTGTTTAGTATCAAGATCGGAATGAGAGGAAAAACAATGGTTCTCCGTCTGCCAGCGTGTCGCCGGGGACTTGTAAGCGATCAGGATCGTACCGCAAGCCGCGATCTGCACGACTCGGTTCGGTGCCATCGTGGGTGAATAATCGTTGCTCGATACCGACAGCGCAACCTTCGCGTTCCGGTAGATGTCGGCAGCTTCCAAGCGGTCGACGCGACCCTGGTAAATGCCGGTATTGTAAATCTCGGGCACTTTCCACCAGCCATACGGTGCGCCGTCATGACCCCAAACGCCCATCTTCTTACCGTTGGCGACAGCCCACTTAGCCGCGGCGATGACAACGGCTTCCTCTGCATCGTTCCTGATCTTGCGGGTGATGTACCGGTTCCCGAGGAAAACGATATCCCATTCGCGGTCGGCGTAAGGCTTGTCCGGCGGATAAAATATCTCCGGGGCAAC
>SDBS01001071.1_pt1 | contig 27723 bp, 40 predicted proteins | sample 2277091 | NCBI WGS metagenome assembly SDBS01 (sample SAMN10404972, study PRJNA504765) | marine sediment metagenome | isolation source: marine sediment core GS10_PC15, 163 cmbsf | place: Arctic Ocean: Southern Knipovich Ridge | collected 2010
TATTGGGAATTAAATGAAAAATTAGAGGATAAGAAGGAATGATTATGAATGTGGTCATATTATTTAGACATGTTATTGAGAGGTTATGAAATAGTGGGAGTTAATAAGCATAAGATTGAGAGGATTGTTAAGTTAAGGGAAGCTAAGGCAAGATATAAGAGGTTCATGAAGGATAATGACTTTCGAGACGTGAAGGAGTTCTTCATTGTAGGATTGGAAGCTGAGGTTTTTATCGCTAGAAATACGGGGGATGTATTGAATAAGGATGGTGACTTGTTCTTCGGGTTCTTTACAGATAAGTATGGGAATGTTCTTCTGAATAAAGCTGATGCTCATAAAGCCGTGTATCAATATACATTTAGAAGGCAACCCGTTAAGCGTAAGGTATGTAATCCGAATGATCAGTTAATTAAACAATTACAAGCGGAGGGGATATTGTAGTGGTAATGAGTGAATTAGAATTCATTAGAGAAAAGAAAGAACAATCAATACAAATTATAAAAGAGATAAAGGAGTTAAGAGAAGGAGATTATGTGAGATTATATAATCTACAACAGAGATTAGATATATTAAAGGAAGAATATAACGAGGGAATATTATAGTGGCTAAGAAAAGAGATTCTGGAGGTTTGTATGTCAAGAAGGTTGCTAAGCGTTCTGAAGCTGCTAAGGATATGCATGGTATGGGGAATTTAAAGACATCTGCTGATTATAATGCGAAGTTATTGGAGGTTACAGAGGATGCGATGACTAAGATCGGTACTGCTAAATCAGCTAAAGCCCAGAAGGAACTTTCTAAGAGGATTAACTTTCAAACGGATTTTGCGGAGATTTACTCTCCATCACAGAATTTTATGAGTGAGGATGCTTCTGGAGGAGATGCTTATGCTGAGGGTGGGAGAGTACCATTGCATGAGATGGTATCTATGACACAGTATAGGACTGGATGGGCATATAGAGCGACATTTGGGAAGGCTCAAGCTATTTACCGTAATGGATATGAGTTTGTACCGGAGGATTTTGATATTGATACACCTCCTAAACCTCAACCGGAAATTAAGAAGTTCTTCGATAAGGTTGATTGGTTTGGTTGGAGGATACAGCATTTGTTTAGGGAGAAACAAACTGGGTTGGGAATTGGAATACCAATTTATCCGGGAGAGACTAAGGAGGATTTGGCTAAAGAACTGGATTTTTCGAAAATGAAAGAGAGACCTATACATCTAAAGGCTTATTCTGCGTGGCATCTATATCCGGTTAATATACTTCAATATGAGATGGGAGATTATAATAAGAGGCTGTGGGATTTTCGGGGAGGAGTAAATCCTACGATATTTAATCATACTAGGATTACGCTCTTAGAGACTAAACCCGAACCATTTCATTTGAGAGGGTTAGCTGAGATTGAACCTATTTGGACTGCTGCGATTTGTTATTTCAATACTATGATTTTTATTCTGAAATCGTTAGCTCAAGTGGGGACAATGACTATGGGAATACAGAGCCCTAATGAAGTACCTACTAAGAAGGAGGCTGATGCTTATTTGGAGATGTTGAATGACTTCCGAGCTAATAAGTTCTATGTGTTAGGTGCGGGAGCTACATTAGTTTCCCAGAATATGGCTTCTCAGATTGGGAAGGGGTTGAATGATTTCTTGGAGTTTCTGAAGGAGGATATATCTTCTTGTTTGGTTATTCCTAAAAATCAATTGTTTGGGAGATCGGAAGGAGGCGGGTTAGATGGTGCGGGAGCTTTAGTGAGTAAGGATGATATGTTAGCGGAATTCATGGCAGAGGCTCAGGATATGACTTCCGAGGAGCTGGCGTTTTTGAGGGGACCGTGTAAGTTTGAGAAACACTTAGAAGGACAAACCCTTAGATGGAGGTTAGACTTACATAAGACTGAGATGGAGAGGTTGCAAGAAGAGGCTATGAGGATTGATATGGAAATGAAGCGGCAAATGGCTAAACAAGCAGAGAAACAGATAAAGATGAATAACCTTCTCATGGATGCCCAAATGAAGGAAATTAAGAGTGATCCTAAAGGATTCTTAGAGAAAATGAATACTGAAGTAGAACAGAATACTCAAGAGGGTATTAAGAATAAGCCCACTAAAAAGTTGGAAGATAAGAGACCTAAGAGTGATTTTGTTAATTATATGGATTTCTATCGAGAAGTAAAATATAAAACTGGTGGTCCTTTAGATAGAATGTTAAACCCAAGAAAAGTAGATGAAGATTTATGAAATGTCCGCATTGTAATCAAGAGGATAAGTTATTAATCCGTTCGGATAATGTAGTAATGTGTTGGAATTGTCAAAAACGAGTGAAATTAGGGAGAATAAAAAAATGGTTGTTAAAAAGGAGATTTAGAAGTAATGGGAAATAAGAAGAATATATGTAGAGTTTGTAAAGAAGATATAGAAATAGTACTAATGAGAGAGAATGATGAGCTCTGCTATTCTTGTTTGGTTAAGGGATTTAAAGATGTTAGGATGAAGGGAAGGAATAGGATCAGTAAAATATTCAGAAGGATTATTAGTATTAGAAAGAGATTGAGGAGATGAAAGAGAGAGAAAAACATTTTCATTGGTTTAGAGGTTTAATAATATATACTCTGCTAGTTGTATTAGAATTATATTTGAGGATGAATTGAAATGGGGAAATTAGGATCATATTTTAAAAGTATGCCTGGAAGGATAATATTGGTTATAATGGTTCAATGGTTATTCTTTTTTACAGTATTCCTATTGGGTTTTTGTACTATAATTCTTAGCCTTGCGACAAGAGGTATCACATTTGATAATGTATTAGCAATAGTTAATGTAGCTAATGTATATGCCTGGATAACATTAGGAACTATATGGGTAGCTACGATTTTCTTAGCGAAATTTGGGAGGTTTGCATGATGGATATCTATGATAAGATTGATGAGATGGATTTACCAATGTCTAAAAACCTCTTAAAACATGGTTTTATAGAACAAATAAAGTGGCTGGAGGAAGAGATCAAAGAATTATTTTTATATCAGAATAAATATACTAAAAAAGAGATTATACAAGCAAAGATAATTATAAAGAGAATAGTAGATATTGAAGATATCTGCATTGATATCCAGATATATTATCTTATTGATCGTACTTTACAGAGAATTAAAAAGGTATATCCTGAATTCTTTAAAAAAAGGAGAGGTGATAAAAATGAAGTTTTTTAACTGGAAAGGAATGAATTTTTTTAAGAAAAAGTGTCCTAAATGTAAGGGAATTGATACTATGCTATTTATAGCTCTGGAGGAGGAAGATCCGCCTCAGTATTATAAGTATTGCATGGATCCAGGGTGTAATTACAAGAAGGTCGTTAAAGAAGTATTAAAAAATAAAATAAAAGATTTTGCGAATGATATATTATAAGGAATTGATAAAAGAATGAAACAGAAAACAAAAGAGGGATTATTTGAGATTATATTCTTTTTGAGTATATTCTTTTCCGCTATTGGATGTGGATTGGGGTTAATGTATTTGTTGGTGATAAGTTAAAGAATATGGAGTTGAGAATGAATGAAAAGAAAACAACATTTAATCGTAGCTCTAATGTTTTTAATTTTTATAAATTTCATTAGTTCTCAGATTACAATTAGCCTCATAGCTCTCCCAACAGCAATGACAATCTTTCCAGATGTAGATGCGGGTACTAAATATCATAGGAATATATTTACTCATTCAATAATCATTTGGATTTTTGTATTCATATTTAATCCTATGCTTCTTACTGCATTAGTATGTTTAGGAGTAGGCGTTCACTGTTTATGCGATATTAGTTTGAAGACAAAAGGAGGCTTCTATACAATTAAATGGTATAGAAAAGGATTTAATTATAAATGGAGTACAATATGGCTTCTATTACAATTCATCGGAGGGTCAGTAATACTGGGAGTGTGGTTATTGTGGATATAAAAAAAGAGAAAGAATTTGTAGAACTTACCTTATTTGAGACTCTCACAAAAAGAGTTACAATTGAGAATTTTGCTGAGATAGTATCTAATACCCAATCTAAATTACGTGGAAAAGGATATGGAGGTTTAAAAAGTTGTATTACAAGAGTTACAATTCATCCCAAATTATGGAAGAAATTAAAACCTCTTCATAATTGGTTAGAAAATTGTTTCTTTGAAAGTAGAAACATCCTTACAGATAAAGATGGGAAAGATCCAATTCTAATTAAATTTATAGGAAGTGAGAAGAGTTTGAATAAAAAAGGAAAAAAACGAGAGATTATTATAGAGGATGATCATTACTCTTTAAAATACTACTCAACTGGAAGAATAATAATAAAAGAGGATTTAAGTTAGGAGTGTGGTTGTTATTGTAGAATGTATTTATTGTGATAATTTAGCTAATATTGGAGAAGGAGTATGGAAAATTAAAATCTTCAAGAAATATTGGGGAACTTATGGTAAGAAGGATGGTCCTATTTGTCATGATTGTTTAGCTAATGCTTTAACCGGATTTCATACTGGAGGAGGGCTTCATGGAAGTGCAATTAAGAAGATAAAGAGGGTAAGAAAATGAATGATTTTAGAGATAATGATGAATTAGAAGGTTCTGCTAAGGATTATATAGATACAGTAGAATATATGTTAAGAGAATTAAAGAAGACACAAGAAACTCCAGAAAGAGTAATTCTTAATAATAATAAACTTTATACAATACCAATACAACCATCTCAAGTAGATTCTTGGCGAGTTAGAATAAGTTATTCTGATATATTTAAACTGGAAAGGGTTAAATGGTATATCAGAATATATCGAAAGTTATTCCCTACTCGTTCATATATCAATTGGCGAGTTAGAAAATACTATTTTAAAAAAAAATATGAGAAATTAATATTAAATATTGACCATTTCATAGCCTGGGGAGATGAGATGAAAGATGATAAAAACAAAAAGACCTAGAAGAGAGGGAGCATTATAAATAATATTAAATGTCCTAAGTGTGGGAGTACTAATTTAAGTAAAAGTGTAATCAATTCTGATGAAAAAGGTTGTATTGATTGTCATTTTTTTTGGAATATTAATTCTCCCAATAAAGGAAGATTTTATCGTGATATAATAAAAGAACATGAATATTGATAAGTTAGAAGAATTAGAGTTAGAACGTAAAATAGCTGAAAAATTAAAACAATGGAGAATAGTAATAGAAAAAGTAAAAGAGATTGAGAAAATTGAAAAAGATAACAGCAATAATACCGGCAAGAATAGGAAGTAAGAGATTAGAGGGAAAGAACTTCCTTGATTTCTGGGGAAGACCTTTAGCAGAATGGAGTATCCTATGTGCTCTTAAGTGTGATTTAATAGATAAAATAATATTTTCTACTGATCACGAAACATATGATTTTAAGCATCCTAGAGTAATAATTGATCAAAGAGACCCTGAAATGTGTGGATATGATATCCATACTGATGATATTTATATGTATTTGAAGGATAAGTATGAAGTAGAAGGTTCTCTGATAGTATTAGAACCTACTTCCCCAGTACGTACTCCAGAAATGTTGGATAAGGGAATAAAAATACACCTACAAGAGCATAAATCCGTAGTTTCCGTGTATGAATCGAATTGGAATCCAAATGGAGTTTATTACATTTTTGGTGGGAGAAATGTATATGATACAGATACAATTCCTATTATTACCCCTAATTATACTTGTATAGATATTGATTTTTTACACCAATTTAAGATTGCAGAACATTTATTTAAAGAATTAAACTTAAAGGAGTTGTTAGAAAAAGAATGAAGGTATTAGTAATGGCTTGTCATGCTGACGATGAGATTCTTGGAGCAGGAGGGGTGATTTGTAAGTATATAGAAGAAGGAAATGAAGTTCATGTATGTGTTGTTACTAAAGCTTCTGAACCTGAATGGAATGATGAATTTAGAGAAAATAAATTACGAGAACAAAAAGAAGTAGATACTTTTTTAGGAATTACAAAAAGACATTTTCTTAATCATTCTGTTTTAGAGTTAAATAAGATTGGAAGAGCTCGATTTAATCATAGTATCCAAGAAATTGTTAATGAAATTGATCCAGATGTTATTTATACGCATTATGAACATGATTTAAATTATCAACATCAATTAGTAAGTTTAGGTACAATTATTGCAGTTAGACCTCCCAAAAAGATTACTGTATATATGTATGAGACAGAGTCTTCAAGATTTGGGAGAATACCCATCCTTCCTTCTGTTTATGTAGATATAGGGAATTATATGGATCTAAAATGTCAAGCATTCAGTTTCTATGAATCTGAGATAAGAGATTATCCACATCCTAGGAGTATTGAGGGGATAATAAATCATGCTAAGTATAGAGGTAATGAAGTAGGGTTGATGTTTGCTGAGGCTTTTTATCTAGTGAGGTGTATTGTAAAGTGAAGATTATCCGTACTGCTGTTGGGAGTGTTGTTACTTGGGGATTCATAAAAGAATTACAGAAGTTGGAGGTAGAAGTAATTGGAGTGGATATTGATCCACTTTCATTTGCCTTTCAACTCTTAGATAATCATTATGTTATCCCTAGAGCTGATAATAAGAAGTTTATAGATGCTATTTTAACGATTCTAGATATTGAAGAACCAGATGCAATTATTAGCGGCCCAGAAGAAGAATTACTCGTTTTAGCTAAGAATATCGATCTTTTACATGGAACAGTACTATTAGCTCCAGAATACCAATACTTAAAGATTTGTACGGATAAGTTAAAGATGGATAAGTTTCTTAGACAAATAGGGGTTCCTACTCCAAGAAGATATGAACTTAATAATATAGAACTTCCTTGTATTGAAAAACCTAGATTTGGCAGAGGAGGTAAAGGAGTAATAAAAATTAATTCTGAAGAAGCTATAAGGGATTCTCTAAATAGAGTTTCACTTCTTCAAGAATACATTGAAGGAGATGAGTATTCTGTGGATGTCTTAGCTGATAGAGAAGGGAATACTCTTAATATTGTACCAAGATTGAGAATGGAAATAGTTAAGGGAAAATCTGTTAGGAGTAAGACTGTATATGATCTACATATAATTGAATATACTAGGAGAATAGTAAAAGCATTACGACTGTTTGGACCTTCATGTATTCAATGTATTAAAAATGAAACGGGTATTTACTTCATTGATGTTAATCCTAGATTCGGAGGAGGCTCAATCTTATCAATAAAAGCTGATCCTACATTCCTCCCTAATATGATACAGTTAATAAAAGGAGAAAATCCTCTTCCAAGTGATGATTATAAAGAGGATCTAACCATGCTACGATATTATAAGGAGGTTTATGTTGATGGAAAATAAAGCTTTATGGGAAAAATTCTATAAGGATGGTAAATATATCATGTGGGAGCCTAGTGAAGCGACAATAAAGTTTTTTGGAAGGATATCTAAGGATATGGATATTAAAGGGATGAAAGCATTAGATTTTGGATGTGGAGTAGGGAGAAATACTCTCTACATGGCTTCAATAGGATTAGATTTAGCAATAGGAATTGATATATCTGAAGAAGCTATAAACCTAGCTAGAGATCATAGACCAAAGAATAACAATGCTTTATTTTCTAAATATATGGGAGAAACTCTACCTTTTGAAGATAATTACTTTGATTTCGTAATTTCTCACGGAGTTCTCGATCATATGATATTTAATAAAGCTAAGGAGATAATGAAGGAGATTCATCGAGTTCTCAAACATAATGGGTGGTTAGAGTTAGAATTACATTCCGTATTCGATTCTGGATTTGGAAAAGGAAAGGAAATTGAAAATAATATATTTATTATTGAGAATGAATGCGAAAAGGGACTACCTCAGCATTATTTTGATATGGAAGAATTGTTAATATTACTTAAAGACTTTGAGATAAAAAAAGTATTCTTGAATGATGAACTTACTCTAGATAATATTAAATTTACAGTAAATCATAAAAGTTCTTTTTGGGTATTATATTTACAGAAAAAGGGGGATAATGATTAAGATTACAGTATTTGTAGGTTGTAGAAGTGATAGGGGGTTAAGTGCTCCAATTATTATTAGATTACGATTAGATCCGTTTTTTGAAGTATATGTAATGGATTTAGATGTAAAACCTTCAGAAGCTACGGTTATTTATCAAAATTCTTATAAAGCAATTCAAGAGCATATTAAAATCGTAGAACCAGAGTTATTTGTAATTGTGGGAGATCGTATAGAAGCTACTGCATGTGCATGTTGTGCTTTTCATAATAATATTAAAATAGCTCATGTGTATGCGGGAATCGTTGGAAGTTTTGCTACATTTGATAGTGTTAATAGGCATGTAATTACATTATGGGCAGATATAACTTTTTGTGAAGATGAGAACTCAGCATTAAGAGTATTTGAATTATGGAGTAATATTGAAAAGATTGATCGATATTTACTTAAAATCCCAGATGAGTATGAACAATTTAATATTTATAATTGCGGAATAACCCACTTAGACGATTTGGAAATTGATGAGAACTTAAAACCTAAAGAGTCTTATGATTTAGTGTTGATTAATCCAACTACTTTATTTGCTGAAGCTCTTAATATTAAAAAAATAAGAAAAATGATTATTATTGGATCTAATCCAGATCGTAAAATTCCACAGAATTGTGATTATGATAACCTTCCAAGACCTCAGTTCTTAGGATTACTAAAAAATTGTGTAAGATTTATTACTAATAGCTCAAGTGCTTACTACGAAGCCCCATACTTCCTAAAACCAGAACAAATCATCTTAGTTGGAAAACGTAATAAGAACAGAAGTACTCCTAAGAAGTTAGAAACGGGAGCAAGTTCAAAAATAGTTAAAATTATAAAAAAATGGTGGTTAGAAAATGGATTATAATGAATATAGAGATAAATGGAATAATTACCCTCGTAATTTTGTTCAAGAGAAGGTTCCAATCCATTTAGATTTAGAAATTACGACAAAATGTGGATTGAATTGTATAATGTGTGCTCGGAATGTAGAACATACTAAGCCTATGGATATGGATTTAGATTTGGCTAAGAAAATCATTAAAGAATTTGCAGAAAAAGGAGGATGTGCAATTAAGTTTTGTTATCTTGGAGAACCCTTACTTTATCCTCATTTAATTGAGCTAATTCGATATTCTAAGGAAAAAGGGATCATAGATACACGATTAGCTACAAGTGGAAATATATTGAGTGAGAAACAAGCAAGAGGTTTAATTGAAGCAGGGTTAGATTTGATAATCTTTTCTGTTGATTCTATGTTTCCAGAAATATATAAGAAGATACGAGTAGGAGGGGATCTTAATAAAGTTCTCATTAATATTAGAACTTTTAAGCTAATTAGAGATAATTTAGGTTTAACTAAACCCATAATTCAGATTCAAGCAATTCCATTTGAAGTGAATAAAGGAGAATTGGATTCAAAATTATATCATGATTATTATAAACAATTTGCAGATTTAGTATGGGAATCTCCTTGGTGTAAAGATTATACTAAGGATTTAGTAGTAAAGGGAGACACAGCAAACTTCTTTTGTGATGCTCCTTTTAGGAGGTTTTTAGTAAGAGTAAATGGAGATATCTGGTTATGTTGTGGAGATCCTCTAAAAGAGAAATATATTGGAACTTTCCCTAATATGAGTATAGAAGAAGCTTGGAATGGGGGGTATATAAAGAATGTAAGAAATCATTTAAATAAGGGAGAAGCTCATCTAATTCCCGCTTGTAAAAAATGCTCAGAGAGGTATTATAAACAATGAAAGCACATGAATGTGAGATCTTAAAAGTATGGTTAGATGTTTCTATAAAAAAGATAAATGTATCTCCTACGAAGCAAGAATGGGAGGTATTATTTAATAATGGAATAGATCGATATGGTTTTTATATTAATTATTGTCCCTTCTGTGGAGTTGAATTAGAATGAGAGCCTTACAAGATGCTAAATGCATCCAAATTGAGATTACTAATCATTGTAATATGAAATGTCCAAATTGTACTAGGTTTATAGGACATCAATCTAAAAATTATTTCATGAATATTGGAGATATTGATATAGCATTAAATTCTTTAGAAGGATTTAAGGGAATTGTAGGATGCATGGGAGGTGAACCTACTTTACATCCTGATTTTGAGAATGTTTGTTTATTATTTCAGGCATATATTCCTAAAGAGAGAAGGGGTTTATGGACTAATGGAGCTAGATGGAAAGAACATGAAGTTATCATTAGAGAAACATTCCCAATTGAGAATATATTATACAATGCTCATGATTACGAATACCTCGGTCAACATCAACCCTTACTTATTGCTTCCAAGGATATCATTAAAGATGAAGAATTACGTCAAGAATTAGTTGACAAGTGTTGGGTTCAAATTCGATGGAGCCCTAGTATTAACCCAAATGGAGCATTCTTCTGTGAAGTTGCTGCTGCTATGGATATGTTATTTAATCTTGGAGGAGGATGGGAAGTTAAAGAAGGATGGTGGAATAAAGAACCTAAAGACTTCCAAGATCAAGTGGATATTTATTGTAAGTTATGTAGTGCATGTATTCCATTTGATAAGGAGATATATGAATCTAAAAAACAATTCATTACCCCTAATAATATTGTACGTCTTTTTAATGGAGGAGGAATATCGATTATTGATTTTGATACTTATTATAAACCATACACTAGGGAAGATTATAATAAGAATTTACCAAATTGGAAACCAGGATGGTTTCGTGAATTCTACCAATGTGAGCCTAATAAACGATTAACTAAGGAGGAGTATGAGAGTTTATGAGACAACCTTTAGTGAGTATCTATACTCCCACCTATAACCGCAATCAATTATTCCTTGATAGAGCATTAAAATCAGTTCTAAATCAAACTTATACTAATTTTGAATATATCGTAGTATCTGACGGATTGAATTATGATTTAATGATGTTATTAGGTGAATATAATGATAAACGTATAAGATATTATGAAATAGAAAGGAAAGAACCAGAACATAATTATGATACTGAGAAACAATGGTATTTGGGAGGAACACATGCAGCTAATTATGCTCTTGGTAAGATTAGGGGAGACTGGATTGCTCGATTAGATGATGATGATATATGGAGTAAGGATCATCTTGAAAAGAGCTTACAATTTGCTCTTGAAGGTAATTACGACTTTATTACCTCCCAGTATGTAATATTAAAGGAAAATCATGGAGTTTATGTAGATTGTACTAAGCATGGTGTTATTGATAAGGATATTAAAATTGGAAATCATTCCTCATGGTTTTACAACTCCAAACTTAGACATTTAAAATATAATCCTTTATGTTATTTTAAAAAATGGAATAGGGTTAATGATGTGGATTTACTTGAGAGGTTATTTAAATTGGATATAAATTATGGTTTTTTGGATGAAGTCTTGACATTTACCAAAGTTAAGGATAATGAAAATGAAGTAGGACTGAAAGCAGTGAGGGATAAAATTGGAAAATATTAGGCATAAATTTATTAAGGAAATTAAAGATAATGAGTTCTTATGGCAAACTCCTTTACTATTTACGGGCAGAACTTCTATTACTCGTATTCTTGTTATGGATAAGTTATATAAGAAGATTCTTAAAATTCCCGGAGTAATCATGGAATTTGGAGTATATTATGGGAGAGATTTAGTATTATTCCAAAATCTAAGAGGGTTATATGAACCTTACAATTACTCTCGAAGGATAATAGGATTTGATACATTTGAAGGTTTTCCTTCTATATCAGAAGTGGATAAGGGAAGAGAAGTTGGAGGATTATCAACTCCTAAGAATTATGAAACTATTTTAGAAAAGATATTACAATATCACGAACAGGAAAACCCAATACCTCAGAAAAAGAAGTTTGAGTTAGTAAAAGGGGATGTATGTCAAACTGTTGAGAAATATCTTGAAGACCATCCAGAAACGATAATCTCCCTAGCTTATCTTGATTTAGACTTATGTAAACCAACTAAAAGAGTGCTAGAAGTAATACAACCTCATCTAGCAAAAGGATCGATTATTGTATTTGATGAGTTAAATGATCCTAATTCTCAGGGGGAAACTATTGCCTTTAAGGAAGTATTAGGATTAGAGAATTGTAAATTAAAGAGGTTCAGAAATGAACCATTAGTATCATATATGAGGTGGAATAAATGAAAATTCTAATTACGGGAGGAATGGGATTCATTGGAAGTAATACAGTTCTATATTTTGCTCAAAACTCCAATAATGAGATAGTAATAATAGATAACCTTTCAAGACATAAGCATAATATCTTTCTATTTGATAATATGAAAAATGTGGAGTTTTGGGAAGCGGATCTCAGAGATTTTAATACTCTAGATATGATTATCGAGAGTGTTCAACCAGAAGCAGTAATACACTTGGCGGGACAAACTGCGGTAACTACTTCCATGATTGAACCCTATGATGATTTTACTACTAATGTTATAGGAACGGTTAATCTCCTAGAATGTTTAAGGAAATATGAGTTAAAACCTAAATTTCTCTTTACTTCTACTAATAAGGTATATGGAAATTTACCTACTGATTTAGCTACTTCCGAGAAACTAAGAATAGATATAGCCCCTCATACTCCTTATGGTTGTTCTAAACTATGTGCTGATATGTATGTTCAAGAATATGGTAAAACTTATGGATTTCAAATAGGAGTATTTAGAATGAGTTGTATCTATGGAGTTAGACAATATGGAGTAGAAGATCAAGGATGGATTGCTCATTTTGTACAATCAGCTCTTAATGATAAGAAGATTAAGATATTTGGAGATGGGCATCAAATGCGGGATATTCTCTATATTTCTGATCTCATAAAAGCTATGGAATTATTTATTCAATCTTCTAGAAGTGGAGTATGGAATGTAGGAGGGGGGACTGAAAATATAATATCTCTCTTAGAATTAATAGATTTATTAGAAAAAGAGTTAGGAAAGAAAATTAAGTATGATTTCTATGAATGGAGACCTAATGATCAAAAGATTTATGTTTCTAATATCTATAAAATAAGTAAAGAACTAGATTGGTTTCCTAAAATAGGTAGAAAAGAAGGAATAAAAAAATTAATTGAGTGGATGAAACATGAAGTTTGATGTAATTATACCTTGTTATCATATAGATGAAAAGTTTTTCTATGATAATCTGAAAGCATGGATTAGGGAAATTCCAATCAATAATCTTTACATAGGAGTACATAATCCGAAGTTATATGAATTGTTTGAAGGAAGAATTGAGTTTATGCTTCCTAAAGTCCATCTAATAGATATGACTAAATATAAAACCCTAGGTACAGTTATTGTAGAGTTAATGAAACTTACTACTACAGAATGGGTTGTATATTTTCATAGCGATGCTCGGCCTACACGGTATTCTTTTAAACAAATGAGAGCTATGATAAATGGGAAAGTAGGAATTATAGAGAGTGAGCATTTGCATGTAAATGGGAAAGGAGAGAGGAATTATTATAATTACTATGATGAACCAAGATCCTATTCTGGATTTCAATTGATATATAGATCAAGTATAGAATCAGCAATTCAGCAAATTGAAGATGATTATGTATATCGCAATGAAGATCTAATATTTCAAAATGTATGTGAGTTTAATGGCTATGAATATAAAAAGAATTATGCTCTTCACTTTCACTATACTACTAGAACTGGTCAAGAAGATTGGACATTTAACGAACAAGAAACGAGAGATATGCAATGGAAAGGACTTATCAAATATTCTCCATTGAAAAATAAATTCATGGAAGATTTGATAAGAGGTTCAGTAGGTTATAATATAAGAAACTTCGATCTAACAATAAAAGAAGTAATTAAATTTACAGAAATAAATAATCAAATATGGTTAAAAATAATAAAAAGAAAATTTGGAGTTGAAGAAAATGAAATGTAAGAATTGTAAGATGAAATTGAATCATCTACAAATAGAGGATATCAGTAAAGGTAAAAAAGGAGAGTACGTTGCGGAAGTACGATGTTTTAATCCGATTTGTAAGGAATTGAACTTTATTTCAATGAAGTCGTATTTTTCGTTAAAACGAGAAGTAGAAGGGATTGCTGAAGTTACACGGAAGTTAGATAAGAAATTGCCCGGAGAAATGAATATTCTTATGGTATCAATGGAAAGAAGTGGAAGCTCTTGGTTAGCTGCTCATATCTCTGAATGTCATCGTGAAACTTTTGGAGTATTACCGTTATGGAATCATGAGATCAGTAGGCTTATAGCATCAAGGGATCGTTTTGAAACACCTAAAGGATGGAATTCTGTATATAATGTGGATATTAAACAAATTCTAACAAGGGATTATGATAAGATAATTTTACTCCAGAAGGATTATGATTCACTTTGTCGGGATATCTGGTTATATAATCATCCAGATAAAGCTTATGATGATGATTTTATGGGAAGGTTAAGAAAGCATGTTAGAAAATACTGGGATTTGATGTTTGATCAAGAGTATGAAGATTCGAGAGTTATAAAGGTTAGATTAGAAGACCTCAATAACTTTACTTATAATGAAATGAATCGACTATTAGATCATCTAGAATTCCCTAGAGTTGGAAGATGTCACATCATGGCAGTAAATCCCCCAGAACGTAATTGGCAAGTGTATTCGGACATATTACCTACGGGAGTGGCTATATGCAATCGGTTGCGTACAATTCAAGAGCAATATGATTTAGCAGTAGTAGAGCAAGTAATTCAAGAGAAACTATATTTCGCAAAACAGAATAAGGTTATGGATACTGAACCTCTTAAATATCCCTATGTTAATGAAGTAAATCCCTATTGTAGAGCCCCAGAAGAAATAAGCATAGAAACTAGAGGTTTTAGGATTTCTCCAACTATGGATATAAAAGATGTATTACGGATAGTAGATATAGATTTTGATGCTAAATTGAAACGAAAGGAGAAGGAATTAGATGCATTGCCTAGTCTTAGGGGATAAAGGATTAAGGCAAGGATCGCATTTCTGTGAAGGGATTTCACAAGAATTTGTGAAACAAGGTCTTGAAGTAACATTCATAGGAGTGGATGATATTAAAAAAATCCTAACTGAGAAGCGTTTTGCCTTACATAGATACAAGAAAGTACCATTTAGATTAGCTAGGTTTGAACCTGAGAAGGATAATATTGACTTGATTTTTATAGATCAATGTGATTTTGAATGGTTAAATGATGTAAAAACCCCGGTATTCTATAACCATAAGTATGTGCATCGTAGGTTTAGTGTATTTTACCCAGATATAGCCTTCTTTCTTACTAAACCTCTAATGGAATATAGTGAAAGTATAAATAGCCCTTATGAGTTTTTACTTACTAAGTATAAGTATGTAATGCCTTCTACAACAGAGTTAGATACATACAAACCAGAGGAAAAGATATATGAAGGGATTTCTTGGTTTGGAGGTAGAAATAGTGTAGAAATGGCAATAGAGCATATTGATTTAATGGGAATAGCCCAAAGAGAACTTTATAGAAGAGATGAGAAAATACTTCGAGAATTATCATTAGAGGGTAATAATGAAGTAAAAATCAACATGTTTGAAACTCCAATTCCAACATTAAAATATAGAGAATTACTCCCCAAATGTGAAGCCCATCATTTTCAAATACCTAGAGGGCAGTTTATTACAAGAATGATGTTTGAATCAATGGCATGTAAAACTCTGTGTATATTTAAGGTTCATTCAGAACAGCATAGGGAAATTCTAAAGGATTTGGGGTTTGTAAGTGGAGAGCATTACATTGAAATAGAGAGTGTTTCTAAGATAAAGGAAGCCTATCTAAATACTCCTAATAGAGAGGAAATTATAGAAAATGCATATAATATAATATTAGAAAGGCATACATATGCACCAAGAGCTAAATTTATTCTAGAAGTTTATAATAACCTATATGGAGAGAAGAAACATGGTAATATATAAATTAGATGGAAAGAAATATTTTGAAAGGTTAATAGTACTAGAGTCAACTGATACTCGTACGATAGAAGAAGTGAAGAGTTCGATGAACCAGTTAATTACGAGATTTAATTTACAAGGTAAGTCCGTAATTTCAATAGGAACTAAATATGGACATGAAGAATATTGGCTTTATAAAGTCGGATGTACTTTAACATTGTTAGATAACGGATTTAACGTATTATTAAAGGAAAGCGTAAAAGAAACGAAAGATACAGACAATAAGGATTTAACGTATATTATAGGAGATATTCATGATGTAGTAAAGGGGAAAACTGAGAAATACGACGTAATTTATACGAGTGGATTACCTGATCCCGTGTTATGGGATGGAGAGAATGGTTTTTCTGACGTTATGTTTGAATGTATTGAGAAATTTCTTGATAAAGGATTGTTTATTTGTCAATCGTATCATATTGGGTTAAAAATGGTCGATCCAACCTCAATTGAGATAATAAAAGAACAATGTAAACAAAGGAATCTCTTTCTTGTTTCAATCTATTGTTTCTTTCCTCAATATTCACATGTTAGTTTAACTATTATATTTAAAGGAAATAAAGATGAATTTGAACGATATATAAAAAGTATTGAGAGGAATCCACAAATAAACCGTTTTCACGGAAGATCCAGGAGTACAGACCTAACAAAAATGATTTATCCATTTGAGAAAACGAACGTAATAATAGTGTCAATGGAGAGGTGTGGTTCTAGTTGGCTAGGAGCTATAATCTCAGAGGTTTATGAAGCAATTACTGGAAAATTGGTAAAATGGAACCATGAGATAAGTAGAGTTCAATCAATAGATTCTAAATATGATTTACCTCAAGGTTGGAATAGTGTTTATAATGTAAGTCCTTTAGATTTATTAAAACGAGGGTATGACAAGGTTATCGTGTTAGAACGTAATTTAGAAACTCTTAAGAGAGTATTCTGGATGTCTCAGAGGTTAGTTCATAAAGATATGCCCTACGAAGATGGTTTAATTAAATACTCTCATTTTTTTGATACTATTGAGAAGTATTGGAATATTGTGTATAGTAATAAGATTGAAGATCCTCGGGTGTTATGGGTAAATCTAGATGATTTGAATAGTTATACATTCAATACTTTCAATGAGATATTTGATTTCTTGGAATTCCCTAAGAATAGACCTATATTAGTTCCAGTTAACCCTCCAGAGAGAAATTGGCAATGTTTCTCAGATATTCTAGCGAAAGGACATAAACCTAGTGATACGTTAAAACTAATTGAATTGAAATATACCTCAAATATAACGGAAGCTCAAATACAAACCCAAGCAATTATGAATAAAACTTATGATGAGAATACCCCTAAACTCTCAGATATCTTGTATAAATATGCAAACAAACCAAATCCCTACAAAATAGTAGAGGAAGAAATAGGAGCCCAAGGGAGTAGGAGTTTTAGAATAGGTATTGATGCTATGGTTGATGTATTGGAACTTATAAAAACTCCTAACTGTGAATTATGTAATAAAGAATTTGAGGTTAATGAGGATAAATATTCTATTCAAGAGTGGTACATTTATCTTATACCCCCATCAACTGAGATAATAAGATGTCTTATTGTATGTAGAGCTTGTAGAGAAGAGAAGGGAGGGAAAATAATTGTAAGGGAAAACATGGATATAATAGAACTTATGAAACCCTCTGATTGTGAATTATGTAATACTCTTTTTAAGGAAAATGAAAAACGATTTACTATTCAGGAATGGTATATCTATATATATCCTCCCGCAACTGAAATAACTAAATGCTTTGTTGTTTGTAAGAAATGCCGAGAAGAGAAGGGAGCTAAGATAATTATGAGAGAGAATATAAATCTTATAGATATCATGAAGTCTTCTAATTGTGAGCAATGTGATAAACCTTTTGAAGAAAACGAAGAACGTGAAACTATCCAAGAATGGCATATTGCCTCAACTGGAAGTACAATCCCAAAATGTTTTGTAGTTTGTAAGGAGTGTAGAGAGAGAATAGGACCACAAATACATATAAAAGAGTAGTTATAATACGGAATAGTGGATTTGAACCACTAATCTTAAGCTTATGAGGCTTACGGGCTAAGCCAGGTTACCCCAATTCCGTAAAGAAAAATTGACGAGGGTTCATCGCCATCAGCTCCCCCTCCTATGAGTGAGGTACTATAATGCCCTATTTATTATAGTGTATAGGACATAACACTCCTAAGCTCTGCAGTATGCACTTAGGCTCTTGCCTTTTCTGATGCTTTGACATCGTACTCAGTTTCCAATAACAAGCTTGGCTATATAATAAATAGTTGAGATTTTATTTAAGTTTTTATGTTAAAAAAATAGGGAAGGATAAAGAAAGACACCCTCCCAGAAGTTAGTTCTTATCATTTTTTATTTTAAATGCATATTCTCTCTTAAACTTAAGGCTACACCTATTACATATATATAATTTAAGTTTTGTCCTCTCATCATACGTCTCTTCTAAATCTTCACACTTACATACTGGACAACACTTTTTTGGTTTTTCACTCATATTCATGTCTCCTCTTCTTTAACTCCTAACTTCAGATAATACACCTTATCATCAACTTTACTTGATGTATAAAAACCTTCACTCATATCAGTATTTAAGATACGAGGTAAGTACTTGTTGAGTAGTTCTTGCATGTCATCCAACATATCTTCAAATTCAATTAACATTCTTATCTAACCTCTTTATTCTATCAATGTTATATTACCTATTAAATAACCCTCAACAATCAATGGGTTTTTATCGATTATACCATTTGCTTTATTATATTCTTCACAATACTTACATTCAGTAAACCATATTTCCAATCGAACATAAGGTTGTCTACGCATATTAGACATTTTAGCTTTTTGCTCTTCTAAAGGCAAACTTCTAATCATTTTCCCCCGAGTCTCCATTTCAATCAGAGGCCCTTCAGGATTCTTTTTACTTTTCTGAAATAATACTACTCTTAGAAAACTACTAAACTCCTCCTTACATTCATGCTCTTCCATTTCTACATAATTACTTTCTTCTATTTTTTGATTTTCCATTTTATTTTCCTCCATTTTATTTTTTATTATTATTTATGACTCGTATCTTTTACTTGGATTACAAAATCCTCTTGACTCGTACTTTTTCATTGGATTATAATTTGACATTGACTCGTAGTGGTGTAATGGATTACAACTCAAAGGTGACTCGTATATTTTCTATGGATTACAGCATTCTTATGACTCTCACAACATTCATGGATTTCATGTATATAGGGATCGTACAAATTTGATGGATTACAGGGCAATGGTGACTCGTATTTACATAATGGATTACAAATGGACATTGACTCGTAGTTTTTATTTGGATTACAAAAATGCAGTGACTCGTACTATTTGAATGGATTACAAAAAACCTGTGACTACTTCTCTTGCTCTAATACATCCCTCCAATGAATGATATGTTGATGTCCTAAGACTCCCTCCACATACGTTTTCTTAATGGGTAATCCGATTAACTCTCTAGTACATTCCCAGTAGTGAGATAATAGATGCTTCCTAACTTTCCTTAGAGATCTATTATGTGCATGACCTTTACTTAATTGAGTATCCTTATCTTCATAACCATTGAATGTCTTAGCCAAGTATCCAATATCATACACTCTATTTTTCTGTTTCTCTTTTTCCGTATCATACAAATGCCTATAATACCCTTTATTAGCTTTCATTAGGTTATCTGATATCTTCCAAGTGAAAGTCTTCAATTTTAAACTAAACCCTAGTTTCTCTCCTTTTTTACGCTTAGGGTCTAGACCATTAACGGTATGATTTCCAGTATATGCCCATAACCTCGAAACAGTATCAAATCTCTCACAGTATCCCAACTCTTTAACTAAAGTCCCCGTAATGATCTCTCCGATCCCTTTAACCTTACTCAAGAATTCCTTCCAAATAGGTTCTATAATAACTAAACTACGAATAGTCTTAAAGGCTTCTTTTTCCAAGTCTATTACTCCTCCTACGCTAATTGTTTGTTTATTCCTTCTTTCACAATGATTGCATGTAAACATCCTATTAAGCTCTGGTCCAGTAATAAGCTCTTGACATCCATGAAAGTATTGATAATCTCGATCTGTAATCTTATCTTCTAAACATAATTGATCCATAATCCCATCTAGATTATCATCGGTATATTTCTTATCAAAAGTTTTAGTTTCCTTTTTCTCTTCTACTTCATGGAAATCAATACCTTCATTAGTTTTCCTTACGATATTCCTAATACGATTAAGAGATTTAATCCTAATGTCTTGGTAATCATAGTAGAGATTAACTGCAATCCTTAATAATTCTCCTTTCAAATCACTCATTATTGCTTAGCCTCCCTAAGTTGTTTTGGGGTAGGTTCAGAAGTAGGAGTCATTATTACTACTCCAAATTCTCCCTTAATTTCATCCCAAAATCCTTTTTTCTTAATATAATTAATTAACCGACTATTGATATTCTCTAAGCGTTTTATAGTAATTTCTGATTCTCTCAATTGCTCTTCTAATTCTACTCTAGTATATTGATGAGGTTTATGTTTCTTTTTTTTAATAATTCCTACTATTTCCTTATGGGCTTGAGTAACAGATTTAATATTCTCTTCTTTAAGTTCGTTAAGAATCTTTTCTGCTTTTTTATCTCCCTTTTTCATTTTATCTTGGATATCTTCTACTTTTATTACAGTTTCTATGGTTGTTTTTGCTTCTTTAGCTACTTTTTCTCTTCTTTTTTTATCAAGAATTTCCTTTTTCTTAGGATCTTGTTTCCATTCTTTAATTTTATCTTGTTCTTCCTGAGGGAGTTGTTTTTCCTCATATTCATCTAGTTTCTGAGCGATTTCAATACGTTTAGTAGGAGTAAGATCCCTTCTACATAACCCTACAGCTTTCACATACGCAACGATATTAGTATTTTCTGGTAAGTCCTCAATATTAGGTTCAATATCTAATTCTTTTAAAGCTCGTAATCTATTTTTTCCGTCAATAATTACTCCTTTTAATCTCTTAATAGTATCTCGTTGACCATATTTCTTCATATCCTCCTTTAATATTTCCATAGTTTGTTCATCTAACCAAGGGAATAACATACAAAGGGGATGGATTTCATATTCACTAATTTTTCCTTCCATAATTTTTTTTACCTCTTTAGTTGTAATAATTATATACACAACATTCAAGTATATAAATATTTCTAACAATAACTATTTAAGTATGTTTAAGATTATATAAATTTAAACCTTCATTCTACGGTTTCTCTGGTCAGTTTTTAGTTTGAGTAAATAGATTTGAAAATAAATAGATTATTATAAAATTTAACGATAAACCCTCCATGAAGTTATATCTAAAATAAGCCTTTCAAAAATGGGTAAAATCCTTTAAGAATCAATCCTTATTATCCTTCTCAAAGTTTATGAACTAAGGGTAGAAGGCTTCTAATAGTAATGTTTAAATATACGTTAAACCATATTATATGTATAATAACAAGTCTATCCCTAATGGAGTTTTTATGATGTTTAAGTCATTTGGTTGAAGATGTAGAAAAGATTGTATCTAGGTATAATCAGCTACGATCTGAAAATCCGTTATTGGATGAGAGAATAGCCTTAGAGAAGGCTTTCTATAGTGAAGACTTTTCTAAAGAAGATACTATTTCTACTCGGGAAACTGAAAAATATACTCGCAAAAGACAAATTGAACCCTCTGAGTGTGAGAAGGGAACTTACCGAACTTTTGAAATTGGAAAGGGTAAAAAAGCGATAGGATGTAAAGTTAATGGAAAATTTAAGGTACAATCAATACTAGAACCTAAAGGAGATATCTTAGAAGATCCTACTGAACTCTACCATTCAATTGTTTTTGACTTCATTTCAGATTTAAATGATAATCCAGAACTTGTGGAGGATTTCCTAACTGAGGATGTTTCTCGAAAGCCTTCAGTAATTAAGAAGTTAGAAAAAGCTAGACTAGAGAAACATCAACGTAGGACTAGGCAATTATCTGGAGTATCTAAGCGAACTCCACAAGCTCAAGCATTAAAGAAGAGAGGAATCCTTCCAGAAACTGCAACTATACAACTCCCAGAAGAGATTAAAATAGGAGAGTCTATTACCCCTATTGAAACCCCAATTGCTCCCCAACCATTTCAAGTTCCTACGGTTGGAGCTATTAGTGGGTTAGGGAATAGGCAAATGACTTCTGTTGCTTCTTCATTCGTGAAGGGGGTAGGAGCTTATAAGAACTTTTTATTAATAGAATATCATCACGATCCAAATATCTGGGGTTACCCCGTAGGAGGAGAAAATGCTGGTAATTTCTTTAATGAATTACTAATGAGTGGTTCTAAAGGAGGTTGGATATGGGATAAACTTCTTGGAAAGCCTTCTATATATGGAATGGCTAAGGGTAAGTTCTTCTCATATCAAGATCCTAATAGTCAAGAATGGAAATATTACACTTCTCCGGGAGCTCAATTTGTTCATTTAGGAGAGAGACCTTACAAATTTACTTACAATCCAGTAGGATATTCCGATGGGAGTAAGGGAGCTTATGAGCAACAAGCTAAAGTATGGAAAGAACAGAAAGAGAAGATTGTAGAACCTCCTAAGAGTAGAGAACCCGCAGAGGCTAAATTAATTGAACAGCAACAGCAAAAAGAAGTTCAGCTTAAGGAAGAATTAAGACAATTGTTTAAACAACAAGGTTTGGATTTTAGTGAAGATTCTATAGAAGATAATTTTAATGAAATTAGAGATTATATTACTGACACACTCATAGACTTAGGTACCAAAGAATCTAAAGAATGGAATAAGTCAATTACAGAAGAATCTAATGAGATTACTACATGGGAAGGTTTAAGAGACTTTTTCACTGACGTAATCGCTGACGTTGCTTACGAAGAATCAGAAGAGTGGAGACATACTCTCATTAAAGATTCTGATAATTATAACACTCCTAAAGAGATTATTAATTATATCAGTGACGTAATTTCAGACGTCCATACTGAGAGTGAAGAATGGTTCAAATCTTTTAAAAGTGGATTGAAAGGATTGAAGGGTAGAGGTTGGCATGGCGAACCAGAGAGGCATTCTAAAGCGGCTAAGAAGGGTAAGAAGGACTTAGCAGAAGATATTGGAGCAATGAAAAAACCTCATAAATGTAAGTATTGTGAATCTCAAGCTACTGAAGCTTATGTTTGGGCAGATGGAAGAGCTTATATTCCAGTATGTAATAAACATAAAGAAAAAGCAAGAAATCAGATTGAGAATACAAATAAAGATGAAATAGTACAAATAACTAAATTACCAATTAAGAAAGACTTATCAGAAGATATAGAAGTAGGTAGATGGGTAACCATCAAAGGGAATCATGTATTCATTCCTAGTAAACCACTTCTAAAAGAAATGGAAGGGGGGAATCTAACTCATAGACATGATTTTATAGATTTTTCCAAATTTGAAACTGATTTTAGTGAAGATTACACTCATATGTATGGTCCTATTTCACATGGTAGGAAAGGAGGACATTTTGATTATAGAGATCCGAATGATCCTAAGAAGATTATACGATTATATAAGGATTACGATTCTCTAAAAGAGGCTAGTAAAATAGATTATATTCCTATGATTGGAACCCAAGGAAAGGGTTCACATAAAGCAAATGTAATAGGATTTACCTATGGATTTGAACCTCATGATGATACTGAGGAGATTTTTGCTCATAGTATTACATTTAATAATTTAACAGATATTTCCGATATACTCTTAGAAGCTAAACGACAAGTTTCCATAGGGTTTGAAGATGATATTATAGGAGATATCCAATATGTAAGGAAATTTGACCATTTAGCAATGAGTATAGATAATGATGAGATAGGACGTTGCGAAATGGGAGGTAAGAGTTGTTTTATGGAGGTTAAAACTGATATGGAAGAATGTCCTTATGGAATAACCCATGTTTTAAGTGGATTAAGACAAGTCATAACGATCACTAATAGAGGTGAGTTAAAGAATTAATATAAGTAAATTTTTCAAAAAGAAATTTGGTAAGGGTGATTTTAACATTGTTGATGATAAATTGGTTTATGAGACCGAAAAAGGAGACCTTATTGAAGCTGACTTACCAGAAAATAATAAGTCTATTAAAAATGACATGATAAAAGAGGAAGTAAAAGACATGCCAGAAAAAGAAACAAAAAAAGATAAAAAAGAAGATTTAACAGAAGACGCTAAAGCTAAAAACGAAGCCAATATGGCTGCGAAGTATGTTAAACTCGGAGAGAATTATGATGAGCCCGATCCAGAAGTTGTGGAAGCTGATCGTAAGCATATTGATTTGAAAGAGGATAACCCTAAAAAAGGATATCCTGAGAAGGATAAAAAAATCCCAGATACTGGAGCAGAAGCTGGAGAAATGGAAGCAGAAACTCCAGAACATAAGAAAAAGAAAAAGAAAAAGAAATCAGCTGATTTTATGGAAGAACTTAATGCATTTAAAGAAGATATGACTTCTCAATTTAAAACTCTTGAAAAAGAGAATAAGAAATTGAAGAATGACATAACGGAATTAAATAAAGATAAAATTGCTGAAAACCAAGAAATTACAAACGATCTTATGGAGAATATGAGTGATAGAAATATGATTCCTATTGCTTGGCAAAAAAAGGTAAGTGAAAAATATGGTGAAAAGAAAGCCGATTTCATCAAAGATTTAGCTGAAGGGTTAAGTTTTGCCTTCGGAACTATGCCTGGTCAAGATGTAGAATCATATAAAGAAGATATGGGAGAAGCTAAATTACTTTCTAAGGTTAGTGGATTAGGTATAGAAGCTAACTTCAAGGGGGGAGCATAATGACACTCGGAACTAATTTAAGAAGTTTAACTGACTGGAAGAATAATCTAGTTGCTGAAGGTCCAGACTTTCCAAGACGTGTAGAACGTAGAATTAATAGCGATGATGTTTTTATTGGCTCTATTGTTACTGGATATAGACAAACTTTCCCAGATATTGATTTATGTGGAGAAGATGAGCAACCATTAGGAATTGTAGAAGGACTTACTAATAAAAACGAAGTAAATCGAACCTATGGATATTGGTATCAAGACGGAGACGTACCTTTTGATGACAACACATGGGTACTTGTTGGTATTTGGATTAGGGGACAAGTTTTATGGCTATGTTCCGGTAGTAATGAAACGATTGCAATTGATGATCCTTTGAAGATCGTAGATGGATTACTGGAAGTAGCTGATACTGGAGATGACATTGTATTTATATCTGAAGAAGCAGTAACTGGTGCATCAAGCACTACACAATACTTCCGAGCGAGGGTGAAGTAAAATGCCTCCACAATCAGGTTTTTCACGAACCATGCAGACTATGATCTCTAATTATGTTAGAGATTTCTTGCTAGTGGAGCCTTCTCTATTAAAGTTCTTTAAAGAGAATAACTTAATTAGGAAGATCCCCGCAGGACAAGACAGATGGAGATATTTTGATGAGAAGAAAGTTGGATATTCAAAAGCCACATCAACTCTTGCTGATGCAGCAATTTTAAGCCCAGACTTTGGAGAACTAGATGTTCATTTAATGAAATTTGTTGGTAAAATTAGAATAGCAAAAGAACAGCTAGACAAATTCAGAAGTGGTACTTTTATAAGCGGAGACTTAATGGCTCGAACGGTTGCTTCTGCTGTTAGACAGCAAAGAAACCAAGTTGATCAATTTATTGTTTGGGGAGATGAGATGTTAAACCCTGGATCAAGCTTAGATGCGATCGCTGGACAAGCAGTATACACTGGAATCCTTAATGGTGGAACTCAACTAGCTGCGGGAGATGGATCAGATAATAATATGTTTGCTAATGGAGATTATATCTCAACTTTAGCTAATTATTATGATGCATTACAAGCAGCTGGGCATCAAGCTAACGAGTATATTATCGTAAGCGATCCACTCACACGTAAGAAAGCATTTCAGGGACAACATTATCTCAGCACTACAGGAAGCACAGAGTATGCAAGGGTATTAAATGACTACCCTTGGCTTACCCAATGGATTGCTACACCTAACTGCAAGGATAATAGTGGAGTTAAATATAGGATCGCATTGTTACAACCTAAACAAAAAGATGCTAATGGAAAAACTGTTAATACTATGGAATTACTCATGGGATATCAATTTGAAGTAACTCCCGTATCTAATGGAGGACTAACTGAAAGTGGGAATTATGAAGCTTTCTTAGAAACTTCAATAGCCTTCGTAGAGTTTTGGGAGACTGCTAATCAAAGATCACCTACATTGACATTTACAGATCCATCGTAAATCTATAAATCTAAATTTTTATTTTTTTTTAATTATTAAAAATAACAAAAAAAAGAGGTTATAATAATATGGAAGATCAAGCAGATAGGATTAAAAATGAGATGCCTGTTGTAGAATCCTATTGGTTAAAAAGAAAAGCAGAGAGGGAACAAATAGCCCTTGAAAAAGATGAAAAAGCATTAGAATTTTTAAGTAAAGCATATAAATTCTATGAGGAAAAATATCCTAAATCAGAAAAAGGGATTACATATGATAATCCTAAAGGAAAAATATCAAAAATATCATTTGAAGGAAGTAGAGAAGATTCTATTATATTTAGAAATGTATTAGAATATTATAAAAATGAATCCATTATTTCTATTGATGATGAATGGAAAGTAGGTCATGCATTTTGGAGGGTAAATAAAAATATCCCCGATCTCTCACAAATTAATAAGATATTATCGTTAAAGAAAAAAAAGAAAGACATGGAAAGGGAGATTCATAGGTTAGAGAATACAAAAGTGGAGACTATCAAGAAAATAGAAGTGGAAAAGGAACTTCATTTCATTTGTCAATGGTGTGATAAGGAGTTTATAGGATCAACAGCTCGATTTGAGATTAAAGAGCATATTCTTAAATGTCCTAAGAGCCCAACCAAACCAGAAGAGCCTCCAGAAGAAGATAAAATACCAGAGAAGCTTTTTACTTGTAATGTTTGTGGAATAGAACTCAATAGAAATGATATGAAAGATCATGCTTGGAAGTGTAAGAAAACTAAAGAAGCCCCTAAGAAAGAATCGATTATAGTAGAAGTAAGTAAGTTTATTTGTCCAGTAGAGGGTTGTGGAAAGGATTGTAATAATGGAGCCGGTATGGCTTCTCATATGAAAACACATAATAAGGAGTAAGGAAAGTGAGTAATAAATGTCTCCAATGTAAAGTAAGGGGAGATTGTTGCTATGTGAATATCCCCATCGAAGGGTATAATGTAATCCTAGATAATGTACATTGTCCTAAATTAGATACTAAAACGGGGTTATGTACTACTTATGAGAATAGACATGTAAATTCTTGGTGTCTCGATGATAATGAGATGTTTGAGAAAGGATGCTTACCTAAAGGATGTGAATATCTAAAGGATGGTAAGAATGAACAAAATCCTAAGATACATTTAGGAGATATATTAAATAATATTAAGATTCCTGAAGATATAAAAAAGAGAGCTTGGACAGAGTTTCATAACTTTGATAGAATGCCTTTTGAGATGTTTATTCAAGTATTACATAAAAAGGAAGAGGTTAAAACTTAATGGCTAGTTATTGTAGTAAGGATGAATGGGCTGTTAAGAAAGGATATGCTAAC
>SDBS01001072.1_pt1 | contig 27722 bp, 22 predicted proteins | sample 2277091 | NCBI WGS metagenome assembly SDBS01 (sample SAMN10404972, study PRJNA504765) | marine sediment metagenome | isolation source: marine sediment core GS10_PC15, 163 cmbsf | place: Arctic Ocean: Southern Knipovich Ridge | collected 2010
ACGTTCCACTTTCACGACCTGATCATCCGCAATGCTACCGCGGATGGCATCATGCTCTCAGGCGATACCCACGTATTGCTTGAAAACCTACTGATCACGAACTGTTCCGGAGATGGCATCGACTTGAACGGCGTAAATGACTCAACGATCAAAGATTGTGAGATCTACGGCAACAGCGTGGGCATCCGTCTGCAAAGCGGCAGTAACCGCAACACCTTCCTCAGTTGTATTTCCTCGGAAAACGACATCGGTATCACCGTCACTGCAGGCGCTAATGACAACGCGTTCTGCAAGTGCTTTGCACAAGGTAACACCAACGAGGGCTTCCGCATTCTGAGCGACAGCAACTCATTCTGGCAATGCACCGCACAGAATAACGGCAGCTGTGGTTTCGAGATCTTCAATGGCGACTGCAACATCATCGAAGACTGCTTCTCGCAAGACAACACCAGCACCGGTATTGAATTGCTCGGCACGTCAACGAACAACATCATCCGGGAAAACACCGTCATTTGTAACACCGGCATTGGTATCGCTGACGCAGCCCTCCTTCAAAACCAGATCGTCAACAACTTCTCATTCAGCAATGTTGGCGGCAACTACGTAAATGTTGACGAGTCATGCCAAGGCATTGCGCCAAAACCAATTGTGGTCGACACCCTCTCCAAGGTCTGCGAATTACGCGAATTGGCCTGCACAAACCTGATCCGCCAAAGCGACATGAACACAACGTTCACCATCGATCAGCCTGGCCTCTACTGCCTGACAGAAGATGTGCAGTTCGGTGCAGGGACGTTCGGTATTCACATTATTTCAGATTGCGTCACGCTTGACCTGAACAGTCACTCGATTACCGACACAACTGCCGGTGGTGGGACTGCCATTCAGGTGGGAGGGAATTCGAACGTCACCATCAGGAACGGGCTTATCAAAAGCAATTGTGTGCCGCCCGGAGATGGGATCGTACTCGATTCAACATCAACCTGCGTCTCCATCCATGATATAAAGGTGGTTAACGTGTCAAATGATGCGTTTATCATTGCCGGGTCAGGTCATTCGCTCAGCAATTGTGTTGCCCGCTCAACAGGGGGCAACGGATTTTTTGTGACTGGCGGCGCAAGCACTTTTGGCATCACCTTTGATAATTGTACAACAGTTGAAGCGTCTACCAACGGTTTCGCGACCGGTAGCAACACGAGCAACGTGTGCTTCACAAATTGCATCTCAATCAGGAGTGGTGACGACGGCTTTGAGATTGACGGCAGCGATAACGTGTTACGTGAGTGTATCTCAAAAGATGCTAGTGGCGTAGGCTTTGTGATTTCGCAATCGCAAGCATCATTTAATCTTGTTCAGAATTGCATCGCAATAACCGGTGCAAGTGATGGATTCCTGATCCAGGGACCAGATACCCTAATCGACTGTGTCGCCGAGCACAACGCCGGTGATGGCATAAGACTATCTTCGCTTCAAACAAGCGGCGTTATCTTGAAAGAGAACCACTGCCATCACAACGGCGGCCTTGGCATCAATGTCACTACTGAACCGGGTGGCGTGGGCCACGAGATTGTCAACAACTTCGCGCACGACAACACCGGCGGTGACTTCTCAACTTTTGTTCCAGTTGATTGTCAGGGCATTGCGCCAAAAGCGGTGATCGAAGTCTTGTGTACAAACTGGATCCGCCAGCGCGACATGGACACAACCTTCACCATCGATACGCCGGGCCTCTACTGCTTGGCCGAAGATGTGGAATTTGGTGCGGGAGCAATCGGTATCTGCATCGCCACCGACTGTGTCACGCTGGATCTGAATAGTCACTCAATCACCGACACAACTGTCGCTGGTGGAACTGCTGTTCTCGTGGGAGGGCACTCGAACGTCACCATCAGAAATGGCCTAATCAAGAGCAACTGCGTTCCGCCGGTCGTTGCAGAAGGGATCGTGCTCGACTCAACATCTACCTGTGTTTCCATTCACGATATAAAAGTGGTTGACATGTCAGGCAACGCGTTCACCATTGCCGGCTCAGGTCACTCTCTGAGCAATTGTGTTGCTCGTTCTGCAGTAGTGCATGGATTCCGTGTGGCCTCTTTCGCAACCACCTTTGGCATTACCTTCGATCATTGTACTGCAGTTGAAGCCGGTGCTGATGGTTTTTCAATCGGAAGTGGCACGAGCAATGTCTGTCTTACAAACTGCATCTCAATCAGGAGTGGCGATGACGGTTTTCAAATCGCAAGCTCTAATCACCTGCTACGCGATTGTGTTTCGAAAGACGCGGGCAGCAATGGCTTTGAGATCGCTAGTGCTGGCACATTTGTGGTCATGCAAAACTGTGTTGCAACAGGTGGCACAAGTGATGGGTTCTTCATCGATGGTAATGACAATGTACTGCTTGAATGTACTGCAGAGAACAATGCCGGTGATGGCATTGAAGTTGCCCCTTCTCTCAATGGCGTTGTACTGAAAGAAAACTTCTGCTTCCACAACACTGGCTTTGGTATTCTCGTCGGCACACCGAGCGGCGTGGGTCATGAAGTTGTCAATAACTTTGCGCATGACAACGCAGGCGGTAACTTCTCAATGTTTGTACCGGTCGACTGCCAGGGCATTGCACCAAAAGCGGTGATCGAAGTGCTATGCACCAACTGGATCCGCCAGCGAGACATGGACACAACCTTCACCATCGATACGCCGGGCCTCTACTGCTTGGCCGAAGACGTGGAATTTGGCGCAGGGGCATTCGGCATCCACATTCTCTCGGACTGTGTCACGCTTGATCTGAATAGCCATACGATTACTGCCACCGTTGCCAACGGTGGAACCGCCATTCAAGTGGACGGAAGCGCAAATATCACCGTCAGAAACGGACTCATCAAAAGCAATTGTGTTCCACCTACGAACGGGCTCGTGCTCGCCTCAACCACCACATGCGTCTCTGTTCATGACATAAAAATAGTTGGTATGTCAGGCAGTGCATTCAGCATTGCCGGCTCAGGCCACTCGCTCAGCAACTGCATCGCTCGCTCGACGGGCGGCAATGGGTTCCTGGTAACTGGCGGGGCAAATACTTTTGGCGTCATCTTCAACCATTGCACGTCGGCGGCAGGCAACACTGACGCTTTTTCAATTGGTAGCATGACAAGCAACATATGCCTGGCAGACTGCATCGCACTTAACAGCAGTGATGATGGCTTCTTGATTGCGGGCACTAGCCATCTACTGCGCGACTGTATCGTCAAAGACGCCAACGGCGACGGCTTTGAGATCCTCAGCACCGGTTCACTCATACTCATGCAAAACTGTGTGGCAACTGATGGTACGGGTAACGGCTTCGTAATCCGCAGCAACGACAACGTCCTGCTCGAATGCATCGCGGAAAGTAATGCAGGTGATGGCATTGAAGTAAGCTCCGGTGTAACAAACGGCATTGTCTTGAAAGAAAACCAGTGTCACCACAATGGTGGCCTTGGTATCAATGTCGCCGACAGCCCAACTGGCGTTGGCCACGAGATTGTCAACAACTTTGCACACAACAACACCGGCGGTAACTTCTCAATGTTTGTACCGGTCGACTGCCAGGGCATTGCACCAAAAGCAGTGATCGAGGTTCTGTGCACCAACTGGATTCGTCAGCGCGACATGGACACAACATTTGTCATCAATACACCAGGCCTCTACTGCTTGGCCGAAGATGTTCAGTTTGGTGAAGATGCTATTGGTATCAGCATCACTACCGACTGTGTCACGCTCGATCTGAACAGCCACTCAATCACCGACACAACTGCCGGCGGTGGTACTGCCATCAACGTAGGAGGAAATTCGAACATCACCATCAGGAATGGTCTGATCAAAGGCAACGCCACCAGCTCTTCAAACGGCATATCGCTTGATGCTACTTCCACATGCGTGTCAATACACGACATAAAAGTAGCTGGTGCAACGGGTGACGCGTTTAATATTCGTGGTTCAGGACACTCAGTAAGCAAGTGTGTTGCTCGTTCCGCAGGTACTGGATTCTGCGTAGGAGGTGGCGGAAGCACCTTCGGCATAGTCTTTGAAAACTGCTCGGCAGTCGAGGCTTCTGGAGATGGTTTCTCGACTGGAATGAACACAAGCAACGTGTGCTTCATAAACTGTGTCGCAATCAGAAACGGTGGTGACGGTTTTGAGATTGATGGTAGCGACCACGTATTGCGCGAGTGTATCTCGAAGGATGCAGGCCAGGTTGGCTTTGACATCTCGACCATCGGGGCATCGTTCAATGTTGCTCAGAATTGCATCGCAATAACAAGCGCAAGTCACGGATTCTTTGTTCGCGGAACCGATGTCCTGATCGATTGCATCGCCGAACACAACACCGAGGATGGAATCAGGATCGCAAGCGTAACGAGTGGCGTTATCCTGCAAAAGAACCACTGCCACCACAACACTGGCTTTGGTATCAATGTTACAGCATCACCAACAGGCATTGGCCACGAAATTATCAACAACTTTGCGCATGACAACACTGCTGGCGACTACTCGGGCGATGTCGATGCTTCGTGCCAGGAAATCGCACCAAAACCAATTGTGGTCGAAACGCTCTCGAAAGTGTGTGATATCCAAACACGTGTTGAAGACATCGACACCAAGGTTGATCACCTGTTCGATCTCGGCATGTGTCCAAATCTGATCAGAGCAAGCGACTTCGGTCCTTCGTTGTCGATCAGCAGCCCCGGTCGCTACTGCTTCGTGGACGATGTCACGTTCAGCACCATGCTGTCAACCGCCGTCGCCATCACCGCCAGCAACGTATTCATTGATATGAACAACCACACGCTTACCGTCTCCAATAATAACAGCACGGGCTTTGCAAACAGCGGCGCAGCATCGGATGTCACCATTGCCAACGGAACCATAACAGGCGGTACTGGCGTTTCTCTCACAGCTGGTGCATTGGGATGGCAGATACGGGATATGGAAATGCTCGATATGGCAACTGGCGTCAACACCGACAGCGTCGAAGGTGTCCGCATCGAACATTGCAAAATTACCGGTCCAGGCGACGGCTCAAGTCAAGCGATTCTCGCCATAGGCAGTGGAGATATTGTCGTCAAAGATTGCATCATCTCAGGCCACACGGACGCTACCCCTGCAGATGGCGCCATAGAGTTCGATGGAACCAGCACCAGTTGCATTCTCTCATGCATTCTCAATGACAACGCCGGCACCAGCATCGCTCTGGGCAATTGCTCAGACTGTAATCTGATTGACAACTGCCTCATCAAGGGCAACCGGGGAGTTGGCGTCCGCATTAACGATTCGTTCTTGAACGTCGTGCGCAACTGCTCAATTGACTGCAACAGAGCGATCGGTGTTGAGTTTGTTGCCACTGCAACAAGTAATCTCATACGCGATAATGATGTGACTGGAAACAGTGGCGTCGCCATCGATGACATCGCCGTCAATCAAAATGTCATCTTGCGCAACGTTGCAATGGCGAACAACAGCGGCGGCGCAAACTACTCATCCGTCGCGGCGACAATCATCACCGGTCCGGCAACCGTTTCAACCGCCGGTGCGTTCGATAACTTCAGTGACAACGGATCGTAACGCTCGTCACTACTTGCGTAGCTACTTCGGGGCCGCACACGCGGCCCCACTCATTTTCTACTCAACCGTTACTGACTTAGCAAGATTACGCGGTTTGTCGATGGGCAAACCCAGTTCAACGGCAATGCGATACATCAGGAACTGCATCACCCCCGTCATGGCAAGTGGACCGAGCAGCGGCGCCACACGCGGAAAAACAAATACGGTATCAGCCAGCTCAAGTAATTCATCCTGCCCCTCAAACGCGAACACAATCAAGTGGCCATCGCGAGCCTTAATTTCTTGCGCGTTGGAGAGTAGCTTTTGATACAGCAGATCATCGAGATGAGAAAACAAAACAACCGGCGTTTGCTGATCAATGAGCGCAATCGGCCCATGCTTCAGCTCACCGGCCGGGTAGCATTGAGCAAAGATGTATGAAATTTCTTTGAGTTTGAGTGCTGCTTCCATTGCAAATGGGTAGCTGATGTGCCGGCCCAAAAAAATAAACCGGCTGTAACGAGCGTAGCGTGGTGCCAACTCCTGCACGATCACCTGCTTGTAATGTTCAAGCCGACTTTCCAGCACCTGCGCAGCAACCAGCACTTCCTCCTGCGCGCTTTCACGTTGGCGTTGTGTGATGATTCCTTTGTGTTGCGCAATGCGATGTGCCAACCAGTAGAGTGCGACCAGTTGCGTAGCAAACGCCTTGGTTGAAGCAACTGCCACTTCTGGCCCTGCCTGCGTAAGCAAAAAACCATCAGATTCGCGTGCAATCGTACTGGAAGCAACGTCCGTCAGTGCGACACTGTGCAACCGAGCGTCACGCACTAACTGCATTGCCTCAAGCGTGTCGGCTGTTTCGCCCGAACGAGAAATCGCCAGATGCAGCGAATTTGTGTCAGGAAAAAGCGGCATGTACCGAAATTCAGACGCAAGATAGACGTAGGTTTTGACCAGTGCAATCGATTCGAAGAAAAATTGCGCCATGCGTGCTGCATGCCATGATGTACCGGCACCAACCAAGTGAATGCGCTCCAAGTCTCTCACCTGCTGATCTGCCATTCCCATCTGCTGCCAAACTGAATCAGCATGCTCATGATACCAGCTGATGGTTTTTGAAATGACCTGCTTCTGCTCATAAATTTCTTTGAGCATAAAATGCTGGTGCATGCCCTTGTGCACCTCGGCCCAGTCAAGCGTGCACTCCTGCACCTGCTGCGGCACCGGCTTGCCGGCAAAATCAAACAGCTCAATAAAATCTTTTTGCACAAGCGCAATGCTTTGATCAGGCAAAAATAAAATTTTGTTCGTTTTGCCAGCAAACGCAAGGGGATCTGAAGAGAGAAACATCTCACCTTCGCCAATGCCAATGCACAAAGGCGAGCGCTTGCGCAGCATCATGACTTGATCTGGTCGCTCCTGACTGATGGCAATGAGCGCGAATGCACCCTCAAGCTTTTGGGCAAGCGCAAGCAACGCTTGCTTGGTCGAACCGTGCGCTGCAAGTAACTCTTCAAGCAAATGCACCGCCACTTCCGTATCGGTATCCGAACGCAACGTGTGCCCTGCACCAATCAACTGCTCCCGCAATTCACGATAATTTTCAATGATACCGTTGTGAACCATGAGAAGCGTTTGCTTGCAATCGGCATGCGGATGCGCGTTGGCCTCCGAGGGGACCCCGTGCGTTGCCCAACGCGTATGCCCAATGCCAACCGTAGCATCAATGCTCGCATCCCCAAGCTGCCCAACTAGATTTTCAAGCTTGCCGACCGCCTTGCAACACCAAATACTGTGATCTTGTTTTTGCACACACGCAAAACCGGCCGAATCATAGCCCCGATACTCAAGCCGCGCTAGCCCCTCGAGCACAATGGCTTTGCACGATTGACCCCCAACGTAGCCAACAACACTGCACATATCTTCTCAACCTCTCTTGTTCTCGAAAAAAATGGCACCACACGGAATACACCGGTGGTGCCAAATATTGCTTCAGTATCGCCGTACCAAAAAGCACGGCTGCGGAAAATTTTTAACGTTTTACAAATTGGAACTTGCGACGTGCACCACGCTGGCCTGGCTTCTTCCGCTCAACCATACGATCATCACGCGTAAGCATTCCATTTCGCCGAAGAATCGGACGGAGTGCATCGTCATTGGCGAGAAGTGCTCGTGCAATGCCAAGCTTGACCGCACCCGCCTGTCCTGTTGTGCCACCACCGTGGACGTTCGCATCAACGTCGTAGCCTGACCCGAGCTTGGTAAGCACCAGCGGCGAGACAGCGGCAGAACGCGTTTCTTCTGTTGGGAAGTACTGCTCAAAAGAGCGGCCGTTGATATTCACGATACCCTTACCCAGCCGCAGCCATACACGGGCGACTGATTCCTTACGCCGACCAACACCATGCCCCAATAGGGGACGTGCAACCTTTTTGGTTGCCTTCTTAGTCGTTGTCCGCGTGGCTGTTGTCTGAGACTTTTTCATCCTGTAATCGCACCTTCGGGCAATTGCCCTTTTTCTTTATGAAACACGAGACCGTCGCATAGCCCATTCAGAGTACACACACGGCCGTAATTGTCAATGCAAGCGAGTTCTAAAAATGGAGCCGATGGTCGGATTTGAACCGACGACCTACTGATTACGAATCAGTCGCTCTACCCCTGAGCTACACCGGCATCCGAAAATGCCCGCGCGCCATGGCCCCCATTGTACCACGACCAGCTCAACCTTCAAGCGCCTCCTGACACGTGATACAGCGCGTTGCATCGGGATAGACCTTGAGCCGCCGCTCTGAGATCGGCTCGCCGCACTCCTCGCACGAGCCATATTCTCCTCGATCGATCTTTTCAAGCGCGACCGTAATCATTTTGTATTCTTGAATATCGTGATCCTGCATGGAGCTACGCAGCGTCTCCATGACTGCCGAAAGAGCCTGGTCACCGGCATCCTGTACCTGATCATCCGTGATCTTATCCTTGTTGAGCAGCGCAAGCTCTTCCTCAAGTTCTTGCTTGCGGGCTAGGAGTGCTTGTTTGATCTTATCAAGATTCTTCATATGCCCCACGACCTGCTTTCCTCTTTCGGCGGAAAAATGTTCTCAATAGATGCGCTGATTCGTGCGCCCGGTTCCCTTCGACAACGGTCAGCGGAAAGTCTGTGTTCTGGTATAGCTGAACAATCCCATGCTTGTCAAGTTGGTATCCAAAGACCGGCGAAGAGGTGCCAAAAACAACACCGGCAAGCCTACTCAATACCATCAAATTGATGCACATGGCGCATGGTTCAAGCGTCACATAGAGCCAGCAACCGCTCAGTCGCCACGTTCCCTGCTTGGCCCCCGCTTTGCTGACAGCCAGCATCTCAGCATGAGCTACCTGCGTCTGCTTGCGTTCAACCTGATTGTAGGCCCGAGCAATAATTATACCCGCCTCGTCGACAACCACCGCACCGATGGGAACTTCATCGCTATCAAACGCCCGCTGCGCCTGTTTGAGCGCCTGGCCCATGTAATAATCGTGATCCTTGCGCATTGTTCCCTGCCTCCCGCGCCATGTCATGTTTTTTCCAGCATACGCCTGTTAGAGCACATCTGGCAAAACTATTGAATACGCAAGACCCAACCCTTGGCAATTTTCCCCTCTGCGCGTATACTGGGAGCATCGGCTGCATCGTGCATGCACGACTATCCAACCACATGCCAGGCCGCTTGGGAGGATCATGGCAAAAGACAAGAAACAATCAACGAAAGAGTATGGCGCCAAAACCATCCGAGTGATGGAGGGGCTGGAGGCGGTGCGCAAGCGCCCGGCCATGTTTATTGGTTCAACCGGACCAGGCGGTCTACACCACCTCGTTTATGAGGTTGTCGACAATTCCGTCGACGAGGCACTAGCAGGCTACTGCGACACCATTACCGTCACACTCGGCGCTGACGGATCTTGCGCCGTTGAAGACAACGGCCGCGGCATCCCAACAGGCATTCACCCAACAGAAAAGATTTCCGCCACAGAAGTAGTCATGACCAAACTGCATGCTGGTGGTAAGTTCGAAAAAGAAGTATACAAGTATTCCGGCGGTCTGCATGGCGTGGGCGTCTCAGTTGTCAACGCACTTTCAAGCGATTTGCTCGTGGAGATTTTCCGCGATGGCAAAGCGTACGAACAGTCGTATCAAGTTGGCAAGCCTCTTGCGCCGCTCAAGATGGTCGGCAACACCACAAAATGCGGTACAAAAATTACCTTCACGCCTGACCCAGCTATTTTTACTGAAACAGTCGACTTTCACTACGACACCCTCGCGGCACGCATGCGCGAACTGGCCTTCCTGAACAAAGGCCTGTCAATCACCATCGCCGATGAGCGTACTGAAAAAAGCAACAAGTTTTTCTTTGAAGGCGGCATTGTCTCATTTGTGCAACATATCAACGCGAAAAAGACACCGCTTTTCCCCGATGTTATCAGCATGGATGCCAGCGATGGCAATTACATGCTCGAACTGGCAATGCAATACAACGATGGCTATGGCGAACAAATCTTCTCATTTGTAAACAACATCAACACCGTTGACGGCGGCACGCATGTTGCCGGCTTTAAATCAGCCCTGACCAAAGTTTGCAATAAAAAAGCCCTCAGCATGGGCGTAATAAAAAGCGGCGAAAGCTTTTCGAGCGAAGATGTTCGCGAAGGTTTGGTGTGCATCATCAACCTAAAAGTCCCTGAACCACAGTTTGAAGGACAAACAAAAGCCAAGCTCGGCAACAGCGAAGCGAAGGGCATTGTCGATTCGTGGGTGTTTTCGCGACTTGACACGTTCTTTGAAGAAAACCCCGCAGTTGCCCGCAGGATTTTTACCAAGGCTGAGGTTGCCAAACGAGCTCGTGAAGCAGCGCGGAAGGCACGCGAACTGACACGGCGCAAGACTGCTCTTGAAGGCTCAATTTTGCCCGGCAAGCTTACCGATTGCTCAAACGAAAATCCGGCAGAATCTGAACTGTTCATTGTTGAGGGAGAGTCTGCTGGTGGCTCCGCCAAACAGGGACGCGATCGCCACACGCAAGCAATTCTGCCTCTCAAAGGTAAAATTCTCAACGTTGAAAAGGCACGTCTAGACCGGATCCTTTCAAACGACGAAATTAGGTCCCTCATTGCCGCCATAGGCACCGGCATAGGCAAAGATGAGTTTGATGCTGACAAAGCACGCTATCACAAAATTATTCTCATGACCGATGCCGACGTGGATGGATCTCACATCCGCACGTTGTTACTCACATTCTTTTTCCGCTATATGCGTGGACTGATTGAACGCGGGTATCTTTACATCGCAAAGCCACCGCTCTACAAAGTTAAGATTGGCCGAAGCGAGCGATACCTCAACAACGACACCGAGATGAAGCAGTTTCTGGCTGAGTGGGCAGGAGGAAACGCAACACTGACCGTCAACAACAAACAGTTGTCGCAATCGGCCTGGGATCAGCTCCTCAACGAACTGTTAGCCTACGCCAACAAACTTGAAGAAGCAGGCCTCGCCTTTAATCTCGGCCTCGAGCAATGTCATGCGCTCATTGTCTTCTTTGCAAAATATCCATGGAAGCCAGCGGATGGTATCGCAAAACTTGTCGAAAATCTGAACGCTGCATTTCCGCAATTTATGGTCAGTGTTGAACGCACCGAGGCAATTGAGGATGAAGCAACTGGCAAGACGACACCGGCAACCATTATTATTTCATTCGCAAAGGGTCGCAAGGGCTGGTCTGTTGATCTTGCATTCTTCGACGCAAAAATTACCCTTACACTTCTGGAAATGCTCAAGCCACTTGTACCCGTTGAGATCAAGCCATGGATTTTGCAGGTCACTGGCAAAGACCGACAGATTGAGCGTAGCGGTGCATTGAAATTGCTTAGCGCGTTAGGCACCATCAGCAAGCCATACATGAACGTGCAGCGCTACAAAGGTCTGGGTGAAATGAATCCTGATCAACTGTGGGACACCGCAATGGATCCCAAAGTGCGGCGCCTGCTCAAGGTCAGCATTGAAGATGCACTTGAAGCCGATTCTTGGTTCACCACGCTCATGGGTGATGACGTTGCCGGCCGCAAAGCTTTCATCGAACGGTACGGACACTTCGCCAAAAATATCGACGTCTAAAACTCTCTACAAATCTGAGGGGCTTGTTGCCTCCCTGCGTGTCAGCATGGCTTTGGTGGCTCTGGCTGCTTTTTTTGGTGAAAGAGCATCAACGCCATGGCAGCACTAGCGTGCGCACCAACCTGCACCGCCGCACGCCGAGGTGCGAGTAACCGCATGCCTTTGGGTGGTAACCGCCGTTTCCAACGAATGGGTACAAAAACCACCGGCAACACCTGCACGCAGTAATACCCACTGCGGCGAGTATCCGGGCGGCGAGTATCCGGCGCCACTTGCAACCATGATGGAGGCAGCACGGGAGAGGGGCAACACGCACCTCCACATCGCTGCCCGCTGGGAGCCCGCCGGGGCGCAATCGCCACAACAGGTTGCACAAACGCAAGCGCTTCTGATGGTGACCGCTGCGCCGTTCTGTGCGATGCAGAACTCGTCTTTTTGGGCCGGCGTATTGCTGGTGGTACCTGAAGGCTGTTTTGTTGCTGCAGTACTCGGTGACGCTCCCCATCGGATTTTGCCCTGAACCACGGCTTGGCTCGCTGCCCCTCGGCCACGCACACATCCGGCTTACTCGACGATTCTTTCCTCAGACAATCCTCGACGGAAGTGCTAAATTGCTTGCCCCAATCGGCAGCAAATCCGCGCGGGTCCTCGTACAACTTTTTCCAATTATTGTTCACTAGCGGCCCATCTTGCATGGCGCACAGCGGTGCTGTACAAACAATGAGCGAAAATAAAAAAAGTCGTGATTTCATATCAGGTTCCCTCTTAGCTTTGAATTGGGAAGAACTGTCGCTCGATTCGTTCTTGAATCTTCTGCTTTGTGTCGCCGTCTAACAACATCTTCGTTTCATCTAAATGTCCCGTGTTTTTGTCGAAAAACTCGTACGTTGGCCCGGCAAGCTGTGGCGAAGCCCCTTTGGCAAGCGCAAGCATAAACTCGCTGCCACCCACGCGCTCGATATTCCCCCGTAGTTGGCAAACATTCTGTGAGCACATGATCAGTTCACGAACCAGTGTAGAGTGCAAGTCTTGCGGCACAGCCTCAAAATTGATTTTCTTTCCTGCAGCTAGCGCATCTCTGACGATCTGCTGTGCACAGTGTTGCACAAGTGTCAGTTGCGCAGGCATCATTTGCTCGTGCGGGTGTGGAAAGTGAACGTAGTGGTAGTACAATGCATACGGCCAGAGTTTTGCAAGCTCGATAGCATACACAGAACGCCCCTGAGAATCCTTCAAATTAGTATCAAGCTGAGCGCCATACTCAAGCAACGTTGGCACAACATCTCGTGCAATCCACCCTCTCTTTTTCTCTGGAATACGCCAGACCCCCAGCAACAACTTATTCAGCACCGTACGACTACAGCGATCCTCCGTATTGGGATCGGCACCATTGCGCAAAAACAGTTCAACCAGCTCGCTATTGTGATGATAAGCGGCATTGTGCAAGGGTGATTGCTGGTCTCTTCGTTTTCGGAGAGCTCCATGATCGATCAAGAGCTGCGCAATTTCCATGGCACCCGAATAGACACACGAGCGTTTTGCAAGAATATTCAGATGATGCTGGGCAACCGGCACCCCAGAACGCAGAAGTTGCTTAACTTTCGCACTATTTCCCCATTTGATCGCAGACTCCAGATCCCCTTCCGAAAAACCGGCCTGGGGTTGCTCCACACACTCCAGACACCTCTGACAGCAAGTGCAGCGTTTTGCTGGACGGGCAATATCGGCCTCCGCAGGGCGCTTCGTACCGCTTATCTGTCCACCCCAGTTGTAGGGCACGCCACCCGGCGGTTGGGGCAAAATTGGCCGCAGCATTGCCGCAAGTGAACAGGCGCTACTTATCATCAAAAGAGTACAAATGGTTTGAAGACGCAAATTTGGCATAAATCCCCCTGTCCTGTGTTAAAAATATGTTATTCTAACTGTATCAAAACAGTCAAAATGCGCAACAGTTGGGCAAAAAACTGCTATGCTTGTCCAGAGGGGTTCATAATTATTACCAAGAAAATACCATGCTCATTGAACACGTTTCTTCATTCATCAACCAGCACCGGCTCATCCATGACAGCCAGACGATTGTCGTTGGCCTCTCTGGTGGTCCTGACTCAGTCTTTCTGCTGCACCTGCTTGCAGACTGGCATCGAACGGGTAGGATCCGTCTTGTCGCCGCCCACTTGGACCACGAGTGGCGAACAGATTCGGGCTGCGATGCTGATTTTTGCCGACGGTTGTGCGAGCAACTGAAAGTATCGTTCGAAGCAGCACGAGCGAGCGAGCTCGACTTCACTCCGCAAAACACCGGCTCGCAGGAAGATGCCGGTCGGCAGCTACGCCGTTATTTTTTGGCACAGGTTGCACGCAAACACAATGCAACCAGCATTGCCCTTGCTCATCACGCGGACGACCAGCACGAGACATTTTTGATGCGTCTCTTGCGTGGCGCAACGCCCAGCGGCCTGTGCGCCATGCGACCACGGACCGGCAGTTACATTCGCCCCCTGCTGGCCACACACAAGCATGAAATTATGGCATATCTCGACGAGCACAAAATCACCTACCTGACCGACCCGAGCAATGAGTCACCGGCGTTTCTGCGCAACCGCATTCGTCACCAGGTGATTCCGGCTCTGCGCGCCTGCGACAAGCGCTTTGACATGAATTGCGCCAAGGCGATTGGCCACCTGCAAAGCACCGAAAAATTTCTGCACCGCCTGACCGAAAATACCTGGCAACAGATTGCCCGGCATACTGGCTGTCAATGGCTTGTTGATTTGAGCCGATTCCGTTCACTCGATCCATTCATGCAACGGCGTGTGCTGCTGCATTGGCTGTGCAGCGAACGCGTATCCTTCTGCCCAAGTACCGGATTCTTGAACGAGTTGTTGAGATTTTTGGGCCAAAATGCCAGCGGCACACACACTGTTGCACCACACTGGCAGCTGAGCAAAAAAAAGGGGCGTGCATTTTTTACGCACACCCCAAACAGCTGAAAAGCTAATCTTGGTAGATTAATCAACTTCTTCTATTTCAGCCAGAAACTCCTGTGACAGCTCCTGGTATTCCTCGTCATCAGCATCAAGGTCATCGCGCCACTCACGCCCAAGGTTGTAAAGATAGACTCCGCCGCGAAATTGAAGCGCTCCTATGAGCGTCACGCATAGGCTTACGACAGCAGCAACTCCCATGAAAGCAGCGACATCTCGATCATCCGCAACGGCTTCAAATACTGCGACAGCGGTGCACCCGCATGTCGCTACGGCCCCACCGATGGCAGTAGGCGCTCCCTCCATAGCCAAAACTATCCCGGCAACTGACGTAAGGTCGCTGCCAAATTTGCTAAACGCGCGTGGACTGTGATAGTGGCCCCAATTTGCTCTCATCGGATACGCTGACACAAGCATAAACCCCGCGCATACACGCGCCGCGAATTTCTTTCCCGCCATTTTTTCCCTTTTTGTGTAAGTTGTTTTTGTATACGTTGTTTCCTTCGGACGCCGCGTACCGGTGGACAGTATGCCTGAGCAAGCATGCACCGTCAACGGGACGGCCTTTCGATCATTGCGCCACAGTAACAGCTAACAAAAAAAAAAGGGGCGTGCATTTTTTACGCACACCCCAAACAGCTAAAAAACTAATCTTGGTAGATTAATCAGCCTCTTCGATTTCAGCCAGAAGCTCCTGCAGTAACTTCTGATATTCCGCGTCATCAGCATCGAATGACTCACGCCAGTCGCGCCCAAGATCGTAGATTAGATATCCGCAACCCATCTTGAGTGCTCCCACCAGCGTGAAAAACAAGCCACCACCAATGCCAACGGCTCCCATGACAGAAACCTTATCACTGTCGGAAACGGTACCAGCTACCGCAGCAGCTACGCCTGCACAGGTACACAAGACTCCCTTGAGTGCAAGACAGGCTCCACTAACACCCACAAGGGCCCCGACAACTGAAAGTGCATCGGTACTAAATTTACTAAACGCATGTGGCTCGTGATAGTCCCCCCAGTTCGCTCTCGTTACACATTTGTGTTTTGCTATCACCGCTGACGTGAACATAAGCCCCGCGCACGCAAGCATAGCGAACTTTTTTCTCACCGCTTTCTCCTCTTTTTGTGTGAGTTCCTCCTCGGGCACCACGCCCGATGGGCAGTATGCCTCAGCGACCATGCAGCGTCAACGAATTAGCGCTCATGTCCATTGCACTGTGCTATTCTAGAACCAAAGGGAGCTATCGTAGCCTAGGAGAGTCGATGCCACCAGCAAAAACCCAACATGGGCAGCAGCGCTTGCTCAAGGTGATCATCCTTTCTTTGCTTCTGCATGTATTCGCTCTGATCCTCTTACTTCTGTTCGGCTGGCAACCGGGCCGCAAGGTGCCCACGTTACGTCCGCAGACCAAACAACAAGAGGCCTCCGTGCTTTTTGTACCGGCAGCCGCTTTCAAAGATCAGCAGACCACACGCCAACAACTGGCGCAGCACGCTTCGGCCTCACCGCCTCCAAGCCCTCCGGCGCAAGCGACACCGCCAACCGCCCAACAACAAAACCAGGCACAATCACCGCCGGACGTTGCACGCGCACCGCTCCCGCCGGAGAGTAGGCGACTCAAAAGTGCCATGCTTACCACAGCGGCGACCCAGAAAGCCCAAAAAATACAACCGCCACCTGTCAGACCTACGCAGATGCCAACAACCCGACACGAAGCACCTGCAAAGCATCCGCCAACGCTGCAGGATATGGGCAAGGGCTTTTTGCAAGCCATGCGCACGGCAACGCACAACCAACTCGTGCGTACCACGCCTGCCACAAGCGCACGGGAACGCGTTGCTGGATTCAAATATGACAGCTATCTGCAAAAGTTATTTCAGCACTTTGCGCAGACCTTCAACAGCTCCGCAGCGCAGCTCGTGATGAACGAATCTCTTTCTTCACACATCGTACTCGCCATCGAAATCAGCAGAAGTGGCGCCATCGAGGCCATTCGTATCCAACGTTCAAGTGGCAATCGACGCGTTGATGATTACATCGTCGGGGTGCTGAGTGAAAATTGCACCTGCCCACCGTTGCCCACACACTTTCAGCGCGATACCTTCCGCTTGACCATGCCGGCGCAGGTGAGTTGCATGAGGGGATTCAACCAGCTCAAGCTTTCGGTCGGCTAACAAAGTTCTTTATCACGCGCACACGGTTATGGTACGGTTAGAAGGTCAGCCGTTAGCTGCCTTTTTGCCCGCATGGAGCACGCCGTGATGAAATATCTTTTCTTTCTCGCTTGTGCAGTTGCCTTGTCTGGTGGGCCTCTCATTGCCCGCGCTCGTTCGGGCCGACAATCTCGCCTCTACACCGTGCGTATGAAGCAAAAGTGGCGTAAGCTCGACAAACATGCTGACCGTTTTGGCGGTGAATGGGTTCTGATCGGAAAAATCAAATTTGGCAAGGGCACGCCTGTGCCCATTCAGTTGTATGAAATCAACCTCAAATGGCATGGCAGTACACTGAAAGAAATGATCGGCTCCCTCTATCGCAAGGTCAGCCATAAGCCGTTCATGCCAACAAATGATTATTTTATTGCCGACAGCTACTGGGATCCCGACGCTCAAACGCTGCACTTTAAATTCGATGAACCAGACGACCTGGGTCAGGCAAACACGTACTACCTTGTGCTCACCGTGCCCGAGGATCTGCAAGACAATTTGAACTATGGCCGCTTTGAATTGCTTCCAACCGGATTGCCAAAAGAATTCCGCCCATGTGCAAGCAATGAACCGATCCAGCTGACGTTTTCATCTCAACACACGCACTCCCACACTGCCGCCTGAGCAGAGTGGACATTTGTTTCCATTCGTTCTATACCTAGTGCCATCGTCACCGAAGCTTACGTAAAAAAGGGGTGACATGGCGAAGATCGTCATCATTGGTGCTGGGGCAACAGGGCTTTCTGCCGCGTTTCACTTGGAGCGCAAGGGCTTTCACGACTACCTGCTCGTCGAAAAAGAATCAACGACCGGTGGCCTCTGCCGGTCGATCAGGCAGGACGGTTTCACCTTTGATTTCACTGGCCATGTGCTGCACATCAGCGACGACTACGTACGCTCGTTCATGAACGAGACAGTTGGCTTACGGCATTTCAACCGCATTGGCCGTCGATCATTCATTTACTCGCATGGCAGCTACACACACTATCCGTTCCAAATAAATTTACGTGGTTTACCATCGCATGTGATTGCTGAGTGCATCGAAGGCTACGTCTCCCGCAAGCGCACGCGCGCCGTGCCACGATCGTTTCGCGATTGGGTACTCCAGACATTTGGTGCTGGTTTTGGCAAGCATTTCTTTTTTCCGTACCAGCGTAAGATTTTCGACTATGACCTGCGCAAACTGTCCGCCTCATGGACCGGTCGGTTTGTGCCCCAAACGTCTCTGCATGCCATGCTCATGGGCGCTCTGGAAGAACGTGCCGACGATAGCGTTGGTTACAACGCGAACTTTTTTTACCCAAGCAGCGGCGGCATCTCATTTTGGGTGGATGCACTGGCCGAGCATCTGCGTGCTCCGATCTACACCAACTGCCCCGTTGAACGTATCGACGCACGTGCCAAGCGCGTTATTTTCAGCGACGGCAGCCACGAACCGTACGATCAGCTGATCAACACCATGCCGCTTGATACATTGCTTGGCATGCTGCACGAGCCAAGCAACACCCGCCTTGTGCGAGCACGAGACAATCTCAAATGCAGCCAGGTGGTAAATTTGAATATCGGCGTCGTTGGCACCAACTGGCCAGATCGACACTGGGTGTACGTGCCGGAGAAGCGATACCCATTTTATCGCATGGGATTTCCACATAATCTTTCGGCAAAGATGGTACCAACCGGCTGCAGTTCGCTCTCGGCTGAACTATCCCACCTGCGCAAATCGGCAAAAACAGTCGCCAAGGCGATCGATGCAACGCGTACTTCCCTCATGCAGCTGCTCAACTTCACGCAAAGCGATATTCTCACCGAGAAAATCATTCACATCCCGCATGCATACGTCATTTACGATTACTGGCGCGATAAACATATCGCCCACCTTCACCAGCGCCTGAACAACCTGCAGATCTATTCGGTTGGCCGCTACGGTGAATGGAAATATGCGAGCATGCAAGAAGCGATCCTCGACGGCAGAGCAATTGCTGAACATCTGGCAATCACACCCGCACAACGCGCACACTACATGCCAGAGGTGCCCGTGCCACAAGCACAGAAACTCCCTCAGCCCGCCGGAGAGCAACCAGACCAATGATCGCCAGGAGAAGAGTATGAATGAGCACTACCGCAATGTACCCGTTCTTGTCACCGGTGGCGCCGGCTTTATCGGTTCGCACTTGGTTCACCGACTTGTCCAAGCAGATGCACGCGTGACGGTGCTTGATGATTTATCGACGGGAAAAGAAGAAAATCTGCAAAACCTCATGCACAACATCACGTTTATTCGTGGTTGCGTAACTGATCTGGATACCTGCCTGCAAGCATCGCACGGCGTGCAGATTGTTTTTCACTTGGCAGCAGCTGCAAGCGTGCCCGAGTCAATGCAAGACCCACTCAAATATCATCGGGCGAACACAACCGGTACCGCCGCATTGCTTGAAGCATGTGCACGCAACGGCGTGCAAACGTTCCTCTTTTCTTCGTCAGCCGCCGTCTACGGCGCTGCTACCGACGTGTGCCGTGAGGACAGTTCCTGCGCGCCACTCTCCCCCTACGGGCTGACCAAACTCATGGGCGAATGGTACTGCCGCCAGTACACCAACCTGTTTGGACTGCGCACGATCATTTTGCGCTATTTCAATGTCTACGGTCCCGGGCAAAATCCAAACACTATCACGGCAATTGTCAGCAACGCCCTGGCTACCCATCAACCGGTCACCATTTTTGGTGACGGTACACAAAAACGCGATTTTGTGCACGTCAACGATGTGGTGACTGCCAACCTGGCTCTTGCCCAGTCTTCACCATCGGGTGCCGATGAAACCTTCAATATTGGCTCTGGGCAGAGCATCACCCTGCTCGAATTGGTCAAGCGCCTGCGCCCCGAATATCCACAATCACGCTCGCCGATCGAATTCTTGCCCGCGCGAGCTGGCGATATCCACGCCTCAATCGCCGATTGCAGCAAGCTGCAGCGCGCCCTGGAAATTGCAGAAACTGCCTAAAAAAGGCAAAATCCCATTCTCACCATGCCGCTTTTCTGCTATACTTGGAGGCATGAAACAGCGTCAAAATCAGGCAAAATCGGCATAGGTTTCCAGACAGATGGCCAAACAAGACTACTACCAGGTGCTGGGCGTTGAGCGTTCTGCATCGGACAAAGAGATCAAAGGCGCCTACCGCAAGCTCGCGCTCAAGTACCATCCAGACCGCAATCCGGATGATAAGGCGGCTGAGGAGAAATTCAAGGCGGCCGCCCAGGCCTACGAGGTACTTTCCGACGGACAAAAGCGCCGCAAATACGATCAATTTGGCCACGGCGGTGTTGAGGGCATGGGAAGTGCTGGTAGCGCCCACGACGTCAACATGGAAGACATCTTCAACCAGTTCGGGGACATTTTTGGCGACATCTTTGGCGGTCGACGCCGTACCCGCGCTGCGGGCCCTGAGCCACGTCGCGGCCATGATCTGCGCAAAGATATGGTCATTTCACTCAAAGAAGCCTACCTGGGCATCAAAAAAGAAGTCAGCTACTACCGATTCTTTGCCTGCAAAACCTGCGCCGGACATGGGCTCAGAAGGGGCACCGCTCCGCAACCATGTGCTCCCTGCCGTGGCACCGGGCAAGTAACCTACCGCCAAGGCTTTTTTGCCATGACACAACCGTGCACCAGCTGCAGCGGAGAAGGCTACACCATCCCAAATCCATGTCAGACCTGTCGCGGTCAATCACGTACGCAAGAACTGGACAAGTTCACCATTGCCATCCCGGCTGGCATGCGCGACGGCGCTGAAATGCGCGTTTCGGCCAAAGGTGATGCAGGTGTGTTCGGCGGACCGTCCGGTCACCTGTTCGTGCGCATCAACGTGAAGTCTGACGAAAAGTTCAAGCGCGTTGGCGATGACCTAGTCTGCTCGCTCATGCTCACGTACCCGCAACTGGTTCTTGGCTGTCAGGTAGAAATTGAAAGCATCGACGGCACCAAGCAGACCATCAAAGTGCCACGCGGCTGCCCTGTCAGTGAAAAAATAACCGTACCGGGCAAAGGTTTTGCACACATGAGTGGCAACGTACGCGGCAATTTGGTAGTCATCACCAAGTGCCACATCCCAAAAAAATTAGATGCCGACACCAAGGCGCTGCTGAGTCAGTACTCAGACGCCATTGGCACCGGCACCACTGATTCACCGGGAACAATCGCTAGCTTCTTCAAAAAGTTCTTGGGCTAGCAACCGCTAGTTGGGATTTTCTACTTCTTCTCGCGACGCTCAGCATTTTTGCGCTCCAGCCGTCCCTTCTGGAAGTCGCTTTCGCTTGGGAAGTACTCCTTGTAAGCGTCACTTGTACCCTGCTGTTTCATGTGGCCCTTGAGTCCCGACTGCACGCGCTTGCCACGCTCACCCGCTTTTGTAACCGCACGACCAAGTGTGTCGAGCCTCTGGCTGAGCTGAACGAGTGCACTTCCATGATTGTTTATTAATGTTCGCAGGCTTGGAACTTCGTTTTCCAACTTTCCAACACGTCCGCCCAAACCAGTAATTGCATCTTCAGTCGCCGCGACCCGTTCGAAGATCGTTTTCTCTACCGCCTTGGTACCAGCTACGGCTACCAAGCTCTCAAGCCAGTTAGTACGCGCCTGGAGCGCCATGAGCCGAGCCGGCAAGTCCATTTTTGATTGCTGCCTGGCCGCCCTACGTTGATACTTGCCGTACTGCGTCCACCAGTGGTGGAACACTGTTCCAACAGTGCACAGGACGAGCACCTTTCCCCCTATGCCATCACCAGGAATCCAGTCGCCCATGGCGTGCAAAGATGACTGGGCAAGTGATGAAACAACGAGCAGCGCGCACAAACGCGTTTTGATGTGACGGTCCATGTGCCGTCTCCTTTTTTGTGAGGTTGATAAAATTCTGTCTCTTTCGTAGCACGGAACACGCCAAAACGTCAAATGCCAATGCGCCGCTTGCGGGCAACTTTTTGTGAGATGGCCCACTGGCGCTGGTGCGCAACGCTTGTTTTGTGCAACACGTGGTAAAAAAACTCGCGATCAGCACTCTTGACCACCGCCTGCTCATGCGCTTCGGCAAGTGCAATCGGGTAGCCATGCCCCTTGGCACACTGATCAACTACGATGCGTGCAATCACATCAACACGTTCTTGATCAGTTGCGATCCACGCAGGAACTTCAACGCGTGCAATTTCCTGCTGCACACGCACGTAAAAAAAGTGTGGTTTGAGTGGCGCTGGATAGAACCGCGCGATGGCACCCTGGTGTTCAAAAACCGTTGAACGGGTGCCCGGCCTGAGAAGCCAGTTCATGACGTGTGTGTCCACGATCTGTTCGATGCGCTTGTGCGCCGTGCACCCTTCCGGCTTAAAATCACAGAGAGCGAGGCGAATGATGTTTGAAACTTCACGACTGCGCGGCAGACTGATGTAGCTGGCAAACAACACACGGTGATGATACAGCTGATACAACTGCGCAAGATACTGCCCCAGGAAATAATCCCGTACCGCTGGATCTTTCCCCTCGAGGTACCAAAAAATCAGCGAACCATCGAACAACTGCAGCAAGGGAGCATCAACCTGTTGTTCCTGCATGCGCGCCCCCTCAGTCGCACCGGTACGCAATTCGTACAACTCACGCCGATAGCCAATTGATTCCGGTGACGTGTCAATTTCATCTTCATCTGCCGCGCCGGTGAACAGGTACGGGACCGAGTCAACAGCACAGCCAGGCAAGTCGGTTCCGTAATTCAATTCAACGGTACCGATGTTGAGCAAAAAACAGGAAATGCCCTGGTGGCGATCGGGATAAATCTGCGAACCATCAACGGCAAAGACCCGGTATGCAGACGGTGCACCAGCAATGGGCAAACAGTCGTCGAGATCACCGCTCCACGCCGGCACTGGCCATGGCGCACGGACCGCAGCGCACTTGCTACGCACCGATGGATCACGCACAAGCAAGTCCCACACATCGTGGGCAAGGGCAACTTCATGAGAAATAGTGGTGAAGAGCTTATCTGAAAGCTGCTGAACTTCCTGCAGCAACTTGCTTCGATTGAGCACTCTCGGTACGCTCCTTTTTTTTGTCGCGGTACGTAGCGATACCGGCGTGCAACGCTTCGAGTGGGAGTAGCGCACATTTGAGCCGCATTGGGCCCAAGCGCAAGCCGAGTAGTTCTTGCATGAACGTTGCGTCGAGACTGAGGACTGCGTCAAGCACACGTCCCTTGCATTGCTCGGTCAGCAACGATGCTGCCGCAATACTGATGGCGCAACCGCGCCCTTCAAATGTCAGCTTTGCAAACTCACTACCGGACGCAACGCACCCGTACAACGTCACCTGATCCCCACACAGAGGATTGTGGCGCCGTGCAGCAAAATCAGGGTCAGCCAACGCTCCCTGATTACGTGGATGTTTGAAGTGATCGAGTATTTCGTCGCGGTACATCATCGGCCCCTTGTGCACTTTGTATCCAGTTTCAGAATAGCATGAACCGGGCAGTCTGTCGTTGCACAAAACTCTCGACGCAACAGCCCCCAACAGGCTAGCGTAGGGAAGAAGGGAACCACATCTGCACGTAGGGGGTATCATGAATGCACGTCTGTGCGGCCTGACGGCCGCTGCTCTACTTGCCGTATCCACAGCCCAGAGCATGGACTTGCCCGGCATGGATTCGGGAGGTGAAGAAAGCGTCTCTGCATTTGCTGCTCGGCAGTGTTCCGCACGGCAGGCCCCCCCCCCACGAATCACACGTGAGACATCCATCGGACATCAACCAGCAATTCAAAGTGCATTTGGCGATGTGACAAAGTCGCTGGACACCATCGACCGTCATCAAATTGCCTTGGAGCATGCCCTATCCAGCAAAACGAAAGATGCCTTGCGGCGTATCCGGCGCAAAACCTACAAAGGAGTTGCCGGCAGCGGTTTTGTACTGGGTGCCGCTGCCAAACTTATCTACGACTATCTAACTCCCGCAGCCTCCTCACCGGTCATCAACGGTGCGGTCACAGATCCCCTGAGTGCCATAACCATTGGCGCATACACCTTGCCAACCCTGTTTGCTCTGGGGAAAATACTCTTCATTGGTGCCAGTGCTCTCTTTGCCATCATCAAACTCAACAGCTGGGTCCACTCCTCATGCAAGTCCGATCTGCACAAACTGCGGGATGAATACACCGGCCAGCTCAACAAGCACAAGCAGACCATCAGCCAGGAAACCGCTAAAATTCGGCATCGCATGGATGGTGTTCTCAGCCGACTCGAAACAATCGACAGCAACGTAGGGCCAATGATTGATCAGCGGCTCGGACCTTTTGCAAAAGAGGTGCGTAAGAAATTCGAAACATTCAACAGCCAACTCATAAAATTCGACAGTTCGCTGCAACAAAATTGGGCCGCGAACCAGCAAATCAGCGCGGAAACGCTGGAACGCCTCGAAGAGATGCGCAAGATTAATGGGGCCCTGCAGCAAGGATTCACTCACATGTATCCGCTCGTTGCTGGCCTCAGGGGTGACGTGCAGTGGCTCTGCACCCAGAAGAAAAAGAAGATGGGCCTCTTCAGCCGCGGCAAATCCCAGCAGCCTCCGGCAAAACCTGCGCCTGTGGCTGCAGCCTTCTCAGCCCTCCCTCAGGCAGATAACGGTCAGAAGCGCCGGCACCGTAGCATGTCGCTTACCCCTGCGCAAGCCCCCTCAGCTCCACTGGACCTCTCTGCAACGTTCAACCCCTTCTCGCTCGCCGCTGATCCACTGCCAGGAACCGCGGGCCATCGCACCACCGCCGAGCCGCCCTCAGAGAGTTCTGAGTAGAAATGGGGCATATCTAGCCCCATTTCCACCAAAATAGCCCCTTTCCCGCCTCAGGCCCCGAATCGGCCAAAAATACCCTGAAAAGCCCCTTTTCCGTTCTACCCCTACCAATTGACCTTTCTTTTCAGTATGTAATACTGGGGATGATTGAGCAGGGATGATCATGAGGGGGGAACCATGAAAAAGATCGTTCTGATCGGCATTTTTGCGCTTTTTGCCACTGGTTTGGGCCTTGGCCTGGCTGGCTGGTATTTTGGCGTTTTGCCGCGCTCTCTGCAGTGTCGACTGAAGCCGTTCTGCCAGGAGGCGGTCACGGCTGACCAGGAGACACAGGCTGCAGGAGTCAAGAACATCATTTTTGACCTGGGTGGCGTACTGCTCGAAACAGATTCTAAGGCTATGACTGGCCTGGTCGGTACGTGGCGCATGAGTTCGTACCTGCTGACCCACCAGACAAACCCTATCGACGTACTCAAGCGACTGATTAACTTCCTGTGTGAGGAAGAAGGATTTCACCCACCAGCGGGAGAACCGGTTGCTTGCTGGTACGGTGAACCAATGCCACCAATGCTCTGCGCATGGCAAAAGGGACAGCTGGAAGGCCAGAAAGCGATTGAAAAATTATGTGCGCATATCCAAAATTTTTGGGAACGCCAGCAGGCTGGTGGCCCCCGCTATTTTGCCAGTAAAACGGAGCGGGATCTGATTATAGATTTGCTGCGCATCATATTTGATGTACGCCAACGCATTCAGACTACCGTGCCGGTGAAAGCTAGTTGGCAGTTGCTCGAACGACTGGCGGCACAAAAGAATGAAGACGGCACCCGGCGATACCGCTTTTTTGTACTTTCGAACGTGGATGCCGAGATGGTGCCAGAGCTGCACAAAAAGTTTCCACAGCTGTTCACCTATTTTGACGGTGGACAAGGAATTTACTCTGGCTGCGACGGCTGCTTGAAACCGGAGCCTGCCGCCTACGAAACACTCTGCAAGCGCTACAGCTTGGACCCACAGGAATGCTTGTTTATTGATGACCAAGAAGAAAATGTGCATGCGGCTCGCGCTTATGGTATGCTCGCCGCGCATTGGAATGCAGAGCGACCAAAAGAGATGGAAAACCTGCTGCATAAGCTCAACATCGTGTAAGGGGGGGAATAAATATGAAGAACAGACTAAAACGACATCCGTTTCTCGCACTGGCTCTAAGTGGCATCGTAATGATTGCTGCCGGCATTGCTGCCTACCGCACCAACACTCGCTTACAAACGAGTGATGCTGAACCGGTATTTATATTTGACCTTGGCGGCGTGCTCATTGAAACCAGTGGCATCGGTATCGCCCGTGAAGTTGGCCTGCGCCACTTCTTTTTCTATGGCGTTCGTGAAGGTTTTCGCGGCATCAGAGAGCGGCTTCAAGGTCGCATGTTTGAACTGCTCGAGACCCTTGGCAAGCAAACGGCAATCAATGGCACGCTTGCTCAGTACAACGGACTCCCTCTGCCTGACATCATGTGTCGATGGCAAAGGGGTGAGATGACCAGCCAAGAGCTCATTGCACAAGCGACACGGAAGATGAAAGAGTTGAAAAAGCAAAACTGGTTCAACTCAAATCGTGAGTACAAGCTGATCAAGAAGCTGATTAAGGCTTCATTGAGCCCGGTACATGCCGAGCACACCAAGATCATTCCGCAAGGCCTGGCGTTGCTGGAGCAGTGTAAACGAGCGGGATACCGTGTTTACGTGCTTTCCAACTATGACTACGAATCATTCGCTGTGCTGCAGGAGAAATTCCCAGAAATATTCTCACGCATTGATGGCTACGTGGTTTCGGGACAGGTTGGTTGCATGAAACCTGATCCGCTGATTTACGCCCACTTGCTTGATAAGTTCCGCTTGTGTCCACACCAGTGTTACTTCATTGATAACCAGTCGGAGAACATCCAAGCTGCCGAGGCGCTTGGCATCACCGGCCTGCTCTGTGAAGATAAGCAGTTTGGTTCTATCAATGCTTGCCTAAATGAGCAAGTATTTGCAGAGACAATCACCGCGTAAAATGATTCACACGGGGACAACAAGTATGCTAGGATAAGCATGTCTGTTGTTCCCAAGTGTGGAGATATGGTGAAGCAAACCATCAAGTTATTTTGTCTGATTACCTTCCTGCCTGCTGCATCTCTGCATGCTCCCAGGCCCAATATTGTCTTCATCGATCCCGATGTGCTCCTCGAACATGATATAAATGCTGCCATTACTCAACTGGGCGATGGCAGTTTTTTTTCGGGCGTGGTGGGAATGGCGTGGTACAGCGCTAGCACGCTCGCTAATCCGCTCAACCTCAAAGAAGAATTTTTCGACATGCTCGCAAAGGTTCCAGCTCAAACTACGCCTGTTCAAGATACGAAGGAAGTGCCTCTTGACCCACGCTTTTACGGAAAGCAAATGCCACCGATCATTGCTCAGTGGATGAAAACAAAAAGTTCAAGTGGCCTGATCAAACAAGAAGTTACAACGTACATTCAAAAGCATGCAGAGCTCGTCAACGACCCAACCAAGCAGGAAACTTTTCTGAAACTAGCAGACATCACTTTTTCACCGGCCAAGGCAGTACAAGTCGTTACCCTGTGCACCGCCGCCGTGGGACTCATCGATTACTGCGACGAGCACCGCATACCAATGTGCTTTTTTGGCAATATCAACGATCAAGTCCACGAGACCTTATCAGTGAAACATTGCAAAACATTCAATAAGTTTGGCGGCTCCATCATTTCAGGCCAGACCGGCTCTCTCAAGCCCAGCAAAGATATGTACCGTCGCATACGCGAGAGGTACTCCCTTGACAGTACTACACCGCACTGCCTCATTGAGAAAGAACCGGCGTACGTTGCGGCAGCAGAAACGCACAAATTGAAGGCTGTTCTCTTTGATACAGTCGTCGATGATTGGTCTTCTTTTTTTGACGACTAGCGCCGACGCTGCACCATCCGA
>SDBS01001073.1_pt1 | contig 27720 bp, 18 predicted proteins | sample 2277091 | NCBI WGS metagenome assembly SDBS01 (sample SAMN10404972, study PRJNA504765) | marine sediment metagenome | isolation source: marine sediment core GS10_PC15, 163 cmbsf | place: Arctic Ocean: Southern Knipovich Ridge | collected 2010
TCATATAGATGAGTGTGACTGCTGTGGCCGTATAAAAATATCCTACAACTCATGTCGAAACAGACATTGCCCGAAATGCCAATTCCTTAAAAAAGAAAAATGGCTTGAACAGAGGAAAGAAGACCTCCTTCCTGTGCCATACTTCCATGTGGTTTTTACTTTTCCGGCAAAGCTCAATCCGCTTGTTTTGAGGAATAAGAAGATCTTTTATGACATTTTATTCCGATCCGTTTCTGAGACGCTCATCGAACTTGCCAGAGATCCCAAACACCTGGGTGGACAGATCGGATTTATCTGTATCTTGCACACTTGGGGACAGAACCTTATGGATCATCCTCATATCCACTGCATCGTAACAGGCGGAGGATTATCCAATGACGGGAAAAGATGGTTGTCCTGCCGGAAGAACTACTTCATGGCTGTAAAGGTTCTCTCCCGCTTGTTCAGAGGAAAGGTGCTTTTTTACCTCAAAAAGAGTTGGGAATCAAAAGATCTGGAGTTTTCAGGCGCTCTTGCTAAACTCCAGATCCAATAAAACCAAAGAAAAAAAATGATACTGAAACTTGGCAGTAGTTCTTGATTAGAACCTGTGGGCTGGACCTTACTACATGCCCTTTTTGCAAAAATGGCAGAATGATAAAAAAAGAAGTCATTCAGCCTCCAAGGTGTAATAGTCCTCCACAAGAGATGGCCGCATGGTAAACAATACATTTTTTTCCGGACTTTTTTCCCTTCATACTACACGTCTGCCTGACTGTGACTTTATGAGTCTCATGGGGCTTAAAAGTTTTAAAGGACGATCTCAAAGAACCTCGCCTTTAAAAAAGATACGGCAGTACATGTACTAATCACCCTATAAGTCTCTTTATTGAAAACCCATAGGTATCGCGTAGCAGCTTCGTCCAATATTTTCTTTCTGGCACTCCCGCATCAGAAAGAAAGCTAACCATTATGTCAACTAATTTAATTTATAATTCTTTCATTATCAAACACTTATAGTTTTATATGAAAAATGGGATATTATTTTCCGTTTTTTCCGAAATCTGTCCCATTTTGGCTTAAAAACTGAGGATATTGTTTCTCCTAAGGCGATTATTAGCCTTTTTTTTACCTCTAATATCCCATTGATTTTTTCAAGCCTTCAATCCCTTTACCCAATTTCGACGTTAATCATTCGAATTTGTTACATGGGGAGAGGTCTAAAATTTTAAAAACGAACGGGAATCAAAATCTAAAAATAGGCATTAGAGCCTTCTCAGCAAATTCCCAATGCCTAAATATTTCAATGATTTATCTTGTTTTTGTATTCTTTTGTATTTCTTTATATTCCGATATTTGCCTATTAAATATTCACAATTAATATACATCATAACTAAGGGAGTTTTCCTTCTCCAGCAAGAAAGTTTGTCATTATTTTCGGTTGAAACGAGATTATTGTTTTTACATCAATGCATCTGCTAACTAGTTGATGCATTTAAAGAAAGATGCTGTCAAGATTTCAGAGATAGTCTCAATCTAATTAAAAAAATACATATAAAAATACAATTTTAATATTCAACTAATTCTATTAATATCAATCTTTTATGTTCATAGATGAAAAAAAAGTACATTTTATTTTATTTTAATTTGCTTTTAGTGATGATATATTACTTTTAAGAGTTCATTTTTGAACATAGACACAATATAAAAACAGTGGGAAGCTTCAAAGAATTAAGCGTTGAAGAGGAATTCTATTTCCAATGGCACATTACGGAGCGGTGCAGCAAACACTGCCGTCACTGCTATCAGAATGGTCATCCTAGCCAAGAACTACCGCTTAGTGACCTTTATCTCATCCTAGAAAGAATGGACGAGGCTCTCCGGAAATGGGATAGGAAGGGATCTCTTTCTCTAACCGGCGGAGAACCGCTCATTCGAGAAACTGACCTTTTTGCTCTGATGGATCGTATAGACAACTTGGATAACTTTAACTATTACGATATCCTCACCAATGGATCTCTTATATCTGATAATATTGTACAAAAGTTAGCTGATCATCCTAAGCTGCGTCGGATTCAGGTCTCCTTAGAAGGATCGTCACAAGTTGCGAATGATTTCATAAGAGGAAAAGGGAGCTTTGAGGAAACCTTGAGTGCCATTCGAAGGATTAAAGAGCACGGCTTATCTGTGTCAGTCATGACAACCATCAGCCGCTTAAACTACTTAGACATCCCTGTAATTCTTAAACTATTGAAGAGCGAAGGTGTTGACACCTTTGCTCTTGAGAGGCTCATCCCGGAAGGGCACGGCAAAGAATTGGCGGATCAACTTCTTTCCCCAGATGAACTCCAAGAGCTATATGAAAGTATCTACAAGATGGCACTCTGTAGTAACAGTACTCGCGTATTGCTATATCGACCGCTCTTTGCCGCAATAGCCCCAAAAGATCCTACTGTAGGAGCATTGTGCTCTGCTGGAAACAATGCTTTGACCATAATGCCGGATGGCACAGTATTCCCCTGCCGACGTTTACCTATTCCAATTGGGAATGTCCTAACTGATGGCTTCTTTTCCATTTGGTACAATTCTGAGGTTCTTTGGAATATACGTAATCCTCAGAACCTCAGTGGCAAATGTAAAGAATGTGGATTTTTGTCGAGTTGTAGGGGTTGCAGAGCGATGGCTTATTTCTGTTCTGGTAATTACATGGCGGAGGACCCTCAATGTTGGCTCTAGAACCAGATACTGTTTTGACCTTACAGCCTGGAATAGTACTGCATTCCCTACCAAATCAAGATCATTTCTTTGCATTTAATGTGATCACTGGTGATGAGTTTCACCTAAATCAAACTTCGTACTGGGTATTGGAGGAGATTGGTGAAGGTATAGAGTGGAAGCAATTGAAGGATTCTTTTCTTGAGGCATTCGAAATAACTCCTAAACAAGGGGAGGCAGATCTCCTGAGAATTGTGGAGGAGTTTTACAACGAAAAAATCATTGGGAGGCGAAACGATGGAAAATAAAAAACTTAAGTACGTACCACCTGTTTTAGTCAAACAGATCAAAATGAGATTTCCGATTCAGATCATCGAGGCCAATGGCAAACGAGTTGTTTGCAAGCAGTGTTCCTCTTGTCATGGTTGTAGGTAGGTGAATCAACCTTTGGCAAGAATAGTACTTGAACCCAATGAATTCGCGATGCTCAGGATAGGGAAAATCTATGGCAAATGAATTATTTTCAGAACTTGAACTACTGAATGCAAATATAGACGTATTAATAGACAACGAAGAATACTCAAAAGTAGAAGATCATCTTTGTTTATCCCAACAGGCGAAAATCTTTCTCGAGGAACTATTTAAAAAACGTAATTGTACCTATGAAAGTGACCATTTATGGATCCAAGCCTTTAAAATAAAAAAACCTCTTGAAGGTGTGTTCCTACCTAGGAGTGGTAATTTACACAAACCTAATTCACAATGGACAAATCTCTTCTGGGCCAAACTTTTAAGAGCAAGAATCCAAAGAAAAGGCACCGATTGTTATTTTAATCGCCTTGATGATTTATTGACGTATTTAGAAATCAATTTAAGAAATATTGATAGTGAAAATGTAAAACAAGCAATATTAAAGATAGTTTATCTTCTTGAACTCTCGGCTACCGCATTAGAATCTGAGCAGATGGGATTCTCAGAACGTGCCAGACGAGTAATATCCAACAATCCCATTTTAAGTGAATTGGCAGCGAGTGAGTTCTATGATTTATGGGCCAGATACAACATCGGAGTTGCCAATTTTCATCAATCTCACTATCGAAAAGCCGTTCTCGAATTCAATCGGATAATTTATACAGTGAATCAGTTTCGAAAGAATGCAGAACAAGATGAAAAGTCTAAGAAAAAACTTGAATTCTTTGAAAACCTCAGGGGATACCAGCTGCTATTTTTTCCTGCAATCATGTATCGTGCTGAAGTTCAACTTAAGCTGCAGCTAGCATATCATGCATTTGAGACTTTAAATGATCTTCTTTACAGCAATCCAGAATTTATGAAATCTATGAGCCAGAATAGATATTTGAAGTATCGTGCTATGTTAATTGAAATACAGTCTTTACAGCAAATGGGAAAACTAAAATTGACGCTAAAACGTATAAGCACGATCTCAAATGACCTCTTCGGAGAGTTGATAGGAGAAAGATACGAATGCAAAATTCCGATATTTCATATAAAAAAAAGAAAGCACGGTTTTGAGGAAAGATTCCTTGATATACTTATTGATGATCATCTTGCTTGGTTCGACCTTCATTCCGGCGATAAATCAGTAACTACAGATTATCTTTCAAATCTCAGCAATGTCTTTTCTAATAAGTATTTTAAGAAGTGTAGATACAATGCCCAAAATCGCAAAGGATACTATCAACAGTTGGCTCGTTTTTTAAGCTGGATGGTTAAGGAAGCAAAACCTCCTGTATCCTCCAAGAAATATGAGATCATGCAGATTGCGTTTGATTTGTATAAAAAGCGGAGAAAAGGAATCATTGAAGATGAAGAAAACAAGGAATCAAATGAGGATTGTTATTTCTGCAACTCTGAAGGTATTGATTTGAGGCGTCTAGAAGAATACCACTATGAATCCTTTACTAAAAACATGCTCAAGTTTTATAAAAGTTTTGAAAATAAAGAATATAAACATATCGGGGGAGTTCATCTTTCTAAGACAAAGGAAAATTTTATAAAAAGACTAATCAGGCTTGAGCGAGAGAGCCGAGAAGATATTAGGATTCGTGATTTGAAGCTTCGATATGATACGCAATTTGTGCAAAAACAAATAGAAAAAGAATATAAAAAGAAGAATCTTTGTCAGATTGAAGATGCTGGTTTCGGCGATTTGATGGAGTGTGTAAAAGTTAAGGATGAAAGTCTAAGACAAAATCTGCTGGATAGAGAAGATTATGAACATATTATCAACCAATGGAAAGATTTTTTTCTCCGCCAACTTGAAAATAAGAGTGTTCATGAACATCAGAAAAACGGATTGTTTTTCCTAGGGCTTCAGAGGTGGAATTCTACTTCACCCGCTAAGGGGCGTTCTTCAGGTGGGGGGTATTTGTTATATCATACAAATCAAGAAGGAGTGGTTAATTTAGGAATTGCGATCGATCCCGGATTTGACTTTTTACATAATTTATTTCATTGCGGTTTCAGTCTTCATGATATAGATATTGTGCTTATAAGTCATGCCCATGAAGATCACATACGCGACTTAGAATCAATGGTTTTATTGCTTCTTGAGCAATCGAAGAAAAATAAATCAGTAAAGAGACGGATTCACGTTATTCTAACCCTGGGAGTATATCAGCGACTCGAACACATTTTTAAGAATCGAACTCTTCGTAATTTTATCGAACCCTATGTTATTGATATTGGTAAAGAAATTGATAGGGAGTATTGGGATTATCTTGGAGAAAGACCTACTTTCCGTTTCATATGCGAACAAAAAAATGAGAGAAAGAAAAAACAACATTTAGATTATGAAGTTGTAACGGAAAAACATAAAGTTGTGCAATGGGAAAATGTCAGCGACAAGTACCCTAAAGTAGAAATAAAACCTACTCAAGCTTATCATGAGGATTTTAGTGGATATTCCGATAGCTTCGGTTTCATTATTGAAGTGATTACAACTGGAAAACGAAGTAAAAACATTAAGCTTGGCTATACTGGAGATACAAAATGGATTTATCCTAAAGTAGATGATCCAATCAGTAATAATAGTCAAAAACGCACAATAGAAGACATAATACATCAATACAATGATTGTGATACTGTGGTTGTACATTTGGGATCTCTAATTGATATGGACCATGATATCAAGGATCCGAGTTTTGGACGATATGACACATGTTGTGATACTGAAAAAGAGGATGGAGAAAAGAATGGGGAATGTGAAGAGCTTGTACAAGATAAGAACCATCCTTACTTGATAGGTATGTTTCGAATGTTGGCATCCATGCGTAATCGCCAGAATGAGGAACCAAGCCAGTCAAAGCGACTGATACTGCTTGGAGAATTCGGTGAAGAACTTCGTGGAGGTATTCGCATCGATCTTTCAAAACGATTCACTCAAAACCATGAAAAATGGAGAAGTAATGGTATAGGTAGACCGGGAATGATTGTCTTACCTGTTGATGTTGGGGCAACTTTCCGATTGTGGTCAAAAGGGAAGAAAGATCTCATTCCCAAGATCTTATGTGTACAATGTGAGAAATTTATAAATGTTGATCAAGCCGATTTCCAACATTATGGTACTGATGAAGCACTGTATTGCATTTGTAGAACATGCATCAGAGCTACACCTCTGAATGTATTGCAAGAACGATTACGCAACCTATACGAAGCGGGCATTGTATTGAGAACTCGTGATGAGGCATAAACTTGAATCAGAAGAAGACTAGTAGTGATCCAATAGGTTCGACAATCCACTCATTGGCCCATCTTGCTCAACAAGGTTTGCTTGCTCAACTCGAACGAATTCGAATAGCGAGGATTGGATATGCTCTATTTTACAGTGGATGTTCACCCGATGCCCCTTTCCCGGGAACGGTCCTTGCATCATATTTGATAAAGGCTCAACAGGGAGACGGAGGTTGGGCCGATACTGAAGAGACCTTGTGGTGTCTTGGATACCTCTCAGCTTTCGATGATAAATATAAGAATAGTATAATAAAAGGAATTAATTGGTTGAAATCTGTACGTCTTCCCTGTGAAGCCTGGGGAAGAAGTGTTCGAGATCAACCCCGTATCCCGATTACCGCTTTAGCTTCCGCTCTTGTCCCGCAAGTTATTAGCACAGCAGGTTTGGAATGGCTTGCCAGTCAATGGGAAGCTGATCTTTCTAATCCCACACAACTTACATACAAAGGTGCTTTTTTTCTCTTGTCGCAGGCACATGATAGGGCAACCAAAGCTCCGGATCTGGCTGAACAGACAATTGTGTATCTCTGTAAAGAGCAGGAAAAAGATGGCGGATTCAGTCCCTGGAAAGGCCACCCGGTGGGACCTGATCCGTGGACGACAGGTATCGTATTATGGGGATTATCCAGATTCGTACAGAATGTTCCACCCGGTGTGATAGAACGAGCTGCGAATTGGCTTCAATCAACTCAACTACAAAACGGTCTATGGCCCTACCATTATTTGGATGATGGTATGTCAATGGCTCTCATTGGGCTTTCCAGCGTGCTGCCAATCCTTTACGAAAATTGAATTATGTGCGGGATCTGCGGAATATTCAATGAAAGAAACAAAACTATAGTTACTGCCATGCTTGAATCCATCCGCCACCGTGGTCCGGATTCTTTCAAGACAACAGTATTTGAAAACCATTCGCTCGGGGAATGCGGCCTAAATATTGTCAGCACCAAAGATGATGTATTGCCTCTAATTGTTCAGGAAAATGATACTGTCCTTCTCTTCAATGGAGAGATTTATAATTATAAGGAAATAAAAGAAGAGCTTCTGAAGGATGGATATCAATTTTCCTCAGATACAGACTCTGAAGTGATTCTCCCACTGTACAAAAAATACGGCCCAAACTTTGTAAAACATTTGAAAGGTATGTTTGCGATTGTTATTGTTAAAAAAGACAAGATTCTGCTTGCTCGGGATCGATTCGGTATTAAGCCTCTCCATTATTACAGAGCTGGAGAAAAACTCATTTTTGGATCCGAGATGAAGGCTTTACTTCAACACCCTGATGTGCCTGCAGAAATTGACAATGATGCACTGGATGAAATAAAAATTTTTGGATATATTTTTTCAGAGGAACTGACTCCTATTAAATCCATTTTTCAGGTTCCGGCTGGGACTGTCATCCAGTTCAATGGAAATGAATTTAAAAAAGAATCGTATTATAGCCCTCAGCCGTCGTACTTTCTAAATAATGTAAGTATTGATTATCAAGCGTCAAAGGATAGGCTCTCCGAGATTCTATTCCAGACATTCAGCCGGCTGCTAAAACACGGGGATTATGAAACAGGCTTTTATCTTTCGGGGGGGCTGGATTCAACAATAATGGCTGTTCTGTCCACAGAGATTCTCAACAAACCTATAAAAACATATACACTTTATGATTCTGAGGCTGCGCCGGATTTAGATTATGCAAGGAAAGTGTCCGTAGCTATCGGATCTGAACATCATGAATTTTGTGTCAGCACCTCGGATTATCTCAGAGAATTACCTGCTTTTATATATCACTATGAAAATATCATGGCGGGAGGCGTCTTCGATGTTCAGGGAGCACTGGCCTTTCAACTCCTTTCAAAACAAATATCCGAGTACCATAAGATTGCCCTCACTGGGGAAGGGGCTGATGAGTTGTTTGGGGGTTATTATTGGATCTATACTCATCCCCTCGGCTTCTCTGATAGAATAAGAGAAAGAGTATTGTGCCTTCCTGAGAATTCAAAGGTAAGAATGATTGTAAATGACATTTTTCCTCAACCGGAAAATGAGAATGATTACAAAAAAAATCTCTTCGATATTTTAATGGGAACGGGTCTCTCCAATTACCACCTCTGGAGTGTGGATAGATCATGCGCATCATTTGGTTTCGAAACAAGACCTCCCTATCTTTATGAAGATATCTCCGAATTTGCGCTATCGCTCCCGATTGAGTTCAAAGTGCCCGATAGAAATACAACAAAAAGAATTCTTAGGGATGCAGCATTCCCATATCTAAAAAAATATAACCTTACAGAGATTGTGCACAGAAAAAAATATGGAATGCCAGCAGCATTGGGGCATGTTGGTCCTCAAGTGGCACAGATGATTCAAAGCTTTATTCCAAAAAAGACAGTCATGAAACATCCCTATACGGATTACTGCAAGAATGCTACAGAGGTTCTCTTGTTTGATCTTTTTTATTATTCTTTCATCCATAAAAAAGGAGAGTATCTAGCTGATTTTTCATTAGAAGACTTTTACAAAGAGCAAATTAATGAAAGTATGTATAATCGGTAAATTTCCCCCTATTCAGGGAGGAATTTCCGCAAAAACTTTCTGGTTTGCCAAAGGTCTTGCCGAAAGAGACATATCCATTCATGTTGTTACAAATGCAAATTGTGTCGAAAGGGAATATTTCATTGATGATAAATACCTAGATCCGGTTCCAAACCTAATGATCCATCCCATTAGCCCTGATATTCCCTGGCATATCCCGGATTCAGCACTTTATGTACCCAGGCTTTTAGACAAGGCTCTTGAAGTTGTGAGAAACCATTCAGTCGATATAATTGATACCAATTTCATGGTTCCTTATGGAATCGTAGGATATTTATTGTCCAGCATTACAGGAATTCCATATATTTTAAGACACGGAGGAAGTGATATTAACAAGTTTCTGGAGCAGGGTGTTTTCAAACATCTTTTGCCGGATGTAATCAAAAGAGCGGCAGCTGTCATTTCAGATGATAAAAACAAAGAAAAGTTCGAAACCATGAATCAAAATATTCATGTGCTTCCAAGATACATCCCTGATGAAAATATTTTTAAACCTGTTACTAATTCGAATAAAATACCTTCTTTCGCTTACATTGGTAAAGTTAATTACCATTGGAAGTATAAGAGCCTTGATAAAATTGTTGAAATTTTTTCCGGCGTTATGAATCCCCACTCATTGCATTTTATCACTCAGGGGAAGGGATTCACCGAGTTTGTTAAGTTTATTGAAGAAAGTGGTTTGAAAATCTTCAATTTACGAAAATTCATTCATCCGGCTCAAATGCCTGCCTTACTGGGAAACATCGATTACTTGTTATATTTCGAAAAAGATAATCCAATAAGAGATTTTTCCAACATTGTGCGTGAAGCCCTCTGGGCTGGACTTAATATAATAACTGACTCTTCCATGGATGCGAATCTATATGCACAATATAAAGGGGAATTGCCTCCAGACCAGATTGTAAGAGTGGATTTGGATAATATCAGATCAGCCCAGGAGAGCATCGAAAAATTGATTAATCAGTGGAAAGGATCTTCACGATTCAAGGTTCACATTGAATACGGATTTAATCAATATATAGAGGATACTATTGGAGTATATAAGTCTCTCTTATAAGAAATAATAGAAGCATGTGAAGAAGCCCGTCTTGTGGATGGTAAGGAATTTGATTTTTCAGTGATGCATTATTTTGATGTGAATGAGTGATGATAAGTTGTGTCATTCTGCGGTTTATTATAAGATTAATTTTCACTGAATATGACAGGGGAAAAGAAAGGAAAGAGCTAGAACGCATCCTCAACCGATAAACACATTAAGGTTAATAAAATTGCATTTAGCATTTTGAAAAAAAAGGTAATTGTTTTACAACAAAATTTATAATTTATAATAAAAGAACCAAAATGACTTTTAGTTCGCTTTTATTATACAGGCAAAATAAATTGATAAGCCGCAAAAAAAGATAGAATTAGACAAATGGTATTCTGATAATAGATGAAGGATTGCTAATGAAATTGACTGAACAGGAAAAGAAGAGAATTATTGAACTGATTGAAGCAGGAAAAACACTGCCAGCCGTCTATAAGTCAAAGCTCTTTGGCCAGGATGATACAGAGTTTATCGAAGCGACAAGGGATTACAGACTGGTTTACAAAGGAAAAGCCCGGAAAGAAGACATTATCGCAAGGACACCTGCGGCTCCGTTTCAGAAGATACGCTCTTTCATTTCAGATAATACTTTTGAGGATGGCTGGCAAAACATGTTGATTTTTGGGGACAATTTGTTAGCGTTAAAAACCCTGTATGAAGACCAGCGGGGCAAGAATAAATACAAAACGAAAAACAGAATCAAACTGATATATATAGATCCGCCATTTGCCACAAAACAGGATTTTATGAAGGAAAGGGAAAAGGCATATCGAGATAAGATAATAGGCGCACAGTTTATCGAATTTTTAAGAAAACGGTTGATTCTCTTGCGTGAGATATTGGCTGTTGACGGCTCTATTTATGTGCATCTTGATGAAAAAAAAGGTCATTATATAAAAACCGTATTAGATGAAATTCTTGGTGAACATAATTTTAAAAATGAAATATCGTGGAAGAGGACAAGTGCTCATAGTGATTCAGGGAAATATGGAGCAAATACAGATCACATATATTTCTATACAAAAGGTGAATATTATATATGGAATCAAATTTATGAAAATTATGACGAGAAATATCTCCAGAGGTTTAGAAATGTTGATCCTGATGGTAAACAATGGACGGATGGACCAGTAACAGCAAAAGGATTATCGGGTGGTGGATATAATTATGAATATAAAGGAATCAAAGGTTTTTGGAGATGTCCACCAAAAACAATGAAACGTTTAGATAAAGAGAATAGACTACATTTTACATCTAAAGGTGGTATAAGGGTAAAAAAATATTTAGAAGAAATGAAAGGGATTCCTGTCCAGTCTTTTTGGGCTGATATATACCCTACTAATTCACAAGCAGTAGAAAGATTAAATTACCCTACACAAAAACCAGAAGATTTACTTAAAAGAATTATATCTGCTTCTTCCAACGAAAACGACATCATCCTCGATGCTTTTGTAGGCTCTGGCACAACACTCGCCGTTGCTGAAAAGCTCAACCGCCGTTGGATTGGTATGGACTGCGGGAAGCTCGCCATTTATACAACTCAAAAACGAATGCTCAACCTTACCACGCAAATCGGTCCGTTGAAAAAAGACGAGCGGAGAGATTACGAGCGAGTTAGTGATTTTGAGGAACATTCCAAAGCAAACTCAAGGGGACTTTTCTTCATCTATGAGAAAGCGCGCAAGGGCGATCTTGTCATTACGGATTCATTTCTTGAAAACTTGAGCGAGTTTATCTCAGGCCATATTTCCGGCAGTAAAAAAGAGGAATTTTCCCTTGTCTGCCCTGAGAACAAGCTAAAAGTGTTAAAGCTAAAACCTGTGGAAGATGAAGAAAGCAAGGCGGGTGAAAAGATATTTGAAGTTGGAAAGGTTCGTTTTCTCATTTCCCTTATTCAGCCAAAAGAAAAAACCGAAAGGGAAAATCCCTTAAAAGCTAAAGAATTCACTCTATACAGTGCGGGTGTGTATGATGCTAAAGCGATACTCGATCTAGATTGGGAGCAGTATAAACCGTTTGTGGCTCAACTTTTCGGCGTACGGCAGGATAAGCACAGGATATACGGATTTGAGGTGGATGGATATATCGGTGTACATTCGGCTTTTATCTGGGACTATCCGAATCAAAAAAAACTGCTGCTTGACCGGGAGTATATTAAAACCCTCCATACTGTTCTTGGCGGAAGAGCAGGAAGTAGGTTTTATGTGATAGCTCCGATAACAGCTATGGGTTTTATGGAGGATGAATTCGAGCTTGCTAATACGACTTATATTCTCTTGAAAGTTCCATTGTCTGTTCTCAAAGCCTTGATTGAAAAAGGCGAGCCGGGAAGCATCAAACAGCCAGTCAACCAAACAGATGTTAATGAAGTGATAGATGCAGTGGGATTTGATTTTATTTCCCAACCGGAAGTAAAGGTGTTTTATCGCCGCAAAAAGCCGATGGATCGGGATTTATTTAATGCCGAAAGAAAAGATTTTTCCATTGAAATATCAAGTTTTAAATCAAACACACTTGTTTACGACCCAGACGATTTTGAAAACTTTGAAACCCTCTCAATGGTGCTCATAGATACAGATTACAATGATGACTATTTCAATCTCGATAAGGCCTTCTGGGCTGATGACATTCTTGACGAAGGAAAATTAAAAGCAACAATCAGGATATCGCAAGATGATTTTACTGGAATGAAGATGATGGTGATATTAATTGATAAATATGGGAATGAACTTAAAGTTGTAAAAACAAAAAAGGATTTTAAATGAGCATTGAGTATAAAAATAGCGATTTTATTCTTCAGCTTGATGATGACTCATTGAAAGCTCTCTCAATCGTTAATAAATATGACGCATTTCTTGAAGCCCTGACAACAGTTGATTTTAAGCATGTTCGCGAGGCTATACGAAAGGCGATACACTTTTTTGTAACTGATAAATACACCAATACTGAACAGGCCGCTATCTATACCTTCAATGCAGGCGAAAAACTTCAAAACAGATATCGTGATCTAAAGGAATATCTTGAACATGTGCGTATAACAGATAAAAAATCCTATAGTATTGATCTTGCCACTGGAACCGGTAAAAGCTGGGTAATTTACGGAGTCGCCCAAATCATGCTGGCCGAAGGCTTAGTGGACAAGGTTCTTGTTTTGTGTCCATCCTTAACCATTGAAGAAGAACTCAAAAAGAAATTCGCACAGTTCAGTGGTGATTCCTTATTGACAAAAATTCTTGAAGAACTTGAAGCAGAATATCCTTCGCCTTCCATTAAGAGTGCCAATGATCCGATTCTGAATGGCGATATCTGTGTTGAGAATATCCATGCGGCATATCATAGAACAGGTTCATCCATTGAAGATAGTTTTAAAGGAAAGGGGGAACGGACGCTAGTTATCAGCGACGAGGCCCACCATATTTACAGCAAAGCTGATGCCTCAGTGAAAAAATGGTTTGATTTTATCACAAACGAGGAATACGGATTTCAATATCTGCTTGGATTGTCAGGTACCCTGTACATCGGCGATGAGTATTTTCATGATGTTATCTACAGATATAGCATCAAGCAAGCAATGGAAGATGGAATTGTAAAAAAAGTAGATTACAAGGTTGAAGAAGAGTCTACAAAAGACAAGGGTTTTGATGAGACTTATCAGAACCATCTCGAAAATATTCAAAAATACGCCGGAAAGCTGAAACCGATCACAATTATAATCACTGATAAAATTGTCACGTGCATTGAAGTGTGGAATGATCTGGTCAAATATATTTCGGATAAAGAATCCCTTTCTTATGAACAGGCGGCTAAAAAAGTTATTTGGGTGACATCCGGCAAGCCGTCAAACAGGAATGAAAAGGCCGTTTTCGAGTCCATACTTGGGCAGCCGGAAAAAGTGCGCAAAGAAAATTTATCTCTCTTAAAAATGGTTGATGATCCTGATAATCCAGTCGAATGGATTGTGTCGGTGAGTATACTTACTGAAGGATGGGATGTAAAAAACGTTTTTCAGATTGTGCCGCATGAACAGAGGGCCTTTAATTCAAAACTGTTAATATCACAGGTTTTGGGCCGCGGTCTTCGTATTCCTGACGGTTTATCGGATCCGGTTTTTGTAAAGATCAATAATCACGAAAAATGGACATCAAATATTATAAGTTTATACAACGAAGTTCTTGAGATTGAAAACCGCATTAGCTGGGGTTACGATGAAAACAATTCAGATTTTTTGTTCCCTATATACAATTTAGAATATTCTTCTATACAGGACACAACAGAAAGCAAAGAAAAACCTGCTAAAGAACCAGGTAATGTGAATTTTTCTCCACAAAGCAGAGAATGGGAAGAGACAAGTTTATATTCTGAAAGTGGTTCTTTCAGTTTTACTGTTGAGATGAAGAATAGTGTTCCGATAGAACAGGCAGCCCGGGAAATTAAGCTTTTTTTGAAAGAAAAGGATGAAGGAGTATCCAAGAATTGGCCTATATCAAAAATTAAGGAATTCATTATCGGCAATCTTGAGATAGATGGATATGATTCAACTTTTGTAAGCAGAGAAAACTTGTCCAAAGCAAAACAGGCTTTTGGCCCGATGTTGAGAGAACTCGGTAGGGAAACACCGAGGATGAAAATGAAACCAGATTCGGTAATCGAAATAGCAATTGATAAGATGGTTCCTCAGTTTTTCAACGAAAGCGCATTAAAAAGCAACGGGTATCTGTTTTATTGTAAAAGCTCCCCCGATTCCTTGCCCAAAGAGCAACGAACCATGCTGAATGCTTACTTAAAAGATAAAAATCGGTATGATGAAATAAAGGAAGATAGAGCTAAATATGGGGGGAGTGAAAGCGAGATCAGGTTTCTTAAAGATAATTTGATTGAAAAAGAAAAAGACAAATTTAAAACGCCCTTGAATCTATTTTATGTGTCGTATCAGCCTGAATACAAATTCACACGTTCTATTTTTAATAATATTGATCTTTTTGGCTCGGTCATAAAATCACCGGACAAAGGATTTTATTGGTTCCCCTACTCATACAAACCGGATGAGAAAGCTAGCACTCATGTCAAGCGTGAGAATTTCAATCCTGATTTCTTTCTGAAAATGCAATCAAAAAATGAAATACTTGTTGTCGAAATGAAAGCTGATGGAGATACAAAGCAGAAAAACCGAGCAAAATACAGAGATGGAAAAGAACATTTTAATAATTTGAACAGGAAATTGATAGAGAGCAAGATTGACTGGAAATATAATTTTTACTTTTTATCACCGGAAGATATTACCGAGTTTTTTCAAGCAATTAAAAATGAACGCCATAAAGACTGGAAATCAACTTTAATGCAAGAGTTGAGCTAAAAAACCTGTAAAACAAATTGTTCCTCTTACAATTTTTTGAATGTTATTAGAGAATTAGAATTGACCAATAATGATGTCGATGGTGAAGGGTGGAATACGACTCTTCCTAAGATAATCGATAATGCGATAATAGGATATATATCTGATGAATAACTTGATTTCACAGGACTTGAAATTTTTTTACGAATGATGTGTTTCTGATTCGTTTTGACAATAGGGGGTAGATATATGAGTCTTAATCTTAAAATTGAATGGAGTGAATTGATTTTAGAAAGGGGGAAACTAGATCCTCTCTCTTTATGGAGAGTAGGAGATAGATTGATTTCTAAGCTTCTTGCTCCTTTTACTACGATTGTGACACATAGACCCGCAAGGTACTTGAGTATGTTCACTTGGATTATCTATTATTTAAACAAGCAAGAATTCAGCGATAAAAAGATATTTTGGAGAAAATTTTATGAGCTAGAGGTAGTATTTATTTGTGCAATCCAAAGACATAAAGATCATAATTATGATAATTTTTCAGGTCGGATCGGAGGTGAGAGCGCTCAAAAATTTATGGATGGTTTAAAAACTAACATGTTAGATCTTTCAGGAAAAAGAATAAGTAATGGGTGGGACACTAACTATAAAAATCCCATGTATGACTTTAATCTTATTGAAACAGATTTTGGATTTGTTTCTGACTTAAGGGTGACTGATAAAGGAGAAATATTGGCTTTATCATATCAAGAATCGATTGCTAGCTCAGATTTTTTTAACGGTTTTCTAGGCGAAATTAGAATTCCAATTAAAGTGATCGATAATTTAGCTGAATATTCATGTCCGTGTTTGATTAGAAATCCCTGCAAAGAAATTTTCCAATTAGAGCAAAATATTACTAAAGAGAGCTTATTGAGCAATTATGAAGCTTCAGATGATGATGAATCTAGTGAACAACTAAATATGATTTTATCTTCAATTAAATTGATTCTTTTTTTTATGGCCTCTTTAAAAAAAGAGAATTTACTATTTACAACAAATGCATGGAGGAGAGTATTATCGACACATTTTGATGGTTCGAAAGAATTTGAAATTCCGGAAGAATTTGATGAAACATTTCGAAAATGGAAATTATATAATTTGGAATCACTTTTTGTCTTTGCTCTTGAAAGTGGTCTTTCAGGATTTCTTGAGTATCTTCAAAAAAATGATGATTCATACGAGAATGAATTAATAAAACCGATGGAATCATTTTTTGACAAGGATGGATTTCAAGTTGAAATCATTGAGGGATTTGTAGTCGGAAATGAGCCAGAAGAGTTTATATCCAATATTTCTGAGTTAAATCCCAAACAACTGTTCAATCTTGAGAATTACGTTATTAATAAAATTCAATCAACGAGTCTGAAAGAAAAAATTTTTTATTCTTGCATTCTGTGTATATATACACAGGCCCTTTATTTGAAAAACAAAAATGATCCATCTTATGAAAAATCTATTAAATTTTATCTTGATTGGGCTGAAAGAGACGGACTGGAACTGAGTCTTGAACATTCTATAAATGAATTATCTTCGATTTCAATTAGAGATTATTTTTTAGAAATATTTGTTAAGAAGTGGATCATCAATAGACAACAATACACTCGAGATAAAAGACAAAAAGATGTCGCTTGGTTTAGTTATAATAATGAAACAAAAACATATAATTGGGAAGCTAATTACAATCCATGGTTATATAGAGCTGCAAGAAGTGAAATCCTAATGACTTTTCTATTGAACTTGGGAATTGTAAATCATTCAAAGGATGGATGGTCTTTGAATAAATAATTATTTAAATATAGAATTATGATTGAACTTAGATCTCTATTTTCAAGAGAAAAATCCTGGGATTGGGGATTGATTTTATCTTATGAATTGCATCCGATTTCGTTTTTTGAAACTGAAATATTGCCGCACTTAAAAATTAGTAAGAATTTTACGGTTGTGATCGATGATTCATCATATCAAGATTTGGTAAGCTCAAACGATTTCACTCCCAATCATTTAGGGATTTTTTATAATCTTGAAAAAGTGCGTATCAGAAGGGGGGGGATCTTCCATTCAAAAATGTATCTATTCTTAAATGATGATGAATTACTACTTATTCTCGGTTCTGCAAATCTTACGATAACCGGAATAAAACACAATCTTGAAAATTTAGCAATTTTACGATTTGAGAAAGCTAATTTGAGCCATGATGAATTCTTCATTCTAGGTCAGCTTAAAGCAATTTTGAGGGATAGCTTTATTAATGACAATGAACTTTTCGAACCAATTTCAAAGACATTAAGACAAACAGTTGGCGAGATCATATCATCTCCATTCATGGAGGAAATTGATGAAGCTGATAGAATCAGATCTGAGGTGAATAATACTAGAAACAGTTTTCTGTTTAGTTCGCTAAATAAAGGTTTGCTATCTCAAATATTGGATGTAGTTGGTGAGGGTGTAGAAAAAGTGCAAATATTATCTCCCTTTTTTGATCAGAGCATGCACTGCTTTGATTTCATTCAGAAAATTTCGAAAGAAACAGAAATATATATACCTAGAAAAAATAATTCTTTTCCCAAGGATTTAATTAGTGGGAATATCCAGACGGAGAAAAATACTGATTATTTTATTGCTGAAAAAATAGATGAGAAGACTGATAGATTCATTCATGCAAAATACTACAGATTTAATAAAAACGATTCACATTGGGATTTTATTACTAGTGGCAATTTCACAAACTCTGGTTTAGTAAATGATTCATATCCAAGAAATTTTGAAATGGGATTTCTGTACAGCACAAAAAACGATGATTTTTTAAGTGATTCCCAAATACATATTGAAAAGATCGATGATTTTAAATTGATTTCACCTAAAATCCTTGATGAAACTCAAGACAAGGCAAAGGACTCTTTGTTTATAGTTTTTGAGTCTGCAGTATATGATCAAGGGAAAATATATATTAGCTTTAATAAAAAATTCTTAGAATCGAATTTAATCAACGATTTTTCAGTTGAATTATTGTTAAATAATGAAAATTCTGAGATTTTAAATATAGTTTGTGTAAATTCAAGCTGTTATGTCGAACCTTCTTTAGAAATAGAAGGAAATCTTTTAATAAAAATAAGATTAATATCCATATCTGGTAACGAATTTAGCGGTCTTCCTCTTATTGTCAATAGAACTAGGCATAATCCTAATTATCTCCCTGTTCTTGGGGCCTCTTCTTTTAATAAATGTGTAAAAATTGGAGGTATTGAAGGGTTAGAAGAAGCGTTTAGGCTAGCAAAAAACTCAGGTAGGAAGGATTGGGTCCTTCATCTCCTTGCTCATTGGAATTTAGACAAAATTGTAGCTGGGATGAGAATGGAAAAATATGGCAATTCTGAGGATATGGATGAATCAGAACCAAATGAAATCCCATCAATTAGAAAACCGCACAAAAATAAGAACAATGAGAGAATAAGGAAAAATTTAGATTGTGTCATAGGTAATATTAACATGCATATGAAATTGGAAAAATATCTAGATGAAATGGACAATCTGAGTAGCGATATTGATGATAGAGTAGAGAACTATATAAATCATTGCTTTCCTCTTTTTTTTCATTTAGCTGAGTATTTCAGAAAAATATTAGAAAGAGAAGAAGCAAAAAAAAAGGATAATCCAAATATAAAATATCCTAAATATACGTGGGGTCATAATTTCAATCAGTATGATTATTTCCTTATAATTATTTTCGAACGAATAAGAAATACTTTAATGACATCTAATAAATGTTTAAAGAAGATAGATAAATATTTTCGATATTTATCCTATGCATTTCTGTGCTGCAAACTTCATACGAAAAAAACAATAGAAGAATTTCACAACGAGCATGAGAGATTTATTGGCTTTGAAAAAGATTTGATTATTCGCTTAAATGCTCTATCAAAAAGAGTTAGTCAGAAAATAAAACTAGAGATAAATGATCTATATCAGGATTATGAAATCATAACTGATATCCAATTCTTAGAGTAGATATTGATTGATATAAATTAAGATCTTTCTCGATATATAATGAATAAAGTCGTAAAATTCCTACAGGCTGCGTAGAAGAAACTGCTGAAACTGTTCCTCCAGTCGGTAGTGCGGTTGAAGTATCTAGTCATCATCCACTGCCTTTAAGACTCAGGACAGCTGCGGCTACTCGTCCGGACAAGTCTGTGAGAGCGCCAGTGTCGGCCTGTGCCGTTTCAGTTAAATTCGGACCACACATGATATTTCTTATGCGATGGTTTACGTCTTCAAAAGTGACAAATCTCCTCCCTTAATTTATAATGTCTTTTCCGTGGGCGGTTAGCTCAGTTTGGGAGAGCGCGGCGTTCGCAATGCCGAGGTCGTGGGTTCGAGCCCCATACCGTCCACCAACTTTAAAATAAAAGACAATGTTTGAAGGTCAGATCCTTGTTATCGCCGGGACGGCCGCTACATTGGGATTTATTCATACAGTTTTAGGGCCCGATCACTATCTGCCTTTTATCGTGATGAGTCGGGCGCGAAAGTGGCCTCTGTCTAAGACGTTATTCATCTCTTTTCTTTGCGGATTGGGGCATGTCCTTAGTTCTGTCATTTTGGGATTTGTGGGGATTGCGCTGGGTGTGGCCGTTTTTAAACTGGAAAACATCGAATCTTTCAGGGGAGGGGTTGCGGCCTGGCTCCTTATTAGCTTTGGATTTGCCTATTTTATCTGGGGTTTGTGGCGTGCGATTAAAAACAGACCGCATAAACATATCCATTTCCATGCCGATGGAGAAAAACATGAACATAAGCACGTCCATAAAGCCGACCATACTCATGTGCACGAAGAAAAAAAGAAAAACATTACACCTTGGATCCTGTTTACGATCTTTGTTTTCGGTCCTTGTGAACCCTTAATCCCCCTAGTTATGTATCCTGCGGCCAAGCATAATACCGGGGGAGTGGTTTTGGTTGCTTTAGCTTTTGGACTGGCTACAATTCTGACAATGCTGACAATCATTGCCGTGATGTCCTGGGGAGTGAGTTTTGTAAAATTAGGAAAGCTGGAAAGATACACTCATGTCATTGCAGGAGCCATGATTTTTATCTCCGGACTCAGCGTTATGTTTCTCGGACTTTAGTTATCAAGAATACAGATTAATCCAATGAGATTTGTTGCGGATTGTATGTTGGGCAAGCTGGCCAAGTGGCTTAAAATCCTCGGATTTGATACGGCCTATTTTTCTAAGATAGAGGATGATGACCTCCTTGTTTTTGCTCAGAACGAATCACGGATCCTTCTGACAAGGGATACTGAGTTGATGGAAAGATCAAAAAATGTTCCGGCCCTTTTTATCTTAAGCGAAAAATGGTCGGAACAAATTCAGCAGGTCCTTGCAGCATTTAACCTCAAAGGGAAGGCAAAACCGCATTCCCGATGCCTCGAATGCAACTCAGTTCTGAGGATCCTTCCGAAAGAGAGGGCCAAGAACATGGTCACTCCATTCATCTATAAAAATGCCGATGTATTTTCGCTCTGTCCGGAATGCGGGCGAGTATTCTGGAAGGGCACCCACCAAAGCGATATGGAAGAAAAAATCACAAAGATTTTAGGATCTTAAAAGAGTTTAAATCCGATTATTCTGTTTAATTGTCTCGTTTATATTGATTTCTTTTTTTGGGTTGCATAGAATGAAATCTCAGATGATTCCCTTCCATAAAAACTAGAGGTGTTACCATGAGTATCATTAGCAAACTTTTTGGAAAATCGCCCTTTGAGCCTCTTTATCAGCACATGCTGAAAGTTAAAGAGTGTGTGGATTTGGTCAAACCGTTGATGGAGAGTTTCATTGACGGCGAGCAGGAAAAAGTGGAAAAATATGCCAAACAGATATTTAAGGCCGAACACAAGGCTGACCTGGTGAAAAAGGAAATCAGGAGCCGGCTGCCCAAAAGCATATTTTTGCCGGTTTCTAGAGGTGATATCCTGCGTTTTCTCAAAGAACAGGACAGCATTGCCGACTCGGCCGAAGACCTGGCCGCTATTGTAACAATGCGGCCCATGATTGTTCCGGAAGGACTTAAAAAAAACCTGAAGTCTCTGGTCAATAAAGTTCTTGAAACCTATGAATTGGCGATGAAAGTCTCCAGTGAGATCAAGCTTTTGGTGGAAACCTCCTTCGGCGGAGCTGAGGCTCGCAAAGTCTTGGATTTGATCGAAGAGATCAAGGTGAAGGAGTGGGAAGCCGATATAGAACAGATGAAAGTAGCAAAGAAGCTCTTTAAGATGGAAAACGAAATAGATCCTGTCTCGATTATGATGTGGACCCACGTTTTTAGAGAATTGGGCGCTCTGGCCAACCATGCCGAAAACACCGGTGATAATTTAGCAGCCATGCTTCATAATTCCTAAGTAAGACTACATGGATACTGGACTGATAATACTGATCATTGCTGTTGTCGTCGGGCTCTACAGCGCTATCAATATCGGGGCAAACGATGTCGCTAATTCTATGGCCACATCTGTGGCATCTAAAGCTTTAACGATCAAAAAGGCCGTCGTTGTTGCGGGAGTCTTCGACATGCTGGGCGCGACTTTGGTAGGTGCACATGTAGCCAATACGATTCGTAAGGGCCTTGTCGATCCGCTTGAGTTTTCTGATACGCCCGAGCTGTTTGTCTATGGAATGCTTGCTGCGGTGTTGGGTTCGGCGCTTTGGGTCAATATCGCCACGTATTTTAAACTCCCTGTGTCTACGACCCATTCCATCATTGGGGGTGTTTTGGGTTTTGGACTTGTCAGCGTGGGAGCTGCGGGTATCCATTGGAATGTTGTGCTGCTTGTTGTCTTGAGCTGGATCATTTCTCCGGTGTTTGGAGGCATCATAGCTTTTAGCATATTTTCGATCATAAAAAAATTCGTCCTGAGTTCGGAAACCCCTATTGAAAGAACCAAAAGGCTCGGTCCTTATCTAACAGGGACCGTTGCGTTTATCCTCTCTCTTTCTATAATATACAAGGGCTTAAAAAATCTCCATTTAGATCTTGATTTTCTGGAAGCCTTTGTAATTTCATTCTTTTTTGGACTGCTGGGATATTTGGCCGGGTATTTTATCTTAAAAAGATACAAGAAAAAAGATGGTGATCCCTATGCGCAAGTCGAACAGATGGCCAATCCCCTTCAGGTAATTTCTGCCTGTTTTCAGGCTTTTTCTCATGGCGCCAATGATGTGGCCAATGCCATTGGACCTGTAGCGGCTATTGTCGCAGTTCTCCACATCGGAAAAATTGAAATGTCTGTGGGGATTCCTTTCTGGATATTGCTTATGGGAGGTGGGGGATTAGCATTTGGAGTTTACGTATGGGGTTACCGAGTGATGGATACGGTTGGTCACAAGATCACAACCATCACGCCGACCCGTGGTTTTTCGGCCGAATTCGGAACGGCCACAACTGTGCTGATCTGTTCCCGATTGGGAATGCCGGTTTCCACGACTCATGTGGCTATCGGCAATATCATTGGTGTGGGACTTGCCAGGGGAATTTCTGCGATTAATTTGAATGTAATCAAGAGTATTTTTTCAGCTTGGGTGATCTCTCTTCCGGCAGCCGGTGTGTTTTCAATTGGAATTTATTTCTTGCTCAAACTGATTTTTGGTACGGGATGGCTCTAAAACTCTATTTAAGTAAAGTAAAAGGAGGGCAATCATGGAGCGTCACATAAATCTAATCGGGATTTTGTGGATCGTTTTTGGGGGATTGTCTCTGACGATTGGTTTTTTGGGATTTTTGGTTCTCTTTGGTATTTCCTTTATCCCGGATATGGGTCCTGAAGCTCCTTTTATTCTGAGGACAGTTGGCACTATTGCGGTTTCTTTCTTTGTTCTGTTGGGCATCCCAAAGATTATTGCCGGGATCGGCCTTTTAAAAAAGAAGGAGTGGGGAAGGGTGCTGACTCTGATCGTATCCTTTATCAGCTTGTTGAATATTCCTCTCGGAACGGCTCTTGGGATCTATTCGATTGTCATCCTGGTTAAAGAGGAATCCATCCAATATTTCAAATCCCAAGTCAATAATCAAGGGGGACATCATACTTAATTAAAGGGACATCATACTTAACTTCTACCCAATTAAGTTTTATTTAAAATACGAAATAAGAATACGAATAAAACTGTTCTGATGCGAATTAAATATTCGTCTTTATAGTATTGTTTTAGCGAAAAATCACTTCTTTTGTTCCTTTGGTTGAAGGATGGTGACTGATTCCGTGACAGATTCGATTTTTTTCCGTGAAAAAAATACCGGAAAGTATTGGTCATTTGCCCACATCTCAAAAAGATCCCTGTAATGAGGATTATCCGGAACACCCGACTGTCCTGGCGTATTGGTTCCCAGGGAGTTATCCCAGTCGGAAAGGTCAGCAATGATTCGGAAAGATCCTCCTGAGGATTGGTTGTATCCACTCGACGTATTGTTGACGGTGTTGCTGTTTCCGCCGCGGGGTAATGGGCCAACATCCATTGTGGTTTTAAGCAAATCATTCACGGCTCTGCTGAGTACGTGTCGAATCTTGACATGATGAAAGTTCTCCTGGCCGTACTGCCAATTTTTCATATCCGGACCTAGGCGTTCCTTAATATTTTCGATGCCTTCTTCCAAGCTTTGGATGAGAAGTGTGTTTCGAGCCGCGATCGGGTGGCTGCCGAAGTGACCGTCTGGGCTGATAATAAAATCTATCATTTTCTTGAGTGACCGTCTTGGAAACGTACGTCTTGCATCTTCAGGAATAAGGAGGTTCCAAATATTCTGAGAAAGCCGTCTTTCCCAGACCGAATAAATTGTAGCTTCCACTGATTCAGTGTCCATAATAAAATCCCATGATAAGAGTTTTTCAAGTGCCTTTTGAGCTTGTGGATTCTCTGATTCGAGGCCTTTCATAAGGGGAATGAGTGTCCGCGCAGGGATACAAAGATAATCATGCTGGAGGTTCATCATATCCGTCATGGTGAACTTCCGGCCGGACCCGAGAATTTCTTCAAGGCGGGCGAAGCGGTAGGGATCAGTCCAGAGAAATCCGACAGAATGAGGATATCCTTCCGGGATGTTATCCTGATTTGCTGAGGCAAAATATCCAGATGGAGGATTATAAATGTGTGGAAGTTCCTTAATAGGAAGATACCCATCCCATTCAAACCGGCCATCTCCAGGAACGGGGAGAAGTCCATGCCAATTTTTCCGAAGAGGAGTAATACCGACCGCTTGCCATCCGATATTGTTTTCCTTGTCGGCCCAAACCATATTTTCTGATGGTGTGAGTGAGTAGCTGCAGGCTTCACGGAACTCCTCCCAGTTTTTGGCCTGATCCATGCGCAGGCTGGCCAGATAGGGGGCTCCTCCGATTTCGAGCCATGCTGCCCTTAATGCATAGGCCTTTTGATGGGCTTTGTCTTCATACAGGACAGGGCCGTGGCGCGTGTATTTCAGTTCGGCTGTAACCGAAGCTTTTCCTTTGACCGGAATCGTTTCTGTGAGAACTGTCATCGTTTCCCATTTGTCCAAATATTTGTACTGGTTGGGATTTTCCGGATTAGTTTGGTAGACATAAAGATCTTCCTGATCCACAGAGAAGATGGTCAGGCCCCATGCACCATACTCGTTGTGGCCTATAGAAAGACCGGGTAGTGCCGGCTCTCCGCCTCCTATGACATTCCAGCCGGGAGCGTTTAGATGTACCCAGTACCTGAGGGAAGGAATTTGCTGGGTCCGGTGGGGATCATTAGCCATTATTGGGCTTTTCGTAAATGTAAGATGTCCGTTAATGATCCAGTTATTACTTCCCAGATCCATAATCCTTTCATTCTCCTTGATAAAAGAAGAAAAAAGGTCCTTTTCATTGACGGCGGTTCCCTTTGCACGAAAAGCCGGATCTTTGATGTCTTCGGGGGCAAACCGGACCCGGGAACGTGAAGCGGAATAGAGGTTAAGAATATCTGAAACAACAAGAGACAGGTCCAGTCCTTCCTGAATTTTTATTTCAGGATCTCCCGGATGTAGATTGAGAAGGTCGCTGAGTTTATCGATGTCCATGAGCAGAGCTGTCCTGGCAATGGATACTTCATACCTGACGTTTCTATATAGGTCGTTGTGACGACTGATTACAACTTCCGGCATCCAGTGTTTTGGCTCTATCCCAAGAAGCTTGAATTCGATGGGAAGGGGTTCCAGTTTCCTGGATACAAGATCGATGTAGGCATTTATCCCTCTGACAAAGGACGTGATGATCTCTTCTCCGTTTGGATGGTAATGGTTCAATTCTTTTGTCATATCCACTCTGGCTTTGAGAAGGCGGGCACCGATGTCCCTCTGCAGGGCTTTTTCTCCTAATATCTCTGCCAGTGTCCCTGTGGCCTGCCGCCGCCAGATTTCCAGCTGAAAGAGACGATCTCTTGCAATGTTAAATCCCTGTGCGAAGAATAAATCCTTCTGGTTTTTGGCATAGATATGAGAGATTCCCCATGGGTCCTTAAGGATTTGCACTTGCTCCAAGAGTCCGTCAATTTGCAGTGTTTCATTTTGAACAGGTTTGGCCGACCCTAATGCCAGCGTAAAAAAACCAGTGCATAGGGAAAGATAATACACGAAAATAAGCTTTATCCCTTTCATGAGTGTCTCCTGTCTTAATTTGAGAAGCAATCTGGATAATGTTTCTATATCATTTTTTCCTCCAAGAAAAAAGGGAATCGCATATCATTTGATAGATTTCTTTTTTCAGCCAAAAAAACCCGCAATAATTAAAGGGACATCATACTTAATTACTGGGGAACATACTTCATTTAACCTAGAAATAATTAAGTATGATGTCCCTTTAATTATTGCGGGTTTTTTTGTTTGCGCCGTTTTTCCTCATACATGAGACTGTCCGCTTTTATCAGGAGTTCATTGACTGAGCAGGGTTGTGCCGGGTTGTAGGAGGAAATGCCTGTGCTGACTGACAGGAGCGGCTGGTTTTCTGTTGAGGCATTGTAATCATCGATATTCTTTTTTAAGCGAGCGATGGTGGAGTTAACGCCCTTTATGTGATTGTCTATTGGGAAAATAGCAAATTCGTCCCCTCCGATCCTGGCCTTTATATCTGACTGACGGAAAGTCTTTTGAAGGACCTCTGCGAGGGCGACAAGTATGAAATCCCCTTTGCTGTGGCCGTATGTGTCATTGATTTTTTTGAGGTTATCCAAATCGATATAGAGGAGATACATACTCATTTTTTTTCGATCGGCCAGTTGGAGATATTGTTTGGCAATAGTAGTGAATCCGCGGCGGTTGTAAAGCCCTGTGAGGGAATCCTCCAATGTCAAGTTTTGCAGAGTTGTAATCATTTTCTTCCGTTCTGTATTCAACTGGGCTAGCTGCCTGAGTGTTTTTTTAAGTTTATCTTCTGTCTTTTTCTCCGTAGAAATGTCAACCAATATCCCCTCGTAGAAAGCGATTTTCCCGTTGGTATCCAGAACTGTTTTTGAGTAATCACGGCACCAGAGCGTGCGGCCGTCTTTGCGCCGGATTTTGATGTTGGAGTCACGGGTCTTTGCGGTCTCCAGCTTTTTGAGATTGTTTTCCCGGTCTTTTGAATGGGCATAAAGGTCTTTTACATTGAGGTTTTCCAAGTCCGAGAAACTTTGGTAGCCAAGCATGTGTATCAGAGTCTTATTTGCCTTGATGATTTTCCCCTTTGGGCTTGTGCGGTAAACTCCAACAGGGAGGATTTCAAGAAGATGTGGGAGTCGTTCTTTCTTTCCCTTATGATATTTACGGTCGGGCATGGATTCCCCTTATTTGTTTCCCATCTGAAAACGCTAACCTATCATGAGTCAGAATAAAAAATCAAGATGCAGCCCAAAAAATCCAATTTTATTTTAAAAAAAATCTTAAAAAAAATATGAGGTTAGAGGCAACCTTTTATGTCTGAAGTGCATCATGGAGGGTAAAGGGAAAAAATGTCAAACACTGCAGCCATTCAACCGAAAATTCGAGAAAGCTTATTGGCAGGCAGATATGATAAAATAATGCCCGAAGTGTTTGCCATGCATCACGATAAAAAAGAAGACAATGTCAAAACGGGCCTCGAGGATACAGAACTCATAAAAAACCTGGTCAGGCGTTCCCGGGAAGGGGATTCGCAGTCAATGGGATTGCTTTACGAGCAGTTTAAAGGCCGGATGTTTAGTCTGGCCTATCGCTACAC
>SDBS01001074.1_pt1 | contig 27718 bp, 23 predicted proteins | sample 2277091 | NCBI WGS metagenome assembly SDBS01 (sample SAMN10404972, study PRJNA504765) | marine sediment metagenome | isolation source: marine sediment core GS10_PC15, 163 cmbsf | place: Arctic Ocean: Southern Knipovich Ridge | collected 2010
TCCGCCGCCCACCCGGGCTCGCCGTACCAGGCCGAGACTTTATCGCCCTGGCTTGATATCGGAAGTGCCAACATGATCACCCTCTTATTCGACACCTGGTTTCACCCGGGGGGGACCGGCGAGCATGCATCGCTCGGTTGTTACAGCACCAACGGTCACCTCGCGTTCATCGAGCAGTTTCACCATCTTGCCAACTGGGATACTCACGATTACGGCGATGATGTCGCCGAGACCACCTGGGGCGCCATCAAGGCGAGCTTCTAACCGGCGTTTCGTGTCGTAGGGCGTGTGACCATATACGCCATGCGATTAAATGTAGGGCGGGGATTTTAATCCCCGCCGCTTTCTACACCCGACCCTCACCCTAACCCTCTCCCTAAAAGGGAGAGGGGACATGCAGCGGCCCGCTCCAGGGACCGCCCTCCGGCGATGCTATAAAGACAAGGGGTTTTGCCAGAGGCATAGCTCGGTTTGCCGGAGGCATAGCTCGCTCCGCTCGGTTCGCTCGGTTCGCTCGGTTTAACCCCTTGTGTGATGGATCAAGGGGATGAATCCCCTTGTCTTCTGTAGGGCGGGGATTCCAATCTCCGCCTTTTCCGCGCCCCGGCCCCGACCCTCACCCCAACCCGTGAGCGAATGCTCCTCCCTGGAAGGGAGAGGGAGCTTTTTCTAAGGCAGCCCTCACCCTAACCTGTAGGCGAGCCTCGTCCTTTACCTCTCCGCCGCCCCGTGTTAAAATTCCGTTCCACTATCTACGCAAACGCTAGAAAGACCTCCGGGGGCCGCCATGTTCCGGATACGCGAAAACATCCTCAGCATCAGGCCCTACAAACCCGGCAAGCCTTCCGCAGAGCTCAAGCGCGAGCTGGGAATTGAGGGCGAGATCGTCAAGCTGGCCTCCAACGAGAACCCGCTTGGCCCCTCGCCCAGGGTGATGCGGACCCTGCGGGCGCACGTCGGCGAGGTTCATCTCTATCCCGATAACTCGTGCCACTACCTGACGAAGGCCCTGGCCGAACACCACGAGGTGCCCCCCGAGATGATCATCGTGGACCGGGGCTCGGCCGGCGTCATCGAGATGGTCGCCAAGCTCCTTATAGACCCCGGCGACGAGGTGATCTACTCGGAGAAGAGCTTCCTCATGTATCCGCTGATGACGCAGACCTTCGCTGGGGTGCACAGGAAGATTCCCCTCCGGGGCGACTACTGGATTGACCTGGACGGGATGCTGGCCGCGATCACGCCCAAGACCAAACTCGTCTACCTGGCCAACCCGAACAACCCCACGGGGACGTACAATAACGGCGCGGCGCTCAAGAAATTCATTTCGGAGCTGCCAGACCATGTGGTGCTCACCCTGGACGAGGCCTACGTGGACTACGCCCACGACCTGGCCGACGACTACGAGGAGGGGCTGCCACATCTTTTAAACGGCAAGCGGAACGTCTTCATCCTGCGCACTTTCTCCAAGGCCCACGCCATGGCCGGGCTGCGAGTCGGTTACGGCATCGGCGATCCCGAGCTAATCGCCCAGATGCACAAGGTCCGCGCCCCCTTCAATGTCGTCTCCCTCGGACAGCTGGCCGCGATTGCCGCCCTGGCGGATGCCGACCACCTCGCTCGGGGCGTCGAGATCAACCGCAAGGGGATGGAGGTGCTCAACGAGGGTCTGCGGAAGCTCGGTTTCGAGCCGGTGCCCTCGGCGACCAACTTCATCCTCTTCCCCACGGGCTCGGCGGAACGGGCCGCCTTTCTGGCGGACGGGCTCCTCAAGCGCGGCGTCATCGTCCGGCCGATGAGCGTCTTCGGCCTCCCCGACCACATCCGCGTCACCGTCGGCCTGGACTGGCAGATCGAGATTTTCCTCGAGGGTCTGGAAGCGGTGATAGGGGAGGAAACGGCGTGAATGCGTAACGGTGTAACGATCCTTCGGGATTTTTCGCAAGTCGGGACAAACGGATTAAGCATGATGTCAACGAGTGATGACGACGAAATGAAAAAAGCTGACATCGGGGACAACCCCCGCGAGGAGTGCGGCGTTTTCGGAATCTTCGGACATCCCGAGAGCGCCGTTTACACCTACCTCGGCCTCTACGCCCTCCAGCACCGGGGCCAGGAGTCGGCGGGTATCGCCTCGTGCCTTTCCGACGGCTCGATGCGCTTCCACCGCGCCATGGGCACCGCCGCCGAGGTCTTCGACTCCCGGGAGCTGCGCCGCCTGAAGGGCGACGCCGCCATCGGCCACGTCCGCTACTCCACCACCGGGGCCAGCCGCCTGTTGAACGCCCAGCCGATATACGTCGAGTTCGGCAAGGGCAGGCTGGCCGTCGCCCACAACGGCAACCTCACCAACGCCCACCACATCCGGAAAGAACTCGAGGTCCGGGGCTCGATCTTCACCACCACCACCGACTCCGAGGTGATGGTTCACCTGATGGCGATGAGCCCGGAAAAGCAGCCCGAGGATTTCATCGGCGACGCCCTGCGAAGGTGCGCCGGCTCCTTCTCCCTGGTCGCCCTCACCCCGGATTGTCTGGTGGCTGTGCGGGACCCCCGGGGGATCCGCCCGCTGTGCCTGGGCACCCGCGAGTGGACCGACGACCGGGGGGAGGTCCACCGGGTCTGGCTCGTATCCAGCGAATCCTGCAGCTTCGACGTCATTGACGCGTGCTACGAGCGGGAGATCGCCCCCGGGGAGATGGTGGTCATAGACTCGCGCGGCCTGCGCAGTCTGTGGCCCTTCGATCCCAGGCCCGAGGCCTTCTGCGTCTTCGAGTACGTCTACTTCGCCCGCCCCGACTCCATCCTCCGTGGGAAAAGCGTCTACGACGTGCGTAAGGAGCTGGGTCGGCGGCTGGCCGGACAGCTCGCCTCTTCCGGCATCACCGGCGACGTGGTGATCGCCGTGCCCGACTCGTCGAACCCGGCCGCCCTGGGACTCGCCCAGGCCTCGGGCATCCCCTTCGAGTTCGGGCTCATCCGCAGCCACTACGTGGGCCGCACCTTCATCGAGCCCAAGCAGCAGATCCGCGACTTCGGCGCCAAGCTCAAGTATAATCCCGTCCGCTCGGTGCTGAAAGGGAGACGCGTCGTCTGCGCGGACGACTCCATCGTGCGCGGCACCACCAGCAAGAAGATCGTCAAGATGCTGAAAAACGCCGGGGCCGCCGAGGTCCACCTCGCCATAAGCTGCCCGCCCTGGCGCTACCCCTGCTACTACGGCATAGACGTCAGCAACTACATGGAGCTGATCGCCAACGAGAGCTCCTCGATGGAGAAGGTGCGGGGGTTCATCGGCTGCGAGTCTCTCACCTACCTGACCCTGGAAAACCTGTTGGAGGCCACGGGGCTGCCCGGAGACAGCTTCTGCCATGCCTGCTTCGACGGGAGCTACGTGATCCCGCCGGAGGCGCCGGTCCACCGCGCCGGCGAGCCCCAGCTATTCCTCGGCCTGAGCGCCAACCGTTCTCTCAAGGAGCAGGAGTTCCCCGAGGGGGAGGGGTAGAGTTCGGTTGTTTGCTCGTAGGGGCGGGTCTCCAGACCCGCCCCTTATGGTGTTATAATCCAACCCATGACTGAACGTACAAGACAACTCTACTACGGCGACCAGCGCCGGGCGCTGGACCCCAATCTAACTATCTAACCCCTTTAAAAAGGTCTATGACTGACAGAACTAGAAAACTCTACTACGGTGACTGTCTTGACGTCATACGGGAGATGATCTCCGACGCCTCGGTGGACCTCGTCTATCTCGATCCGCCCTTCAACTCCAAGGCCACCTACAACGTCCTTTTCAAGCCGCCCGAGGAGCTGGGCGAGGCGGCGCAGATAAAGGCCTTCGAGGACACCTGGCACTGGACCGTCCAGACCGAGCGCGAGTACGCCGAAATCCTCAAGAATCCCTACGGAAACACCGACCTGGCGAAACTCGTGAGCGCGCTCCGGCAATTCCTGGGCGAGAACGACATGCTGGCCTACCTGGTGCACATGGCGAACCGGTTGTTGGATATCCGCCGGGTGATGAAAGACACCGCCAGCATCTACCTCCACTGCGATCCCACGGCCAGCCACTACCTCAAGCTGGTGCTGGATGCGGTGTTTGGTGCACGTAATTATCGGACGGAGATTATATGGAAAAGGACAAGTGCACATAGCGATACGAAACAGGGACGAAAACAACACGGTCGTATTCATGACGTTATTTTCTTTTACACTAACGATGGTGAACACTTGTGGAATCCTGTCTATACACTATACGATGAGGAATATATTGAAACCTTTTATCGCCACATTGAAGAAGAGACTGGTAGACGATTCACAACAAGTGACTTAACCGCAGCTAAACCGGGAGGTGATGTTGAGTATGAGTGGAAAGGTATTAAACCTTATAAAGGTAGGTACTGGGCATACTCAAGGGCCAATATTGAGAAATTTGAGAAAGAAAACCGTTTATACTACACGAAAACGGGAATGCCAAGACTGAAGAACTATCTTGATAAAATGCCTGGTGTCACACTACAGGACCTCTGGTCGGATATAAAACCAACCCCGAAATCTGAAAAATTAAGTTACCCTACCCAGAAGCCCCTGGCGCTTATGGAAAGGATTATTCGAGCCAGCTCCAACGAGAGCGACATCGTCCTCGATCCCTTCTGCGGCTGCGGCACCACCGTCCACGCCGCGGAAAAGCTTAAACGCTCCTGGATCGGCATTGACATCACCCACCTGGCCATCAACCTCATCCGCACGCGCCTGGCCGACGCCTTCCCCGGCGTCGAGATAGAGACCCACGGCCTGCCGGCGAGCTACGCCGGGGCGCTGGAGCTGGCCCGGGCCGACAAGCACGAGTTCGAGCTGTGGGTCCTGGGCGAACTGGACGCCATGCCCTACAAAGGCGGGCGCAAGGGGGCGGACACTGGCATAGACGGCTATATCTTCTTCCGCTACGTGGAAGGGGACATGGTCCGCGACGGGAAGGCGGTGGTCGAGGTCAAGGGCGGCGGCACGGGCGTGAAGGACGTGCGGAACCTGGACGCGGTGGTGGAGCGCGAGGGGGCGGATCTGGGGATTCTGGTCAGCGCCCTAAAGCCGACGAAGAAGATGTACGAGCACGCCGCCGGCCGGGGGACGGTCACGCTGGGAACGCGCGACTATCTGAAGTTGCAGGTGATCTTCCTGAAAGACCTGATGGAGGGCCGTGCGCGGGTGGAGTACCCGGAGTCGGGGAAAATCGAGCACACGAAGCAGGCCCCGAGGCATCGGCGGGACGACCAGGAAAAGCTGATTGAGTGAGCGTCGCGGAGGTTGGATTGATGGCGGAAAATAATTTCGACAAAGTAAAAAACCAGATCGGCCGCTGCGGCATCTGGTGCGGGAGCTGCGGCGCGGGCAACGGCGCCCTCGGCGAGCTCTCCCGGCGCTACGCCGATCTCGTCCGTAAGTACGGCCTGCCCGAGTGGGGACCGAAGGACGTGGACTACGATAAGCTTGAATCGTGGCTCGGGCTCATCGGGGAGATGCCCCTGTGCAACGGGTGCCTGCAGGGGGACGGCAACCCGGAGTGCAAGCTGCGTCTCTGCGCCAAGGAGCGTAACCTACCCGATTGCGCCGAGTGCGACCGCTTCGGGTCCTGCGAGCACGATGAGGAGCTTAAAAAGGTGCGAGACGGCGCCCTCGACGCCGGGTTCTTCGTCAAGAATGATAAGGCCGACCGGCGGAAGCTCATCGAGGAGTGGACGGCGAAAATGAAGGACGCCTGGCCCTCCTGCGTGTTGTTTCTGGAGGAGTGACGGCCTTCGAGCCGACCGTGCCCCGGTTCAACCATAGACCGTAAAAAGAGGTCGCAGTGGCGGAATATGATATTGTAGACGTAACACCGACCAATCTTGAGCGCCACGATCTCTTCTGCAAGAAATCGAAGCCGAAGGAGGCCGGATACCGGAATAAAACCTCCTGGTTTGAGAACCGCTTCGACGAGGAGCTGCGCATCAAGCTCCTCCGGGTGGATGAGGGCAAGAAGAACCTGGTGTCGCGCGGCTTCATTGAGTACATTCCGGCTGAGAGCGGCTGGCGGGTGGTGAACGCCGATGGTTACATGCTCATCCACTGCATCTGGGTGGTGGGTCGGAATAAGAAAAAAGGGTACGGATCGAAACTCTTGGCGGCCTGCGTCGAGGAGGCGAAGTCATCCGGTAAGAGGGGCGTGGCGGTCGTAGCGGGCAGGGGGAACTGGTTGACCGATCCCAAGTTTTTCACCGAGCGCGGCTTTTCGGCGGTGGATACCGCGCCCCCCGCTTTCGAGCTGCTGGCCATGAAGTTCGGCGCCGCTGCCGATCCCTCCTTCCCCACCGATTGGGAGGCGAGACTGAGAAGGTTCGGTAGCGGGTTAACAATCGTCCGCTCGCATCAATGTCCTTATGTAGATGATGCAACCGGCATCATCCTGGATGCGGCGGAGGAATTGGGGATGGAAACGAAGGTCGTCGAGCTTACGACCGCAAAAGAGGTGCAGGAGCGGGCCCCCTCCGCGTATGGGATTTTCAATATCGTCTATGACGGTAAGCTGGTGAGCTACTGCTGGCTGTCCAGGAAGGATGCACCGAAGGTGTTGGCGGAGGCGAAGGGGTAAAAAGGAGCCGAGAATGGCCTTCGAACCGCCCGAGGCGGTGGTCAACTCCCGGTGGATGAATGCCGAACTCCGGGATGGGCGCATCGCCCCGTGGCGCATCTATGCGAAGGCTTCTCTACCCGCAATAAAAGGCTGGCATAGAGATGAGTGATCCCTACAGGGATTCCGGGGTGGACGTGGGGGCTGGGGAGCGCTTCGTCGAGGCGATCAAGCCTTTGGCCGCCGCCACGCGCATCCTGGGCTGTGTGGATTCGCTGGGCGGCTTCGGCGCTGCCTTCGATCTCCGGGCCGCCGGGCTGCGCGACCCGATCCTCGTCTCCGGCACCGACTCGGTGGGCACCAAGGTCCTGGTGGCCATCCGGGCCGGCGTCCACGACACCATCGGCATTGACTGCGTGGCGATGAACGCCAACGACGTGCTGGCCGTTGGCGCGCGGCCGCTGTTTTTCCTGGATTACCTGGCCTCGGGAAAGCTGGAGCCCGAGCGGGACCGGGCAATCCTGACCGGCGTGGCCGATGGCTGCCTCCAGGCCGGTTGCGCCCTCATCGGCGGCGAGACGGCCGAGATGCCGGGGGTGTATAAAATCGGCGATTACGACCTGGCCGGTTTCGTCGTCGGGGCGGTGGAGCGGGGCAGGGAGTTTTCCCCGAAGCGGGTGAAGCCGGGGATGGCGCTCGTCGGCCTGGGGTCGTCGGGCCTCCACTCCAACGGATTTACCCTGGTGCGGAAGTTGGTCTTCGAGGAGGCCGGTCTCGAAACAGACTCTCGGGTAAAAGACCTGGGCTGCACCGTGGCCGAGGAGCTCCTCAAGCCCACGCGCATCTACGCCAAGTTGCTTCCCCTGTTCAACAAGCACAAGGTGGCGGCGCTGGCCCACATCACCGGCGGGGGCATCGCCGCCAATCTGGCAAGGGCCATCCCACCTGGGATGAAGGCCATCGTGAAGCGCGATACTTGGCCCCGGCAGCCGGTGTTTACCTGGCTGGCCGGACTGGGTAAGCTGGAGACCGAAGAGATGGAGCGGGTCTTCAACTGCGGCCTGGGCCTGATCATCTGCGTCCCAGCGAAGCATGCCGACGCCCTGGTGGCCGACCTGTCCTCCGCCGGGGAGTTCGCCTATCAGGTCGGGGAGGTCGTGACCGCCGAGGAGGGGAAACCGAGGGCCGTGGTCGTGGAATAACCTCCCGCGGGCGGCTGAGCCGCTTCGTCTACAGGGGCTGGAGGTTCAGAGAGGATGCGTCTTGGATACGAACGAGGCCGAACACATCTGTCCCTCTTCAGCGCTGAAGAGGCTCAATAGCCCTCTTCGCCGTTTGGTGCATAGTCCCCGTACACTCTGTAAACCATACGTGAAGACCGGGGATACCGTGCTCGATCTCGGTTGCGGCGGGGGATTCTTCACCGTCGAACTGGCCCGGCTGGTCGGGGGGGACGGCCGGGTGATCGCGGTGGACTGTCAGCGGGAGATGATAGATTTCACCCGCAAAATGATGGAGAAAAAAGGGATTCTCGACCGGGTGACCCTGCACCTCTGCCGGAGCGACGACCTCGCCCTGACCGGCGTGTCCGCCGACTTCGCCCTGGCCTTCTACCTCGTCCACGAGGTCCCGGATCGAAAGGCCTTTTTCACCCAGGTCGCGCGGGCGCTGAAACCGGGGGCCAGCCTCATGCTGGTCGAGCCCAAGAGACACGCCCCGCCTCCCGTCTTGAGTGAAATCACCGCCGAGGTGGAGGCGGTCGGTTTGAACTTTGAGCGCCCCCTGCGCGTTTTCAAGAGCCGGGGAATGCTCTTCAGTAAAAGGTAGCCGCATTTTCCTGATCGTTTGAAATATCCCCTTGGCAATCACGGTCCGGGTATGGCAATATCTGGGTCCATTTACTTCCGTGATTTTGTTCCCGAATGACCACCGCCTTCCACTCCACGGAGACGAGACATGCCCCTGACCTTCTCCGGCGGCGTTCATCCCCCCGAATCGAAGCACCTCACCCAGGCCAAGCCCATCGAGCCGGCCGGGCGTCCCGCCGAGATCATCGTCCCCCTTTCCCAGCATATCGGTGGCCCGGCGACCCCCGTAGTCGAAAAGGGCGACGAGGTTTCAGCCGGGCAGATGATCGGCGAGCCGTCGGGTTTCGTCTCGGCTCCCGTTCACTCACCGGTCTCGGGCACGGTGAAGAAGGTCGCCGACCACCCCCACGTCATGGGGGGCGAGAAGCCGGCGGTGATAATAATCCCCGCCGAGGGCGAGGACTCCTGGACGCTGAGGTCGCCGATCACCGATCTGGACCGGACGCCGGTCGAGAAGCTGGTGGAGCGGATCCGGGAGGCGGGGATTGTCGGTCTCGGCGGCGCCGCCTTCCCCACCAGCGTCAAGGTGGTTCCCCCGAAGGGGCACTCCTTCGATACGGTCATCCTGAACGGGGCCGAGTGCGAGCCCTTCCTCACCTGCGACCATCAGCTCATGCTCTCCAAGGGAGCCGAGATCGTCAAGGGGCTGAAGATCCTTCTGAAAATCACCGGGGCCCAGACGGGCGTCATCGGCATCGAGGCCAACAAGCCCGACGCGGTGAAGCGCCTGGAGGAGCTGACCAGGCACACGGCCCACATCAACGTCGCCGTGTGCAAGGTCAAGTACCCCCAGGGCGCCGAGAAGCAGCTCATCAAGTCCATTCTGGATCGTGAGGTCCCGGTGGGCGGCCTCCCCTTCCAGGTCAAGGTTCTAGTGCAGAACGTCGGCACGGCCTACGCTATCTGGGACGCCGTGGTAAACGGCCGTCCCCTGGTGGAGCGCGCCGTGACCGTCACCGGGCCCATCGTTAAGGAGCCGAGGAATCTCTGGGTCAAGGTCGGCACCCCGGTGGGCGAAATTCTGGAGCAGTGCGGCGGCCTGACCGATGACGCCGCCCGCTTCATCCTCGGCGGGCCGATGATGGGTCTGGCCCAGCACCGCTTCAACATCCCGGTGACCAAGGGCACCTCGGGGATACTCTTCCTCCCGCCGCCGCGGCCCGAGGACTTTATCGCGACCCCCTGCATCCGCTGCGCCCGGTGCGTGGACGTGTGCCCGATGGGCCTGGTGCCCTGCGAGGCGGCGACCTTCTCCGAGGCCGAGATGCTGGACGAGGCCGAGGCTTACGGCGCCGGCGATTGCATCGAGTGCGGCTCCTGCTCCTACGTCTGCCCGGCCCGGCGGCACCTCGTCCAGTCCATAAAAATCTCCAAGCCCGCGGTCCTCAAGCGCCGCGCCGAGCGGGCCAAGGGGGCCTGAGAAGCTTGGCGTTTCTACGGGTTTTATGAAAACTTGCGCGTTCTTGCTTTATGATCTTGGAACCGCCTTTTTGACCCCGTAGGGGAGGATCTCCAGACCATCCCGCGGGCGACCGTGGACGGTCGCCCCTACGGAAGATGAGCCGTTTTTAACGTAGCTGTTTGGGAGAAAACGCCAGATGCCCAATGACGACGAGCTGAAAGCCAAGGATTCTCCAGAGAAGGGCGAAGCGGCTTCGGAAGAGAAACCGAAGCCCAAGCCGAAGCCCGTGGCGAAGAAGGAGAAGGAGCCGGAGAAGACCTACCGGCTGACCGTCTCCAGCGCGCCGCACCTGAAAAGCCCCGAGGACACGGCCAAGATCATGCGCTGGGTGATCATCGCCCTGGTTCCGGCCATGGCGGGGGCGGTTTATTTTCAGGGCTGGCGGTCGCTGGTCCTGGTCGTCATCGCCGCGGTGAGCGCGATGTTTTTCGAGGCGGTCATCCGGCTCCTCACCAGGAAGCCGTTGACCATCCTGGACGGCTCGGCGGCGCTGACCGGCATTCTCCTGGCGTTCAATCTACCCTACTACGTCCCGTGGTGGATGCCGGTGGTGGGCAGCTTCGTGGCCATCGCCATCGCCAAGCAGGCCTTCGGCGGCCTGGGGCACAACCTGTTCAACCCGGCGCTCATCGGGCGGGCGGTGCTCCTGGCGGCCTGGCCGGTCCACATGACCACGGACTGGTTCAACCACGCCGAGGGCGCCCAGGTTCTGCCCCGGCTTTTTAACCTCTCCGGCACCACCGTGGACGCCGTCTCGACGGCCACGCCGCTGGCGGTGATGAAAGGGGCGGCGGCAACGCTCGGCGACGTGTCAGCCGCTCCCGAGGCGGTGGCCCAGGCCAAGGCGGTGGTGGCCCAGCTCACCGGGGCCGAGGGTCTCTCCAAGCTCGCCCTGGGCGATGTCGGCGGGTGCATCGGCGAGACCAGCGCCGCGCTTCTGCTTCTGGGAGCCCTCATCCTGGTCATCAAGGGCATCGTTGACTGGCGCATCCCGGCAAGCTACATGGCAACCGTGGTGGTGTTGATGACGATCTTCGGCTGGGTGGGTGGCGCCTGGACCGGCCTGTTTCACCTCCTGGCCGGCGGTTTGATGCTCGGCGCCCTCTTCATGGCCACGGACATGGTCACCAGCCCCGTCACCCGGAAGGGGCGATGGATCTTCGGGATCGGCTGCGGGATTCTCGCCATGGTGATCCGGCTCTGGGGCGGCTACCCCGAGGGAGTCAGCTACTCTATCCTGTTGATGAACGCCGCCGTGCCCATCATTGACCGCTTCACCGTGCCTAAATTCTTCGGGGATAGGAGGTCCGAGCGTGCTTAAGCTGGGCTTAACCCTCTTCATCGTGACAGCGGTCATGGCCGCGGCGCTGGGCCTGGTCTATTCGGTGACCAAGGACACCATCACGGCGCAGGAGGAGGCCAAGCTCCTGGACGCCGTGGCCGTGGTGCTTCCCGAGGGCTGCGACCTGGACAAAACCAAGACCGTCTCCAAAACCGAGAACGGGCGGGAGGTCGTGGATTATTTCGTGGCCTGCGATTCATCCGAAGGCGTGATGGGCTACGTCACCGTCTGCTACGGCAAGGGATTTTCCTCCACGCTCGAGATCATGGTCGGCTTCACCCCGGACGGGGTGATTACCGGAACCAGCGTCCTCAAACAGCTCGAGACTCCGGGGCTGGGGGAGCGGATCAACGAGGTTCGGGCTGAGGGCACCCTCTGGACCGCCATCGGCGGCCTCTTCTCCCCGGAGGACAAGCCCGAGGGTCCGCCGCCGGTCCCCTGGTATCAGCAGCAGTACCTCGGCCTGAGCGCCGAGGACCTTGAGCTCGTCATCGGTCCCGCCGACTCGTCACTGAACCAGATCCAGGCGATCACCGGGGCCACCATCACCAGCCGCGCCTTCACCGACGGCGTGTGCGAGGGTGTCGCCGCCTTCCTCGACCGGGACGACATCCCACGCTGATGGGGGATAAGTTGAAAGACAAGGGTTTTGCCAGAGGTATTGCTCGGTTTGCCGGGGGCATAGCTCGCTCCACTCGGTTCGCTCGGTTTAACCCCTTGACACAAGAACGGATAGGTGTGTTCCGGGGGAAAAACATTACTTGAGACCTTTGAAAACGGTGCATTTTTCGTAGGGGCGACCCTCTGCGGTCGCCCGTGGGCGGGGGGAGGAGCCTCGACTCTACGAAAAGCGGCGGGGTTGGGTATATGCGCCCGAAGGGAAAACCCCGCCCTACGAAGGGACTAAAGACTCATACCTTTCTTATCGGTCGGTTTACTAACGGTGATCCCAAGAATAATGCCTCCTTAAAGGAGGAGGAATCGTGTCGGTCTTCAAGGAGTTCACCAAGGGCTTCTCCCGTGAGAATCCGGTCTTCGTTCTCGCCCTGGGCCTCTGCCCCCTGCTCGCCGTTTCCTCCCTGGTGGAGAAGGGGCTGGCGATGGGGCTGGCGGCGACCTTCGTCCTCGTCTGCTCCAACGTAATCATCTCGCTGGTCCGCAAGTTCGTCCCCAAGCGGATCCGCATCCCGATCTTCATCGTCGTCATCGCCAGCTTCGTCGTCATCGTGGAGCTGATGATGAAGGCCTATGCACCACCGCTCTCGGAGGCGCTGGGCATCTTCATCCCCCTGATCGTGGTCAACTGCATCATCCTGGGCCGGGCCGAGGCCTACGCGCAAAAGAACAGCGTGAGCCGGGCCTTCCTGGACGGCCTGGGAATGGGGCTCGGCTTCACCTACGCCCTCCTCGTCATCGCCACCATCCGCGAGGTCCTGGGCTTCGGGACCTTCCTGGGCTTGAGCGTATTCGGCCCGGAGTTCAACCCGGCCACGATCATGATCCTCGCCCCCGGCGCCTTCCTCACCATCGGCTTCCTGATGGGCTATTTCAACTGGCGTCGGCTCAAGAAGAAACTCAAGACCATCCCGGAGCCCGACGCAGTCCTGGCCGAAAGGGAATTGCTGACCGAGACCACGCGGGAGGCGGCATGAGTTACGGCGTTAAGCTCATCCTCTTATTCATCGGCGCGGTTCTGGTCAACAACTTCGTCCTGATGCGCTTCCTGGGTCTGTGCCCTTACCTGGGTGTCTCCAAGCAGACCGACTCGGCCTTCGGTATGGGCATGGCGGTCATCTTTGTCATGTTTCTGGCCTCGGCGGTCACCTGGCTCATCTACACCTTCATCCTCATCCCCCTCGGGCTCACCTGGATGAGAACCATCTTCTTCATCCTGGTCATCGCCAGCCTGGTGCAGATGGTGGAGATCATCATGCAGAAATCACTGCCCAGCCTGTACCGGGCCCTGGGGATATTTCTGCCGCTCATCACCACCAACTGCGCCGTCCTCGGCGTCACTCTGCTCAACATCGACTCGAGCTACGGCTTTCTCCAGTCCGTCGTCCACGCCTTCGGGGCCGGGGTGGGCTTCACCCTGGCGCTGGTGCTGATGGCCGGCCTGCGAGAGCGGATGGAGGTGGGCAACGTGCCGAAACCGCTCCGGGGCCTGCCCATCGCCTTCATCACCGCCGGACTCATGTCCATCGCTTTCCTCGGCTTCTCGGGGCTAATCTCCCAGTAGGGTGACGACCCTCCTTTCCCCTTGAATTCGGGAGGGGGGCAATTGAGATTCAAACAACGTGGATCGCCGTTGAGCCTGGATTTTGAGGTATGTGCTGTAATTTCGGGTGGAATAGGTGGGAATTGGTCTGTATTGATACAATATCTAGCTTGACATTTTCCCAGGTTGGTATTACCCTCCACGCGCTTATGAGTATGAGCACGAAGAATAAATCGGATTCCGGTTAAGGTTACAAGCTCTGTGGTGGTTTGTCTTTGATCGGTTTTTAATGAACTGATTGTAAAGAGGGAAAAAGAGTGATCTTGTTCCTTTTATCTAGCGCCGAGATTGAGAAATAATTCACACACTCATTACAGAGTACATTTTTAAAAAAAATTGAGATTGAGAAAAAAATCACAAAACCACCCCAGATTCATCTTGATAGTAAAGCGTATGATCTTCGGTTGAAGATAATCGGACCGCCAAGCGGCGGATTGAGTTGACGGAGGAAGACCGATGCCGGCTATAGAGGCCAAGAAGCTGACCCGGAAATTCTTAGAGGATGTGATGGCCATCCCCGACGGGGAGAAGATCAACGGCTGCATCCAATGCGGGACCTGTTCGGCCTCCTGCCCGACGGGATACGCCATGGATTACGCGCCGCGGCAGATCATCGCCGCCCTGCGCGCAGACAGAATCGGTGAGGTGCTCAGGAGCAACAGCGTGTGGCTCTGCGCCTCTTGCTACTCCTGCGCGGTGCGCTGCCCGGCCAAAATCCCCTGGACCGACATTATGTATCAGTTGAAGCGGCTGGGCGAGGACGCGGGGATCATCCCCCGGGTCACGAAGGGGAAGGTGCTGGCCAAGGCCTTCAACGACATCATCAACAAGTACGGCCGTTCCTCGGAGTTCAAGCTCATGCAGAGGTTCTACCTGAGGACGAGCCCGTTCAAGGGCCTGGGCCAGCTCGGTTTCGCCCGCCGGCTCATTTCCAAGGGTCGGCTGGAGCTGGGCGTGCACAAAATAAAGGGCATCGACGGCCTTCAAAAAATGATGGCTGCTTTAGAGGAGAGGGGTTAACGATGGCTACCTCCAACGGTACCACCTACACCTACTATCCGGGTTGTTCGTTGACCAAGACGAACCGTGCGTACGACGTCTCGGGGAAGAACGTGGCCACGGCCCTGGGGATCGAGCTGGAGGAGCTCGAGGACTGGAACTGCTGCGGCGCCTCCAACTACATCGCCATAGACGCGCGGCGGGCCTTCCTCCTCTCGGCGCGCAACCTGGCCCTGGCCGAGAAGACAGGCCGCGAGGACCTGATCGCCAGTTGCAGCGGCTGCTACGTGATCCTGGCCAAGGCGAAAAAGTACCTGGCGACGAATCCAGCGCTCCGCGCCGATATTGACCGGGCCCTGGCCATCGATAACCTGACGTATTCGGGGAAGATCAACGTCCGTCACTTCTTGGACGTCCTGGTCAACGACGTCGGCAGGGAGAGGATCCGGGAGGCGGTGAAGAAGCCGCTCACCGGCCTCAAGGTCGCCCCGTTCTACGGCTGTCAGATAGGCCGACCCTACGGCGGGTTCGACGACGAGGAATACCCCCAAACCCTGGACGACCTGGTGGCCTGGACGGGCGCCGAGCCGGTGGACTTCCCGATGAAGGCCAAGTGCTGCGGCGGCATCCTGATGACGACCCAGCCCGAGGTGGGGCGCACCCTGGCCGGAAAACTCCTTGGAAACGCCAAGGACACCGGCGCCGACTGCCTCGTCACTACCTGCCCCCTGTGCCAGCTCACCCTGGAGGCCTACCAGAAGAAGGTCGGTCGGCACATCGGCCGGGACGTAAAGATTCCGGTGCTTTACTTCACCCAGCTCCTGGGCTGGGCCTTGGGACTCTCCGGTGAAGATCTTTTATTAAAAGACAGCCTCACTCCCGTCGAGGCCGTCCTACCCTAGAGGGTACTATAAAGATGAGCGAGAACGGTAAGGTTAGAATCGGCGTGTACATCTGCCGGTGCGGGACGAACATCTCGCACATGGTTGACGTTGAGGCGGTTGCCCAGTTCGCCGCCAGCCTGCCCAATGTCGTGGTGGCCAAGGAGTACAAGTACATGTGCTCCGAGCCGGGTCAGGAGCTCATCCAGAAGGACATCGAGGAGCAGGGCCTGACGCGGGTGGTGGTCTCCTCCTGTTCGCCTCTGATGCACGAGGTCACCTTCCGAGGGGCGGTGGAGGACGCCGGGATGAACCCCTACCTCTTCCAGATGACCAACATCCGGGAGCACTGCTCCTGGGTGCACGACAGCAAGGCCCAGGCCACGGAGAAGGCCAAGCGCCTGATCCGCGCCGCCGTGCGCCGTGTGGGCGAGCATGTCGCCCTCGAGGAGAAAGAGGTCCCGGTCCATCCCGACTCCCTGGTCGTGGGTGCCGGGATCGCCGGCATCGAGGCGGCGCTGCGCATCGCCGATTCGGGCAAGAAGGTTTACCTGGTTGAGAGGGAACCCTCCGTCGGCGGCCACATGGCCACGTTCGACAAGACCTTCCCCACCATGGACTGCGCGGCCTGCATCCTCACCCCGAAGATGGTCACCGTGGGTCAGCACCCCAACATCGAGCTGCTCACCTACTCCGAGATTGATGAGGTTACGGGTTACGTCGGCAACTTCAAGGTCAAGATCCGGGAGAAGGCCCGCTACGTCACCAAGGATTGCACCGGCTGCAACGATTGCGCCGAGGTCTGCCCCGTCCTGATTCCCAACTCCTTCGAGCAGGGGCACGCCGACCGGCACGCCATCTACCGCCTCTTCCCCCAGGCCGTGCCCAACACCTTCGTAATTGATAAAGAGGGCGTCTCACCGTGCAAGATCGCCTGTCCCGCGGATTGCAACGCCCACGGCTACATCGCCCTGGCCGTGGCGGGTAAGTTCGAGGAGGGCCTGGCCCTGGTCCGCGAGCGCCTCCCCTTCCCCGGCGTCCTCGGCCGCGTCTGCCATCATCCCTGCGAGGAGGAGTGCAACCGCAACGAGGTGGACCAGCCGCTCTCCATCGCCGCCGTCAAGCGTTTCCTCTCCGACCGGGAGATCTCCACGGGCGCCGAGTACGCCCCCGAACTGCCCGAGGAGGAGCGGAAGGAGAAGGTGGCCGTCGTCGGCGGCGGGCCGGCCGGGCTCACCGCCGCCCAGGACCTGCGCAAGCTCGGGCTCCAGGTCACCGTCTTCGACGCGTCGGACAAACTCGGCGGCGTCATCCGCAGCCACATACCCCACTACCGGCTCCCCGAGGAGCTGGTGGATTACGAGGTCGGCAATATCGAGAAGTGGGGCTTCGAGGTGAAGACCAACGTCGTCCTCGGGAAGGACGTCACCCTGGATAAGCTCCTCTCCGGCGGTTACCGGGCGGTCATCCTGGCCACCGGCGCCACGAAGAACAAAGGGCTGCCTATCCCCGGCATTGACGCCGAAGGGATGCGCTTCGGGATGGACATCCTCGCCGAGGCCAACCGTGGCGGGAGCCCCTCGGTGGGCAAGAAGGTAGCCGTGGTCGGCGGCGGCAACGTGGCCATGGACGTGGCCCGCACCGCTCTCCGCCTGGGCGCCGAGGAGGTTTCCCTGGTCTGCCTGGAGCCGGACGAGAAGATGCCGGCCCACCCCTGGGAGATCGCCGATGCCCGCGAGGAGGGCGTGAAGATGCATCCCGGCTTCGCCGCCAGCGAGGTTCTCACCTCGGGCGGAAGGGTGACCGGCTTGAAGAGCCTCAAGGTTGACGCCATCGAATTCACCCCCCAGGGCATCGTCGCCGGCTTCGCCACCCTTCCCGACTCCGATTTCGTCCTCGAGGCGGACACGCTCCTGCTGGCCACCGGCCAGACCGCCGATCTCGACATTGTCGAGAAATGGGGTCTGACGACCTCCTCCTGGGGCGCCCTGGAAGCCGACCCCATCACCCTGGCCACGAGCAAGGAGGGGGTCTTCGCCGCCGGCGATCTGGTGCGCGGACCCGCCTCCATCGTCGAGGCCATCGCCGACGGCCATCGCGCCGCCGAGTCGGTGGACCGCCTGATCCGCGGCGTTGATCTGGCCGAGGGACGCGAGGAGGCCGAGCTGGAGAAGGCCCCCGTGCGGGACGCCAAGGTGGACCGTCCGCGGGTGGAGATGCCGCGCATCTCCCTGGATGAGCGCCTGAGAAGTTTTAAGGAGATTGACCTCGGTCTCACCGAGGAGATGGTCGTGGCCGAGGCCGAGCGCTGCCTGAACTGCTCCATCTGCTCCGAATGCGGACTGTGCGAGATCAAGTGCGAGGCCCTGTGCATCGACCACCGGATAACCGACAACGTCCGCGAGGTTGAGGTCGGCGCCATCGTGGTGGCCACCGGATTCGAATCCTTCGACGTGCGAAAGGTCCCGCAGTACGCTTGGGAGCGCTTCCCCGACGTGCTCACCTCGATGGAGTTCGAGCGCCTGTGCAACGCCAGCGGGTACACCGACGGGGAGATCCTGACTGCGGATGGTCGCGAGCCCGAGGCGGTGGCCATCCTTCACTGCATCGGCAGCCGCGACGAGAATCATCTCGAGTGGTGCTCCCGCGTTTGCTGCATGTACTCCCTGAAATTCGCCTATCTGGTCAAGGACCACACCGGCGCCGAGGTGTACAACTTCTACATAGATATGCGCGCCTTCGGCAAGGGTTACGAGGAGTTCTACAAGCGCATGCTGAACGAGGGCGTGCACTTCATCCGCGGCAAGGCGGCCGAGGTGACCAACGTCGTCGAGTCCCCCGAGGAGGAGGGCAAGCTCATCGTCGTCGCCGAGGACACCCTGTTGGGTGAGACCCGGCGCATCCCCGTGGACATGGTCATCCTTTCCGGCGGTCTTAAACCCCGCGCCGACGCCGACGATGTCGCCAAAACCCTCCATCTCTCCTGTATGCAGGGTCAGTTCTTCCTCGAGAAGCATCCCAAGCTGGCCCCGGTGGACACGGCCAGCGACGGCATCTTCCTCGCCGGCGCCTGCCAGGGCGCCAAGGACATCCCCGACTCGGTGGCCCAGGGTGCGGCGGCGGCCGCGGCGGCCCTCTCCCTGATAGACAAGGGCGTGGTAATCCTCGAGCCGATCAAGGCCTTCATAGACGAGGACCTCTGCAGCGGATGCAAGCTCTGCATCCAGAATTGCCCCTACGACGCCATCATCTTCGACACCGAGAAGAAGATATCGGTAGTCACCGAGGAGCTCTGCAAGGGCTGCGGAACCTGCGTGGCCGGCTGCCCCTCCGGCTCCGCCACCCAGCAGGGCTACGAGGACGTGCAGATCCTGGCCGAGATGGAAGGCATGATCGCCGGAATCGCCGAGGAGGTCCAGGAAGGGGCCCCCGCCGGCTAACCGATACGGTAACAAGGGGTTTAAACCCCTTGTCTAAGTTGGGGAGACCGTTCCCGTCAAACTTTCTTGGGAGTTGACACATGGCTCAAGAAGGCTTCGAGCCCAGACTGATAGGCTTTCTCTGCCGCTGGTGCGCCTATACCGGTGCGGACCTGGCGGGTATCAGCCGGATCAAGTACCCGCCCAACCTCACCCCCATCAAGGTCATGTGCTCCGGCCGGGTGGACCCCACCTTCATCGTCCAGGCCTTCGCCGACGGCGCCGACGGGGTGCTAATCGCCGGTTGTCATCCCGGTGACTGCCACTACGATGTGGGCAACTACCGGACCATGCGCCGACACCCGATGCTCATGAACCTTCTGGAGCAGTTCGGCATCGAGCGCGACCGCGTCTGGCTCCGGTGGATCTCGGCCTCGGAGGGCCACCTCTTCGCCGACACCATCCGGGAAATGACGGAGAGGATCAAAGAGCTCGGACCCCTCAACTGGACCGAGCGAACCCGGGCCGTCACCGAGGCGGTGTAATTTACTGTCGCATTCCCCGTTCCGGCGATAACGGGGATGGAAAAGGCCGGGAATCATTTTTAGATCATCCGGGATTTTATAACCACGAATAATTCCTTTTTCCCGGACGGCTCCCACCAGCTTGAGTTACGTTGTCGGTATAACTTAACCTGCAAGGCCCCTTTTTCTGCGGGGGAGAGGCTTCGGAAGGTTTGAAGGATGGCAAAGCCAAAGGTAGCGTTTTACTGGTGCGGCGCGTGCGGCGGTTGCGAGGAGGCGGTCGTTGACCTGGCCGAGGACATCCTCAAGGTGGTCGCGGCCGTGGATATCGCCCTCTGGCCGGTGGCTCTGGACTACAAACTGAAGGACGTCCAGGCCTGGAAACCCGGCGAGGTCGCTGTCTGCTTCATCAACGGCGCGGTCCGGCTCTCCGAGCACGAGGAGTGGGTCAAGCTTCTGCGCGAAAAATGCGGTCTCATCGTGGCCTTCGGCGCCTGCTCGCACCTGGGCGGTATCCCCGGACTGGTCAACCTCTACACCGCCGAGGACGTGTTTGTCAACAAGTACGAGAAGGCGGTCACGGTGGACAATCCGGACAAAGTCCGGCCCCGGACCGAGATCAACGTGGACGGCTACGACCTCGAGCTCCCCGCGGTTTGGAACAGCGTCAAGCGGCTGGACGAGGTGATAGACGTGGATTACTATCTTCCCGGCTGCGCACCCCCGCCGAATCTGATCATGGACGCCGTGCTGGCGATCCTCTCCGGCGAGCTGCCGCCCAAGGGGTCGGTCCTCTCGCCCTCTAAATCGCTCTGCGAGACCTGCCCCCTGAACGAGACCAAGCCGGACAAGATCGCCATCGCCGAGTTCAAGCGCGTCGTCCACCATCAGCCCGATCCCGAGGAGTGCTACCTGGCCCAGGGCTTAGTCTGCATGGGGCCGGCGACGCGGGGCGGCTGCGGCGAGCGCTGCATCAGCGGCAACATGCCCTGCCGAGGCTGCTTCGGACCGCCCCCCGAAACCCTGGATCAGGGGACAAAGCTCCTCTCGGCCATCGCCTCCGCCGGCATCGCCGAGACCGAGGAGGATGCAACGGCGGCCGCCGACACCATGGTTGATCCCGCCGGAACCCTGTACCGCTTCAGTCTGCCAAGCTCGATCCTCAAGCGAGGGCTGCCAAGGAGTGAGGGACAATAATGAGTAAAAGGATCACCATCAATCCGATCACCCGGCTCGAGGGTCACGGCAAGATCGAGATCTTCCTGAACGACGACGGGGACGTCGAGCGGGCCTTCTTCCAGGTACCGGAGATCCGCGGATTCGAGACCTTCTGCATCGGACGCCCCGCCGAGGAGATGCCGCGCATCACCGAGCGCATCTGCGGCGTCTGCCCCACCAGCCATCACATGGCCTCGACAAAATGCATAGACGACCTCTGGGGCGTGGAGCCGACCTCGGCGGCGAAGAAGATCCGCCGGCTCGTCTACAACGCCTTCATGTTCGAGGACCACAACCTGCACTTCTTCTTCCTGGGCGGCCCGGACTTCATCGTCGGCCCCACCGCCCCAGCCGCCGAGCGCAACATCCTCGGCGTCATCGCCAAGGTGGGCCTCGAGATCGCCGGCAAGCTGATCAAGATCCGCCGCGAGACTCGCAACATCATCCAGACCATCGGCGGCAAGGTGGTCCATCCCGTCTTCGGCCTCCCCGGCGGCGTCTCCCGCGGGATAGATGAAGACGAGCGCAAAGAGTTCCTCGCCGTGGCCAAGGAGGCCGTCGGCTTCGCCCAGTTCGCCCTCCAGGCCTTCGACGACATCGTTCTCAAGAACGAGGGCTACGTGGACCTCATCCTCTCCGAAGGCTACACTCACCGGACCTACTACATGGGCCTGGTGGACGAGAACAACAAGGTGGACTTCTACGAGGATCAGATCCGGGTGGTGGACCCCGAGGGCAAGGAGTTCGCCCGCTTCGATCCCCACGATTACGCGGATCATATCGCCGAGCACGTCGAGCCCTGGAGCTACATCACCTTCCCCTTCCTCAAAAAGGTCGGCTGGAAGGGTTTCACCGACGGTCCCGACTCCGGCGTCTACCGCGTCGCCCCGCTGGCCCGCCTCAACGTCTCCGACGGCATGCAGACGCCGCTGGCCCAGGAGCATCACGACAAGCTCTTCGAGACCCTGGGCGGCAAGCCGGCCCACAACACCCTGGCCTTCCACTGGGCCCGCCTGGTAGAGGCCCTCCAGGCCGCCGAGGCGATGGTGATACTACTCGAGGACGACGAGATCACCTCCGACGATATCCGCAACATCCCGACCAAAACCCCGGTCGAGGGTATCGGCATCGTCGAGGCGCCGCGCGGTACACTCATCCACCACTACTTCTCCGACCCCAACGGCATCCTGACCAAGGTCAACCTCATCGTGGCCACCAACCACAACTCGGCCCCCATGGCCATGAGCGTCGAGAAGGCGGCCAAGGCCGTCATCAAGGGCGGAAAGGTTGACGACGGCCTGCTGAACATGGTCGAGATGGCCTTCCGGTCCTACGACCCCTGCCACGCCTGCGCCACCCACGCCATCGGCCACTCGCCCCTCATCGCCAAAATCTACGGCCCCGACGGCGAGCTGGTGCAGACGGTCCGGAGGGATGGCTGAGAGGGTGGTGGTTTCGTTTAATGTAGGGCGGGGACTTTAGTCCCCGCCGTTTTTTAAGGCAGCCCTCACCCTTAATCCCCTGAGCGAATGCTTCTCCCACAGGGAGAGGGGAGATGGTCTATAATTCGGGGCGTGAATTGCCACGCCATTTTACGTGGGTAAGACAATGGCCGCCAATCGCACCATCATCGTCGGCCTGGGCAACCTGTTGATGACCGACGACGCTGTGGGTATCCTCGTCGCCCGGGAGCTCCACGCGCGCCTGGCCGATCCCTCCATCGAGCTCCGCGAGGCCTCGGTGGCCGGCATCGAGCTCATGGAGCTCCTGGTCGGCTACGACCGCGCCATCATCGTGGACGCCGTCCAGACCGAGGACGGCAAGCCCGGCGACTGGTACCGTCTCGACGAGCCCTTGGAACATAACGGGCCCCTGCCTCAGAGCACCCACCGCTTCGGCGTCTTCGAGGGGCTCGCCCTGGGCCGACGCCTGGACCTGGACATGCCCGAAGAAATCCGCGTCTACGCCATCGAGGCGCCCGACCCCTACACCTTTGCCGAGGGGCTCTCCCCGGAACTGGAGACCGCCCTGCCTGGGATTGTCGAGGGGATCGTGGGGGAACTGGGCGGATAGGTGGCCCGTTTAGTTGAAGAAAGCGGGGTCACCGACCCCGCCTTGTTATATTGAATCTTTTCCAGTCTACCAGCTAGAGAAAGTAGGGCGGGGATTGAATCCCCGCCGAAAAAGGTATAGTAATCTTAGAAGCGGCGGTGGGGTTAGGAAACCCCGCCCTACGAAGGAAATAAAGACTCATACGCTAATTTAAGACCTTTCAATTTACCGTAGGGGCGACCCTCTGCGGTCGCCCGCTCACCGGGGGCGGAGCCCCGTCCCTACATCAAGACAAGGGGATTCATCCCCTTGATCCATCTACAAGGGGTTAAAACCCCTTGTCTTTAGCGCGGAGTTGTGCGGCTTCGAACCGGTGGACTAAACAAAAAGGAGCCACATTGGCTCCTTTTTTTTACACAAATGCAATCTACCAGCTAGAGTACTTGAGCTCGTAGATCATCCAGTAGTTGTCCCGGGTGACCAGGTCCACGAAGACGCGCACGTCCGAGGAGCCGAAGAAGGACGACACGCTGCACTTGACGGTGACGCGGGCCTCTTTCGAGTCGTGGTCGTGGAGCTTGGGGGCGCGCCAGTTCTTAAAATTGGCGCTCTGCATCTGGTCCCAATCCTCGTCCCAGGATTTCAGCTGGGGCGAGTCCTTGGCGAAGAGACTCTTCGCCTCTTCCTCGTTCCTGACCTTGAAGTAGTCCACGAACTGCTGGACGACCTCGTCGGGGCTCGGGCCGAGAATGGTGGTCTCCTCGGGCACATCGAACTCCTCGGGGTCGAATTCCACCTCTTCGCCGCCGTCGGAGGAACCTCCATCCGATGAGCCGCCGCCCGCCGAGAAGCCGTCGTTGTAGCCCATCTGGTAGCCTTCTCTGAAACCTTCGTTGTAGCCGTCCTCGTAGCTGCCCTCGGGCGGTGAGAAGCCCGGACCCTGTCCCTCGGCCTCGTCGAAGTAGCCGAAGAGGATGAAAATGGTTACGAAGAGGATGACGAACGATAACTTTCTCATACCGCTCTCCCAGGATTAATGTTGCGCTTGATAGCCTTCCATCAACTAAGTTGATTTTAGTACCTTGCGGGGTGAATGTCCACCTGCGCGGGGAGAGTGGATGAGGGAAGCGGGGGCGAACCCGCTTATAAAGTGGGGTTCGCGGACATTTACACCCTTTACCCTTCGAGTGGCATAATCGCTTCGCTCCTGCTAAACTCGAACCGACCTCAAAATTGGAGACAAATGGCTGATAAAGAAAATAAACCGAGAGCCGTGGAGCTCTTCTCCGGCGGGCTGGACTCGATCCTGGCGCTCAAGCTCATCGCCCTCCAGGGGGTCCGGGTAACCGCCCTCCACATGCGTCTGCCCTTCGCAGGCAATGCGGGGGTGGACAAGCTGGAAGAGTTGGCCCGTTGGCTGGGAGCCGACGGGTTCATTCTCTACCGCCCCGAGGATGAGTTCTGCCGCATCCTCGCCGAGCCCGTCTACGGCTACGGGAAGAACGCCAACCCCTGCATCGACTGCAAGCTGATGCTCATGAAACACGCCAAGGGGTTGATGGGTGAGCTCGGTGCCGACTTCGTCTTCACCGGCGAGGTGCTGGGGGAGCGCCCGATGAGCCAGCGGCGTCAGGCGATGGACATCCTCGAACGCGAGAGCGGGCTGACCGGCTGGCTTCTCCGGCCGCTCTCGGCCAAGCTGCTCCCGCCCACGAAGCCCGAGGAGGAGGGGATGGTTGACAGGGAGGCCCTGAAGGACTTCCGGGGGCGCAGCCGTAAGCCACAGATGGCGCTCGCGGACGAACTGGGTGTCTCCGCATACCCCAGCCCGGCGGGGGGGTGCCTCTTGACCGATCCCGTCTTCGGCCGGCGGGTTTTCGAGCTTCTCGAACATGACGGCTGCACCGTGGAGGGCATGCGGCTCCTGCCCCACGGGCGTCACTTTCGCCTCCCCGGCGGGTCCAAGCTCGCCCTGGGGCGCGACCGGGAGGACAACGACGCCCTTCTCAGCGTCGCGGCGCCGGGTGACCTCATCCTCGACGCCCGTGTCTCATCACCGGTCGGCGTCCTGCGCCACCGCGAAGGAGCCGTACCCGACGAGGACCTGCAACTCGCCGCCTCCCTGGTCGCCGGGTACGCCAAGCCACAAGAAGGTCCCAGGGTGGCGGTTTACGTCGCCGAGCTCACCGAAGCCGGGGATGACGAGGTGCTTCCGCAACTGGAAGTTATCCCGGCGGACCGCCTCGATCCCGACCTGCGCCGGATGATGGCATGATTCCGTGAGGACGCTCTAAATATAGTTATGTCGGAAGTTATCAGGCTACAGTTACACGTACCCTTGAAAGACGAGTGACCTCAACCCCTTGCCACAAAAAAAATAAGCGAATCTTGAGACTTGATTCTTCCGCTTATCCAAGGTTTCAGGGTTTTTGATAGCGGAGGTCAAGCCGCATAATACCCCCTTTTTGTGTGCGAAGCGCGACACGATGAGGCGGTGGCACAGGTTTTTGCATTATGGGGCCTTGCATACTTTTCTCAGGTGAGAAAAGCGCAAAAACTGTGCCACCGCCGGCGCAGACCCCATTCCGAGAAGACGCGGTCTTTCCGGGTGTCCCGGATTGAGATCCACCTGAAAGCACCATAAACGGGTAACCGTTACGAAACATGGCTCGTAGAGGGGTTCCTCCATGTTGACACCCCCGGCGGCCCAACTTATGATAAGAGTGTAGGTTACGCACCAATACCCAGGCGGATCATGCCCCGATTCACCTACCGCGGACGGTCGGCCGACGGCCGCAGCGTCCAGGGGGAGCTCGAGGCTCCCGACGAGGAAACCGTCCTTTCCAGCCTGAGGAACCGGGGCCTCCTCGTCACCGCCATCGAGCCGGTCGCCGTCAAGGACGTCAAGGTCAAGCACCGCGACCTGGTGGTCTTCACCCGCCAGTTCGCCACCATGCTCGGCGCCGGCCTGCCGCTGGTGCAGACCCTGGCGACCCTGGCCGAGCAGTCCCCCGAGAGCCTGACCGAGATCGCCGTTGACCTCAGGCGCCAGGTGGAGGCCGGGCAGTCCCTTTCCGCCGCACTCGAACGCTTCCCCAAAACCTTCAGCCGACTCTACATCTCCCTGGTGCGCGCCGGCGAGATCTCCGGCAACCTCGAGATCATCCTGGACCGCCTGGCGGGCTACCTCGAGCGCGCCGACTCCCTGCGCCGCCGCGTCTCCGGCGCCCTCACATATCCCGCCGTCATCCTCGCCATGGTGATCCTCCTGGGCGCGGGATTTCTTGTGTTCATCATCCCCCTCTTCGACGGCATCTTCACCAGCTTCGGCGCTCAGTTACCCCTGCCCACCAGAATTATCGTCGCTCTCTCCGAGTTCTTCCGCGACTACTGGTGGCTCCTGGCCCTCGTCGTAACCGCCGTCGTTCTCTTCCTGCGCTTCTACTCGGACACCGCCGAGGGACGCCTGCGACTGGATCGATGGAAGCTGGGCATGCCCGTCTTCGGTGGGCTCTTCATCCGGGTGGCCGTGGCCCGCTTCTCCCGCACACTGGGAACACTGGTGCGCTCCGGCGTGCCCATCTTGGACGGTCTGGCCATCACCGCCGTCACCGTGGGAAATCGCGTCCTCGAACGGGCCGTCCTCGAAACCCGCCGAGCCGTGGCCGAGGGACGAACATTCTCCGACCCCCTCGCCGCCACCGAGGTCTTCCCGCCCATGGTCGTCGCCATGATCGCCGTGGGCGAGCGGACCGGCCGGCTCGAGGAGATGCTCAACAAGATCGCCGACTTCTACGACGACGAGGTCGAGGTCGCCGTCGCAAGCCTCTCAGCCCTGCTCGAGCCCATACTTATGATCTTCCTCGGCTTCGTCGTCGGCGGACTGGTCATATCCATGTACCTGCCCATCTTCCAGATGCCCGGTTTGGTTGGAGGGTAGCCAGCGCTGGGCGCTGGACCCCAGCCCCGCGAGAAGAATCATCAGGATTTAGAAATCAATCACCGCGAGCTACCGCTCCCGCTGGTCGCTCATGCGATACACTAAGACAAGGGATTTTGCCAAAGGCATAGCTCGCTTCGCTCGGTTCGTTCGGTTCGCTCGGTTTCCCCCTTGTCTCAACTTAGGGGCCGACCTTTAGGTCGGCCCGCGGGTGGGTCTAAAGACCCGCCCCTACATCAGCGAGCGAGGTACGCTCCGTTGTTTTTACTCGATCGAGGCTAAATTCCAGGTTCACACACCGGGGCTGAATTTTACCCCGTTTTTGGTTATAATGGACCCTTATTAGACGCACAAACGGCTTTGTTCCTTTTTACTCGCCGCCGGCCACGCCGTCGGCACCCACGGGAGGCTTCCGTGCAGCGCGGCTTTACTCTCATTGACCTGATGATAATCATCGCCATGGTCGCCATCATCACCTCGATCGCCATCCCCGGTTTCGAGAACACCAGGCGCGATGAGAACACCCTCAAGTGCCTTGACCAACAGGAGGAGATCTCCCGCTGGATCGCCAATTTCGTCACCGATAAACAGAACGATCTCGGTGTTCAACGTGATAGGATCCGGACCAACATCGAGGAGTACATCAACGAGAGCCTCGCCGCGTCACCCGGTTTCACCCCCGTCGGTGGCGAACTTCAGGCCTCGGGGACCGTTCCAAATACGGGGATGCTAATCGAATCCGGCTTCTCCAGCTCCATCTTCATCAACATCTACGCCGAGGAAAGCTCGCTCCCCGGTACCGGCTTCAGCTATGTCGTGAAAAAAAGGACTGTGGAGGGCGAGACGGTCTACGAGGTCCGGGTGAGTTCGACGGCCAACTACCGGATCGGACCCTCGGGAGGCCTCCTCTCCTCGGATGATACCCATCCCAACGCCGGTGAACTGATCGCCTTCGGCGCCCCCAGGGAGATATTCGTCTGCCCCGAGCGCGCCGACACCGACGAGCCTCTCGGCTTCCACTACGCCCTCAAAGGGGTGACCGGCGACGTGGAATGCACCACCGACGTCAAGGGCGACCACCGAGACCCCAACGCCCGGTACATCCACACCCTGGACTAAACCGCCCTC
>SDBS01001075.1_pt1 | contig 27713 bp, 27 predicted proteins | sample 2277091 | NCBI WGS metagenome assembly SDBS01 (sample SAMN10404972, study PRJNA504765) | marine sediment metagenome | isolation source: marine sediment core GS10_PC15, 163 cmbsf | place: Arctic Ocean: Southern Knipovich Ridge | collected 2010
GGTCCCCCCTTCATAGAGGAAGAAGGAAGAATAACTTTTAAGAACTGAAAATATATCGTCTGCCTTATAGAGCTTACGGTCACCCGGCCTTTCAATGTCATCGATATAAAAAAGAATAAATGAAGCCTCTGAAATAGGCAGCTGGTCCACAGTTATTTTTTTCACAGCGGTCCATTTACTGTCTTCGAGCTGTTTAAACCGCGCGTCCGGCTTTAAAAGCGGCTCAACTATTTTCCCTGCCATATCGTCATTATCTGATTCAATCTTAAAAAACTCCCTGAGTAATTCCTGGTTTGTAAACTCCTTCTTTTTATCGAGTATATGGCTGTATATTTCATCAATAATACTCTTCATCTATCCCTCTGATGAAAAAAATACAAAAAGTACGTGAAAAACTTTTATAAGTATAATATAATAGTAATAAGAAAAAAATCACAAAGATAGGCAAGTAAACTTCCAATCATTATGAGATTTTATTGATCGCCTATGGTTTTTACATATTAATTCGTTTAGAGTAATAAAGCCGGTATTAAAATACCGGAGAGAGCTGGTATAAAAGCCCGTAAGCGGGAGGAAGACCATCATCCTCTGGTACGTAGTACCAGCTATTAATAGATAAAACCATAAGGAAGGAGTATAAACTATGGCACAGGTTACATTGAAAAATGATGATTCAGTTAAATACAGTTTTTTTAAGGCAGGATCAATGATTTTCAACCAGGGAGACAAAGGGTCCGATATATTTATATTAAAAAAGGGGGCCATTACAGTCATTGTAGATAACCAGATAATAGGGCTTATCAATACTCCAAACACCATAATCGGAGAAATGTCGTACTTCCTGGGGGTGAAGCGTACGGCTTCAATAAAAGCTGTTGAAAACTCGGAGTTTATGATTATTACCGGGGAGACTTTTAATGATGCAATTCTTAAAAATCCAAAGGTCGGCATTGAATTAATAAAGATCCTCTCCGAACGTCTTGAAAAAACCACAAAGTACGCGACCAAACTTGAAAATGACATTACCCGGTACAGGAATGAAATAAGAAAAATAAACGGCCAGAAAGAACAGAAAAAGCCCGTATTCTCGGAAGAAATGATATTTGACGCTCACATTACAAAGGAGCAGCTTGACGAGTCCGTAAAAGAATTGGAGACCAGAAAAAATAAAGGGGAGAAAGTGTCACTGGCTAAAATACTCATTGAGAAAAACTATATTACAGCCCAGCAGCTCATACAGCTACTCGATATGAAACAGCAAACATGAAACTTCCATCCCTCTTCAAAAAACGCATTATACTTCTTTATTTTCTATCAATTCTTCTATTTTCATCGGCTTTACCCGCCGGAGCGGACGAGAAAGCTGCGGACGCAGCACACATCCTAAAAGAAAAGGGGATATCCCCCCTGCTGGTGACGGGCCTCATCTCAATGGTGCCTATTTTTGAGCTGAGAGGGGGGATCCCTGTTGGAATTGGAGTACTAAAACAGAACCTCTTTTTAGTGTATCTCTACGCGGTTCTTTTTAATCTTATTCCTGTTTTTCCCGTGCTTCTACTGTTGAATCCTGTAAAAAGGCTCCTTGAAAAGCTGCCTGTATTCAGTCGATTCTTCGGTTTTCTCACAGCAAAGGCGGAGAAAAATAAAAAGCTTATCGAAAAGTATGAAGAGTTCGGCCTTATGCTTTTTGTCGCGATTCCCCTCCCTGTAACAGGGGCCTGGACAGGGTCCCTTGTCGCGGTGGTTATGGGACTGAATGTAGTAAAATCCTTCCTGTTTATATCGCTCGGGGTTTTAATAGCAGGTGTTGTCGTTACACTTCTAACAGTGCTTGGCACAACAGGTATTATTCTTGCTGTCGCAATCCTCCTAACATTTATCATAGTATACACGGTGAATATTATCAGGAAACGTTCGGATACAGTATGATGATTAGTACCGGCACAGGAGTAATCGGGCTTTTCGGCCACCCGGTTGAGCATTCATTATCCCCTTACTTTATGAACTTCGCGTTAAAAGGCCTGAATCTGAACTTTCTGTATTTAGCCTTTGATATTGAAAAGGAGCATTTAAAAGATGCTGTAAATTCTCTAAAGGTTTTGAAATTCCGGGGGGTCAATGTAACAATACCCTACAAGCGGCCTGTAATGAGCCTCCTTTCATCCATTCAGGATGACGCGAAGGCGATCGGAGCGGTAAACTGTATCTTAAACAGTGACGGTTTTATCCGGGGATACAACACGGATTGCGCCGGTTTTATTGAGCCGTTGAAGAAGAGAAACATAGAAATCAGAGATACTTCAGCATGTATAATCGGATGCGGCGGAGCAGCAAGAAGTGTCCTGTACGCCCTGGTAAAAGAGAATGTTAAAAGAATATACATTGTCAACAGGACTGAAAAAAACGCCTCTGATTTTATTGCCTGGTCAAAGGAAAGCCTGAAATTCGATAAAATTTCATACATTGGAAATGGTCAGGAAACCTCCCGGCCGGTGCTTGACGATACCGCTTTAATTATAAACACAACCCCTGTAGGAATGTTTCCCAATACAGAGGAGAGCCCCCTGCATGAAAATCTATCCTTCAATCACACCCACACAATATATGACCTTATTTACAATCCGCCGAAGACGCGGCTTTTAAAAATGGCGGAAGCAGACGGGGCCGCGGTAATTAATGGTTTTGAAATGCTTATCATTCAGGGCCTCTACTCTCTCACAATCTGGTTTCCTGATAAAAAAGAAGATATCTTTTCTATGCGGGAGCGGATCATCGCGCATACTGCGGGTTATTTAAAAAATTCTAACAAAAATTGAAAGCAGAGATTGGTATAAAAAAGTGAGCGGAAAATCTTTTAAAACATCGGGAAAAGTATTATAATCAGGCAGATATCGTCATTATTAACAGCAATAGTAATCCCCCTGAAAAGACAGCAAAGCGCATTATGGATACCATAAAAATAAAAACCCGGGATACATACAACGTTTACACAGGAAGAGGAATATTAAAAGATTTACCTGAACTGCTTAAAAAAACCTCTTATGAAATAGACCCGGAAGGCTCATTAATATTTATCGTGACAGACAGGAATGTTTCACGCTGCTATTTGAAAGGCGTCACAGGCAGTCTTAAAAAAAGCGGATTTAAGGTTAAATCTTCGATCTTCAAGCCCGGAGAAGGCCTGAAGAACTGCCGGAACCTCTATAAAATGCTCCGCATAATGGTAAAACAGGGCCTCACAAGAGATTCTGTGATCATTAGCCTCGGAGGCGGGGTCATTGGAGATTTTTCCGGATTTGCCGCGTCGATCTACATGAGAGGCTGCCACTTCATACAGGTCCCCACAACCCTTCTGGCGCAGGTGGATTCATCCATAGGAGGAAAGGTCGGAATTAATATGAAAGAGGGAAAAAACCTGATCGGCAGCTTTTACAATCCCCTTTTTGTTTTGAGTGACACTGATACACTTAAGACCCTGAACGGGCGGGAAATTACATGCGGTCTTGCCGAGATCATAAAGTACGGGTTAATATTCAACAAAGACCTCTTTGAAAAGACAACAAAATTTTTTAGTGGTTATTTCCGGAACAGCAAAATAATCACGGCAAAAAATTTAAAAGAACTCGTCCTGAATGACACGGAATTTTTACACGAAATGATACATAAATCCGTCAGAATAAAAGGAGAAATTGTACGGGCTGACGAAAGAGAAAACGACCTCAGGATGATCTTAAACTTCGGACACACCTTCGGACATGCTGTTGAAAAGCTGACCTGCTACAGAAAGTTTCTGCACGGGGAAGCAGTAATGCTTGGAATGAAAATGGCCGTGGAGCTTTCTTCGGCATGCGGTTTTATAGATGCTGAAGAAAAACGGGCCGTAACAGGGCTCATTGACATATTCGAAATACCATCTGTGAGAGGGTTAACTGCAAAGGCCATTTACAGCCAGATAGGAAGCGACAAGAAAAAGAGAAGAGGTAAAATTCATTATATCGTATTAAAAAAAATCGGTTACGCTGTATCAGAAACAGAGATCGAAAAAAAAACAGTGGTAGACTGCATCGGGAAGGTGCTGTCCGGTTATTAAAAAGATACTCGAGCCCTTTAATGAAATTTATAGTAACAAAATCCAGCATGGAGGGAACGGTGACCATACCGGGATCAAAATCACATACCATCCGTTCCGTATATATAGCCAGCCTGGCTGATGGTCATTCCGTTATCCGGGCTCCTCTTTTATCCCAGGATACAGAGGCAGCCATCCGTGTATGCCGGGCCTTTGGGGCAGAGATAGTAAAAGTAAATAATCAGCTCGAAGTAACCGGATTCGGAGGAAAGCCCTCTACTCCGGAGGATGTGATCGATGTAGGCAACTCCGGTACGACCCTCAGGCTGGGTGTTTCCACAGCCGCCCTGAATGAAGGCTATTCCCTGTTTACCGGCGATGAACAGATCAGAAGCAGGCCCATGGATCCGCTTCTGACTGCTTTAAACAATCTGGGTGCCCGGGCAATTTCCACAAGAGGGAACGGTAAAGCTCCTCTGATCGTTAAAGGCAGGGCCCGGGGCGGAAAAACGGCGCTAAAGGCAGTGACTTCACAATACCTGTCCTCTCTGCTGATCAATGCCCCCCTTTTTGATAAGGATACGGAAATCATTGTGACAGAATTGAATGAGGCTCCCTATGTGGATATAACCCTGTCCTGGCTGGATGAGCAGGGTGTCCGGTATGAGAGAGAAGGATATAAACGATTCCTGGTGCCGGGAAATCAGTCCTATCATCCTTTTGAAAAGACTATACCCGGTGATTTTTCCTCTGCTTCCTTTTTCCTTGTTCTGGGTGCCCTGTCAGAGGAAGGGGTCCGTCTGAAAAACCTGTCCATGACCGATCCCCAGGGTGATAAAAGAGTTATTGAAATATTGAAAGATATGGGAGCTGAAGTAAGGATAGATCAGGACAGTATTACAGTGAAGGGCGGAAAATTAAAAGGGCGGAAAATCGATATGAACGATATTCCTGATGCCCTGCCCATCATGGCTGTTGCCGGCTGTCTGGCAGAAGGAGTAACAGAATTATGTAATGTTCCCCAGGCCAGGCTGAAAGAGACGGACAGGATCAATGTCATGTTTCGCGAGCTCTTCAAAATGGGTGCGGATATCACAGAGAAAGAGGACGGTCTGGTAATCAAAAAAAGCCGGCTGAAGGCTGCCCCGGTATCGGGATTTTCAGATCACAGGGTGGTTATGGCCCTGACTGTAGCCGGACTGCAGATTGACGGAGAAACTGTAATTGATACGGCAGAATCCACCGAGGTAACTTTCCCTGATTTCTTTGATCTTATCAGACAGTGTCAGGGTAATATAAAAAAATTTGAATACTGATTTTAAGGGAGGGCATCATGATTGGCTGTCATTTAGGCCGGTTGTTTCAAGTAACAGTGGCAGGCGGATCCTATCAGGAAGGATTATCCATTATTCTGCAGGGTATCCCGCCCGGGATTGCCTTAACGGAAAAAGAGATCTATGCTGACCTCTTATTAAGAAAACCCGGGGCTGATGAACTCTCCTCCCCAAGAAAAGAGCCGGACCTGCCGGTGATATACAGCGGTCTGAATGTCGAAGATACGATACAGGATGCCGGGAACAAGAACCACACGAACGGAACCCCTTTGACCATTCTTATCCCAAACCTGGACAGGCATTTTATCCATATAAAACAGTACCAGGACACGAACCGTACTCCCCGTCCGGGTCATGCCTCCTACGCTACTTTTAAAAAGTACGGGCCTGATGATGATGCCATTGGCGCCGGTTTTTTCAGCGGCCGGTATACAGCTACTATTGTCGGGGCCGGTTGTGTGGCCAGGAAGATCCTGAAAAAATGCGGGATCGATGTCTTTTCGTTTGTCAGGGAAGCCGCCGGGGTTCGGTGTTCAGAAAAAAACCTGGCAGCCATTAAAAAATATACAGATTCCTATAAACAGATGCGCAGAGACTACGATCCTTTCTATCAGACCGTTTATGAACAGGGCATGGTCACCATGGACATGCGATACCTGGAAAAAATGAAGATCTTCGCTGAGATCGAGAAGACCATAGATGATATCAGGGCCGGGGCCCCTGAAATGAAGCGTGAGGTAATTCTTGAGAAATACGGTGTGCATCCTGTTATAAACTGCCCGAACCTAGAAGAGGCGGATGCCATGGTGAAAACCTGCAACAGGGTTTCCGCTCAGGGGGATTCCTCAGGCGGTATCATAGAAGTGATTGCAACCGGTCTTCCGGCAGGTCTGGGTGAGCCTGTTTTTAACAAGCTGGATGGGGAACTTGGACGAATGCTCGGGATAGGAGCCGTAAAAGGTGTGGAAGTGGGAGCCGGCTTCAAAGTGAAGGACATGACCGGTTCTGAATGCAACGATGAGATGAGTGCAGAAAACGGCAGGGTTATCTTCGATTCAAATAACGCCGGAGGTATCACGGGAGGTGTATCGACAGGTCAGCCTCTTGTTGTCCGGCTGGCGATCAAACCCACACCGACCATAGACAGGAAACAGCATACTATTGATAAATACACATTGGAGAACAGAGAACTGGAGGCCATTACCAGAAGGGATCCTACCATTGTCTCCCGGATCTGGCCCGTAGCCGAAAATTACACTTCTCTTGTTCTTCTGGACATGCTGATGATCTATTACGGGTACAGTAAATTGCGTGATATGAAATAAACTGAAAATAAAGCGGATGTATGGGAAAAAGTGAAATAGCAGCCCTTTTAAAAAAATTATTAAATGATATTATAAAGGCCGGGGTTTTACCAAAAGATTACTATTTAGCCGGTGGTACAGCAGTATATCTCTATTTAAATCATCGATTATCCCGCGATCTAGATTTTTTTTCTTTGAATGTCTTTCATTCAGAAATAATTCTGAAACGCTTTGAAGATCATTTTGAAGTAAAAATAGAAATCTTAGAAAAGGATACAATCATTATTTATTTAACAAAAGAGAAAATAAAATTTTCGCTTTTCCATTATCCATATCCGTTACTTAATAATTTGCATTTTAAAGAAATAAATAATCACACGGAGTGTCCAATTGCTTCCTTTCTCGACATTATCACTATGAAAATTATTGCAATTGTACAGCGAGGTTCAGCTAAAGATTTTATTGATCTTTTCTTTCTTTTAGAAAAGATGAAATTACAATTTCATGAAATTGTTGGTCTTGTTAAAAAAAAGTATGGTGTTGAAGATCGATATGAATATCAAATTAAAACGGCTATAACCTACTTTGATGATGCAGATCAGGAAGTGTCTGATATTTATCTAATCGATAAGAAGGATAATCTTGAGATGATAAGTGAGAAAAACTGGAATGATATAAAATATTTCTTCATTGAGTTTGCCGGATGAGAAAAGAGTTATTCTGGGATAGACAAAAAATATCTTCAAAGGCTGAAATTGAAAGGGCAATTAATTTTGGCGGATTTGATTTTATTAATCATGTAATAAAAAAGTATGGCAGGAAGCAATTTATAAATAACATCTTAACCAGTAGAAACCTGAGTAGAAAAGCGGTTAATTACTGGTGCCGGATTTATAAAATCGATAGAGAGCAGACAAAAACCTTTCAATCTAAATCTATCTGGTCACCATTTCGATAACGTGTTTTAAAACTCCATTTTGATCAGTATATAAACTGGAAACCGCAAGAAAAGGTGATGCCCCCGGGCTTATTCCAGCCATAGATATCCGTTGTTTCTCCCGCCTGGACCGATAAAAAACTGAGAATCTTGAATCCTTCGTAAATATTCCAGTACATCCCGGCGGTAATAAGCGCCGAAAGGTCAATAGGTGAAACTACGCTTCGCAGCAAATAGGTGAGTGACTCGTTTACTGACAGGGAGATTTCAGGATAGAGCATAAAACTGTACTCAATGGAGTCACCTTCCTTCTCTATCCAGGATGCACAAGGCTTGACAAGCCCTTCCAGTCTGAATGAAAGAGACATACCGCTCGCCAAACTCTGCAGGTGGAAAAGCCCCCAGCTGATTTTAAAGCTCTCCTCCAGATCAGAAATCATAGGGGAATAATAGGGAATGGAAATAGAACTTGAAAGATGCCAGTCCAGAAACAGGTTGCCCTGGAAACTGAGATAGGGGTTGTGCGATTGTTCCGCTCCTCTGTATAAATAGCCTCCTTCAACTTTAATGCCTCCCGGCCTGACAACAAACCTCCCTCCGGCTGAAGGATCTGTGGTTGACGGAGTTGAAGCTTCCGGATCAAGCATCAATTCAGAAAGGTTGAGCCCCGGTACAAGGATAATGGGTTCAATAAATGAATAAGTACTCAGGGGAATATAGGCAGATGTCAGCCATACCGCTTCATCACGCAGCTCTTCGGCTGTCATATCCGCTGTTAGAGGAGTATCGCCGAAAATCACATCCCCCGCATTATAGAAAAATCCTTCACCCCACGACACCTTTGCCTTACCGATTGTGGTCCGGAATCCGGGAAAGCGCACCTTGATAAATGCCCGTGATATATCAATCATAACCGTATCTGCTATGGTAGTATCCAGGGTGAGCTGGGCCCTGACGTTCCTGTTCTTCACTGACTGCAATGTAAATCTGCCCTTTCCCAGACTGGAGAAACTTAAAGAATCCTCATCTATCCTGGCCAGGGAATTCATCAGGGTCAGTTTCACTGAAGGCAGCATCTCTGCGTGAGCGGGCAGTATTCCTATCAAAGCAATGAAAAGCATCAGGATAAATCTGTTTAAGTTCTTTATTACCATGTCAGTTCTTCCAGGGAAAATATGCTTGCCTTGAGCGGAATATTGATTTGGATATCGTTTATAACAAATTCGGTACTGGAGTTACGTTTCATGGTATCCTTCAGTACCATATGAAAGGCAATATTCTTTCCCGAAACCTGCCGGACGTCATCGCAAATTATTTCCTTGAGAAGTTTTCCCGATCTGGAAAACTTGTGGATCTTCCGGTAGATAAAGAGTTCTTTATCGATCCACATTATCTGTTTGTAATAGGGAACGCCCTTCTTCTTAGCCTCCATGCTCACTTTGTAGCATGGTGCTCCGTCTATCTCCTCCGTGCCTTCAAGTTTTACTTTGTAGGATTGAAGCAAAGTCCTGCCCCCGGTCATGTCTTCATATGACATGTCGGAGCCCATAACCGATTCCTTGAGAGCTGCTCCCTGCATGCGTATAAGCTCCTCTGCGTCGGGATAGAAGAGGTAAATCTCATCCCTGGTTCGGAGAATCTTCATCCCCTCCTCCTCTACACTTGTAAACTCGATGAGCATAGTATCTGCGCCCCTGGCATAGGAGAGGAAGGTACTCCTCTTTATACCGAAACGGTCATTAATAATCATTACGCCATCGATCCGTGCCGTTTTGGTGACCGTGTTCTTCTCTAACTTTTTTATTATATCTTCTGCAGAGATCGCCCAGAGAGATGCGGGTACCATAAGGGTTACCAATAAGGCCATAACCGTTCTTTTCATAATAAAGCCTCCCTGTTGATACATGTTTCTTAATGCTTCCACAGGCTCCACCCCTGCCGCCGGAAGATGATGGAATCAGAATGCGTAAGCTACATGTTTCTTAATGCTTCCGCAGGCTCCACCCTTGCCGCTTTGCTTGATGGTATAAGGGATGCCAAAGACGCCACAATTACAGAATAAAAAAATACAAATATAGTGGATCTGAGGCTCAGAGAAGGGTAGATCTTTTCGGATATCTCTATGCTGACGCCTTCCATCGCAGAGCCAAAGTTTATTCCCACAATAGAGAGGGGTATGGTTATCCCGATCCCGATAAGTACACCTATCAGGGAGCCAATGAGGCTTAAAAACAGGGCTTCGATAAAGAAGAGACGGACAATTTCCCCACGGGTCATACCCATGGCTCCAATGGTGCCTATCTCCCTCGTCCTCTCATAGATTACCATCATTGTCGTGTTAATAATAACAGAGCTGGCCAGTATGAAGAAAAATAGAGCCATAAAATTATAAGTTACAGATGCCATCTCTATAAAAGAGTAGGATGTACCAATTTCCTCCCATGACCGGGTTTCCAGCTCTTCTCTGCCTGCTGCCCGGAAGGCTGCTGCAAGCTGTCCGGCTATTTCGCTGCCGGATGATCCTTTCTTGAGTTTCATGATAATTTCGGTAACAGAATCGTTCATGCGGAGGAGTTTCTGTGCTCTATCCAGCGGAACTAAAAGATAACTTTTATTGAAGGCCTGTACCGGGAAGCTTACAATCCCTGTTATACGGAAGGTGATGGCATTTGAGCCCCGTCTCATTGTGGTGGATATCATCGTGATCTTATCACCGGTTTTAACCCCTATATCCCTGGCCAGTTCAACCCCGATAAGAGCTTGATTTTTACCCATCTCCGGCAGAACGCCTTCTATGATACGGTCCTCAAGGTTCTGGTAAACTTTCTCATACTGAAAATCGACCCCCATTCCAATGGCCTTGTAAGTATCTTCTTTACGGTAGATTCCTGTCGGAAAGCTTATTCTTGGTGATACTGCTTCAACGGATTCATTTTTCTCGATCTCTTCTATAACTCCCCTAAAAGATTCAATGCGCAGATGAAGGGGATTCAAATATTCATTTTTCCCATAGTCTTTGTGCCGAACTCTTATCTCCCCTGAATAATAGGTATGAAGGTTGTCGGCAAGGTCATTCTTGTATCCCTCCAGAAATGAGAAAAGAAAGGTAATGCTCATGGCCGCAACTGCAATAGCAACTATCGAAAGAAGGCTTCGTCTTTTATTTCGCGTTATATTGCGGAGGGCTATTTTTGAAAGTTTCATCTACTACTCCTTTACTGAAACCTCAGACAGTCGGTAATGGTCATTTTAAGGGCCCTTCGGGTAGGGAAAAAGGCAGTGACCACAGAGAGAATGATCCCTAAAAAAAAGGCGATGACAAGAGCTTTCGGATGCCAGGCACCCCGCATGATGCCTGTAACGCGGTAACCTATATCCATATCCCTGATCATTGCGGAATAGTCAACTCCCCGGTTGACTATCCATAAACACAAGATGCAGCCCAGCATAACCCCGAAAACAGATCCTATGAATCCGATTCCCCCTGCCTCGAACAGGAAGGTGAGCCTGACCTGCGAATCCTTCATCCCCAGAGCTCGCATCATTCCCAGCTCCCTGAACCTTTCGTAAATAGCCATCAGCATGGTATTGGATACGCCTACAGCAGCGATGATGAATACCAGAAAGAGGATCATTCGGGTCCCGGATTGTTTCATGGCTGCAAAGGCAACATAGTCTCTGGCCAGTATTTTCCAGCTTAAGACCTCAATGCCCTTAAAATCTTCAATGAGCTTTTCCTCTATGCTTGCGGCCAGCATCTCTGCATCCGATCGCTCGGGAAATTTGAGATTGATCTCCGTTACAGCCCCCTGCATTTCAAGGTAAGTATCAGCAGTATCCAGTGGAAGGAATATGGCCCCCCTGTTGATTGACGGATTGGGGCAGTTGATGATTCCAACAATCTCCACATCGATTATCTGGTAGTAACCGTGCCTGGTTCTGGTAACAATAGTTAGAGGATAACCCACCTCAGCTCCAAGGTCTTCGGCCAGCCAGGATCCTATAAGAATGCCTTCCTCCCCTGGCTTAAGGTAGCGGCCCTTTACTATTGTTTCCCTGAACCGGAAAACCGTGTTGTCCTTTTCAGGATCAATGCTGAAGATCTTAACCTGCATGGAACCGTCCTGCTCAAAAGGATCTTCCCTTACTATCAATTCTCCTCCGAATACTGTTCGGGGAGCAGCCGGTATCTTCAGCTCCTGCAGCCTGGCAGTCACTTCTTTCGGATTTTCGATTACATATTTCAATGGCAGCTGGTCTTTTTCCTCCCAGTATGACTCATTCAATACCCGGGCCGAGCTTGATTCGTACCAGATAAGATTCCGCTCCGACTCCATCTCTGCTCCAAGGAGCCATGCGTCAATGAATATGTAGATCCCCAGGCCAACTGCGATAGCTGCGGCTGTTATGATAGTCCTTTTTTTATACCTGGACAGGTTTTTCAAGGCCAGACCTAACAAGAACTTCATTTTTTTCTCCTCTCATCTTTGATGATCTTACCATCGTGGAGCTGTACAAGCCTGTGAGCATAATCCATCACCATTGGATCATGGGTTGAGAAGATGAATGTCGTATTATACCTTGCATTCATATCTTCCATGAGCTTTAAAATAGCTTTACCTGTTTTAGAATCCAGATTCGCAGTGGGTTCATCGGCCAGGACAATCTGAGGTTTTTTAACAAGGGCCCTGGCTATCGCCACCCTCTGCTGTTGACCACCGGAAAGCTTTGCAGGACGGCTGTCCACCCTTCCTTCCAACCCGACCTCCGCCAGCATGGCCATACTCCTCTCTCTTATCTCTTTCTCATTAAAACTTAGAAGCGAGAGAGGAAACGAGACATTCTCAAAAGCGTTAAGTACCGGTATCAGGTTAAAAGTCTGAAAGATAAAACCCAGCTTGTGCCTGCGAAACAGGGCAAGCTCTTTTTTGTTCTTTGCTGAAACAGCCTCACCGTTAATGAATATTTCGCCCGAATCTGCCCGGTCTATACAGCCTATCAGGTTCAGGAGCGTAGTTTTTCCGGATCCTGACGGCCCTGCAATAGATAGGAACTCTCCCTGCTCAATCGTAAGGGTTACACCCCTGAGTGCCTTTACGACCGTGTCCCCGGTTTTGTAGCTCCGTTTTATCCGGTCAATTTTTATCATTTTCTTCCCTCCCGGTGAGCGGTTTTGGACCCAGAATTTGCAGTATTCTGCCAGTGCCATACAGTTTCAAAGAGCCCTCTTCGGCCCCAAGGATCCTTTCTGCGGCATTTTTATATAACCTGATTATTCTGGAATACACGGGTCCGAACTCTTCCAGATATTTTTCATACATTTTATGGCGGGTCATTAAATTTTCATCCCTGTACAGGAGTGACTTCATGGAAATAGAAGATTTTTATATTAACAGTCTTAGAAAACGGTCTAATCTATCATTGAACTCTGCCGCAATGCGGGTCCCTTCCTGTTCAAGGGCAAGAAGGTTTTCACCTGAAGCATCATCCATATCCGGGTTTGCAAAAAGCAGCTCAGAATTAATTCTCAAATACTGGTCTGGTTTACCTGCAACATCAAACAGTTGATAAAGCTGATAATCGACAGTTTCAGAAACACCTGACATCATAATGTCCATTAGGGGCTTGATCCATTCAACAGCACCCCAGTTTTTGGCACTTTTATAACTGTATGGTTTCTTTATGAACCCGGTGCCGAGAGAAAGCATTGCAATTTTTTTTATTATAGGCCGTTTTTTTAACTTCCTTCTTACTTCTATATACGCGCAGATAGCAGGGTTATTTGCAAAAACTCCGCCGTCAATAAGAGGATAGGGAACATCAGCCAATGACTTAATTTTTACGGCTTCAAAATACGTCGGCGCAGCCGATGTCGCCCTTGCAACATCTTTGAGAAAGAAATCGCGCGTCTCCTTCCTTTTTGCGTCATGTTGTGTGAAAAACACCGCACATCTCCTCTTAATATCATAGGCAGTAATAAGACAGGGTTTCAGTAAATCACTTAACCTTAAATCACCAAAATAATCTTCAAGAGTTTCTTCAAACGCGTCCGCGCTGTACTTTTCATCTCTCAACCCTCCTGCAGAGCGTATCCTCTGCCAGAGTGATAAGTCAAATATCCTGTCTCCCCTTTCCATGTATAGCCTTACTGCCTCTTCAGCTGAAAACCGGGGCCTGTCGCGGCTGCCGTTTAAACCCGGGCAGAGATAGATGCAGGTAAGAAGCCCGCCGGTACTCGTCCCTGATATAAGATCAAAAAAATCTGCAATACGAGCATTTTTATTTCCCGTTTTTTTCTGTAATTTCTGTTCTACAGCAGCTAACACCTTTGCCGGAATAAGGCCCCGGATTCCACCCCCGTCAATTGATAAAATTCTGGTGAATTTTGACATAATAAAATAAAAGACTCCTGACATTAACCATCCACTATTTTAGCCCGTTAACACGAAAAAGATCAACGGTTTTTTCTTTTAATATTGTGAAGTTATAAGAGGAGATAGACGAGACCCAAAATACATCAAGGAAATCAATGCGGTGTTCACAACTCAGACTTGCTACCGGCTGATTCTTCATCTTTTGCGTCCAGAAGCGCCTCGAGTGCTTTTATGTATCCGGTAGGGCCGAGTCCCATTATCTGCGCGATGCACACCTCTTTGATTACCGATATTTTTCTGAAATCTTCCCTCTTATCGATATTGGACAGGTGTATTTCCACTGTTTTTAAACCCGAAGCTTTAATCGCGTCCCTGATGGCGTAACTGTAGTGAGTAAAGGCACCGGGATTTATTATAAGACCTTTAAAACCTTTATTCGCAATTGAATGTATTTTATCAATTATTTTTCCCTCATGGTTTGACTGAAAATGCTTTATCCTGACACCTCTCTTTCGCGAGAGCATTTTGAGAACTCTGACGATCTGCCCGAGAGTGGTTTTTCCGTAAATTTCAGGCTCTCTTTTTCCCAGCATATTGAGATTCGGTCCGTTTATTAAATACACCTTCTCCATATAATCATCTCCCGCATCTATTTTAAAATAGCGTGAGCTTTTTTAAGCATGTCTATGATAGGCAGCTCATAGGGGCACTCCGCTAAACAGAGGCCGCATTCGGTGCAGTTCAGGGCATTTACCTCAAACCCCCCGTACCACCTGCTCAATACATCATGGTTCTCGGGAAACCTGGCTTTCCCTGCAAATTCCAGTATCACTCCGATACGTATCTTTTCAGGGCAGGCGGGATGACAGTAATAGCATCTCCTGCAGAAATCCTTATCCAAACCTCTTACAACGTCATCAAGCTCTTCTTTCTCCCTCTCCGAAAGGGTGTATTCTCCATCCGCGATCCCCGTATTTTCCATAACCTGCTCTTTTGAGACCATGCCCGGAATGACCGTTGAAACAGGGTACTGCAGGATCCACTTTAAGGCCGACGCCGCGTGTATCAGCGCGCCGCCGGCAAGCGGCTTTTGATCAATAAATCCAATATCATTACTGCTGCAGTACGAAATTAAATCGATTGCACCCTGCGGTTTTTCAATATAACTGAACGCCCCCTGCACCGTATCAAACTCCCCGGTTTTCGCCGCATCAAGAAGAACCGCGGGGTTGTGCCCGGTAATCCCGATAAACTCTATTATGCCTTTTTCTCTGATCTTTTTCAAAACCTTAAGGGCACCCTGATCTGACAGAATGTCTTCCATCTCATTGCCTGTGTTTACATAGTGGATCTGATAAAGATCGATGGTTTCTGTTTTTAAATTGCCAAGGCTCGTTTCCAGCTCCTCCATGATCTGTTTTTCTCTTCTGGCCTTTGTTTTTGTCGCGAGGTAGAACTCATCCCTTCTCTCAGCGACAGCCTTACCCAGCAATTCTTCACTCTCCCTGTATCCCCGCGCCGTATCAATAAAGTTTACCCCGCGGTCAAGCGCGGTGTTCACAACCGCACGGGCTTCCTCTTCATTCAATCCCGAAAGCGGAAGAGCGCCGAACCCTATACAGCTTACTTTCAGATCTGTTCTTCCAAGTTTTCTATATTTCATTCTTTTCCTACTCCACACCGGTATATAAAAAAATGTCTCACTATGGATACAGATGAATATTTAAGTTTACACAAAGTTGCTTGAATATACAATGATTAATTCAGGCTGTCCCTCAGCGAAAGACCACAGGAAGATTCAATAAATAGAGCGCGGCTAAAAAAACGACAAGAGTAACAGTCACAACCCTCCAGTACAGGGCAATCGCTTTAAGTATGATACCCGGATCCTTCAGTTCGTCCCGGTCCAGTTTATTTTCCCCAATCCAGGGCTTTCCCTTTTGTACTCCGCCATACACGGAAGGACCGCCAAGGGCTACCCCAAGATAAGCCGAAAACCCGGCCTCAGAAATACCCGCGTTCGGGCTCGGATGTCTCTTTCCGTGAACTCTCATTGTCATAAACACATCCCTTCTGAATTTCGCGGCACAGAACAAAAAGAAAAAGTTCAGCCGGGCCGGGATGTAATTTAAAAGATCGTCCAGCCAGGCTCCAATCTTTCCAAAACGCTCGTACTTCTCGTTTCTGTAGCCAACAAGAGAGTCAATCGTGTTCACGGTTTTATATATATACACGGAAGGTACACCCCCTAAACAGAGGTAAAAAAGGGGGGCCGTAAAACCGTCAACAATATTTTCAGCAATTGATTCCACGGCAGCCCTGATGATCCCCCTTTCATCAAGGCGCTTTGTATCCCTTCCGACAATTCTAGCGATCCGTACGCGGGCCTTTTCGATCTCATTTTCTTTCAGGCATGAATAAACCGACTTTGCCTCTCTTATCATATCCCTGTTGCAGAAAACAAAGTAGATGAGCCCTACCGTAAGTATGTTAATGGAAACAGGCAGGTAAAAAAACCCTTTGATGTATTCCAGAAAGAGTGTCACGAAAAAGACTGTGAGAAGGGCGGAAAGCACAAGGGAAAACCCTCCAAACAGCTTTCTGCGAAATCTGTAAAAAAGCTTCTCATAAAAAGAAAGCATATATCCAATAAGCCGCACAGGGTGCCAGCGAAAAACCGGGTCCCCAATGATCAAATCCAGGACAAAAGCTGCAGTTACATTAATCAGCATAAAAATATTTCTCTAATAATAGGTTAAAACAATACTATTACCAGGATTAAGTAAAAAACCTCCGACATTTCTATCCCGGCCCCAATCGTGTCACCCGTAATCCCGCCGATTTTTCTCCTGCAGATAAATCCCCAGGCAATCCAGAATAGAGAAATAAGCGGTGCCGATAAAAGGCTTAAAAAGTAATCTTTAGAGAAGCTCGAAAGCAGCATCAACAGAAAAGCGATCAATGCCTGCTTTAAACCTATTGAAGAAACAAAGGATTTGCCCAGGCCCTTCTCCCCTCCCCCATAGGGGAAGATATATCCTGCCACAGCAACCCCTCCCCTGCTCAGCGCCGGGGCCGCGAGAAGGTAAAAGGGAAAAATGTCTGTCCCTTTTAACAATATTTCATAAAAAAGGCATATTTTTAGTGTATACAGGGAAAACGCGCCGACAAAACCGAGAGCGCCGAGCCCGGGATCTCTCATTACCGAAATGATCTCTTCCCTATTTTTCCTGCCTGATAAAAAACCGTCGATAGTATCAAGAAGGCCGTCCGCGTGAATGCCTCTAGAAAAAAAAAGAATAAACACGCACATGATTACCGAGAGGGTCAGAGGAGTAAGCCCGTTCAGCAGGCTGATCAGATAAAGAAAGAAGCCGATTGTCAATCCCACAACAGGATAAAAAATGACAGATTTTCCTGTATCTTCATTCGAAACCTTTATCCCGCCAAGCCCGGGTATTATAGTCAAGAACCCGAACGCGAATAAAAATTGATTGAAAACTTTTTTCACAAGCTTTTTTTCTCAACCCCTGCCCCGTCAAAGGTCGCCATATCGTAGTAAAGGTGCATGGCCGCGTCGATTATTTCGATTGCGAGGGCGGCCCCGGTCCCCTCACCTAACCTCATCCCGAGATCAAGGACCGGCTCTTTTCCGAGCCATTCTGTAAAAATATCATGCCCCTTTTCCGCGGAAAGATGCGACACGATAAAATAATCGTCTATATATTTATTGAGACCGCGTGCGACGATGGCTCCAGCTGTAGAGATAAAGCCGTCAACAACGGCCAATCTCTTTTTTATTGCAGCGCCGATTATAAGGCCCGCAATCCCGCCGATTTCAAAACCCCCGACTTTCGCGAGAACATCTACAGGGTCGGCCGGGTCCGGCCTGTTTAATATAATCCCTCTTTTTATCACATCTACTTTATTCGAAAGCGTATCGTCGTCAATGCCGGTCCCCCGCCCTGTTACATCCCGGGCGTCACTTCCCATTATTACACACGCTACTGCAGCGGACGGTGTAGTGTTTCCGATTCCCATGTCTCCTGTTCCTAGAATATCAAACTCATAATCAAGGGCAAGCCCTATCCCCGAAACAATTGATTTCTCAGCCTGCTCCCTTGTCATCGCGGGTCCCGCAGTGAAATTTTTTGTCCCGTAATCCACCTTTTTATTTATCAATCCTTCACAATCAAGGTCCTGCGCGACCCCCATGTCCACAACAACAACCTTACACCCCGCGTGTGCGGCAAGTACATTTACTCCCGCCCCTCTGTTAACGAAATTCAGCACCATCTGACCGGTCACACTCTGTGGATACGCGGACACCCCCTCGCTCACAACTCCATGGTCACCCGCAAGGGTAAAGATCACCTTTTTATCAAATACGGGATCCGCTGTCCCCTGTACAGCCGCCATCTGCCTGCATAAAGATTCAAGCCTTCCAAGACTTCCAAGGGGCTTTGTTTGAGAATCCAGCCTCTTCTGGACGCTGTCGATAACACCCGTGTCTGCCGGCCCGATCATTGAAAGATAATCCTCCAGGCTCTTCACCTATATTCTCCTGTATTTTTTCATAAATAAATCAAAGCCCATTTTCAACCTGTTCCTAAAAAATTGTTATCTTTTTATGTTTTTAAGGAGCGCTTCAGTTTATCCTCTCTCTTAAAGCGCTCAATGGCAAGCTCAATCAGGATGCTTATGAGATCGGTCTGTGATAATCCGCTTTTCTCCCAGAGTTTCGGATACATGCTTATGTCTGTAAACCCGGGCAGAGTATTGATTTCATTCACAACAGCCTCACCGTTTTCTTTCAGGAATAAATCAACCCGCGCCATGCCTTCACAGCAAAGAACCTTAAAAGATTTCACGGCAAGCGCCTGTATTTTCTTCTCCTGTTCTTCCGGTATTCTTGCAGGTATCTCCAGAACCGCGCCTTTACCATCAATATATTTTGCTTCATAGGTGTAGAACTCATGTCTTGACTTCACCTCTCCAGGCACAGATGCCCGGGGGTTTTCATTTCCCAGAACCGAGCATTCAATTTCTCTCCCATCAATAAACTCTTCAATAATAATCTTACTGTCATAACGGAAAGCTTCACGAACAGCACGGGCGAAATCTTCTTTTACACCCACCCTGCTGATACCAACGGAAGACCCAAGGTTGGCGGGTTTGACAAACAGGGGAAGACCGAGCCTGTCTTTAACCTCCATGAAATCAACCGTTTCTTCCTGAGTCCATTCATAAATGAGAAAGTCCGGTATGGGCACAGACGCATCGCGCAGAAGCCGTTTCATCACATCCTTATCCATTCCCACGGATGAGCCCAGAACCCCGGCACCGACAAATGGCACATCGGCAAGTTTCAACAATCCCTGGACGGTACCGTCCTCACCGAATGTTCCATGCAGAACTGGAAAAATAACATCGATCCGGCAGATTGATTTACCGCCCGAAGAGCACAGCAGCCCATCTGTACCTCCGTACGGCATTACCGCGTCCGAATCATTAAATCCTGAGAGGGCGATCGATTCCGGCCCTTTGGAGGACCCGAAAAATTCAGGGTCATCAATGTACTTCCATTTTCCCTCTCTGTCTATCCCTATAAGGACAGTCTCGTACTTCGATTTATCTATTGCCCCCGCGATGTTTTTAGCAGACTGAAGTGACACTTCATGCTCGGCTGATCTCCCTCCAAAAAGAATTCCAACCCTTTTCTTTCTCTTCATTAGTACAGCCTGCCGATCAATTTAATAACCTGCAATACAGCCTGCCCCTGATGATTCTGCCGGCAATAATGAAAGATGTCTTCTCTCACATAATGCCCAGGGAGCTTTTGAAGATATCTTCAAAGGTCTCCCTTTTTCGAATGAGCCTTGCCCTGCTTTCCTTTACAAGGACTTCAGCCGGTCTGGGCCGCGAGTTATAGTAAGACGCCATGGAATACCCGTATGCCCCGGCATTACAGATACAGACAATATCGCCCTCCTTAAAATGCGGAAGGTCCCGGTCAACTATCCCCTCTTCATCCCTCGTGAAAGTATCACCGGACTCACACAAATTCCCTGCAATTACCTGAGATTCCCTGGCACCATACGGTTTACCTGCGTGCAGTATCTGATGATAACTACCATACATGGCCGGGCGCACAAGATGGTTAAACCCCGTATTTATCCCGATAAACCGGTGTTTTTCTCCCTCCTTGACAGATGCGACTGTACCCAGTAGAAAACCGCTTTCAGCAACGAGATATCTCCCGGGCTCAATAACAAGTTTCAGCTCTCTCCCGTACCTGCCGCAGAAGTTTTCAAACTCATCAGCGATTTTTTTTCCGAGAACTCTTATGTCCATTCTTCCTTCGTTTTCCTGATAGGGGACACCGATCCCGCCACCGAAATCGATAAAAGACAGACCTTCAAAGTTTTTAGCGGTATCAAGGAGAACGTCCATGGCTTTTATAAATATTTCAGGGTCGAGTATCCCTGAACCGATATGCTGGTGAACGCCTTTTATCCTGAGTCCGGATTTTCGGGTAATCTCCTTTATATCATCCACCCTGGTATAATTAATCCCGAACTTGCTCTCAGGGCCGCCGGTAATTACGTGATTATGGTGCCCGGCGCCAACATTTGGATTTATGCGGATACAGATATCTCTTCCGGGAAATTCCCTTCCAAACATCTTCAGCTGGGACAGGGAATCAAGGTTCGCCATAATATCATTCGATGCCGCGTATTCTATCTCATCCCAGAGTACGTTGTTTGTGGTAAAGAGAATGTGATCTTTTTCAAAGCCCGCCTTTAAAGCCGCAAATATTTCACCAGGGGACACAGCGTCTATTCCCATCCCCTCCTCTTTAAGAACCTTCATAATCTCTATGTTTGTATTAGCCTTGCACGCAAACTTAATCTCTTTATTATCGTAGGTTATGGCGTTTTTAAGCTCACGGGCCCTTGCCCTTATTGTATCTTCTTCATAAACATAAAGGGGGCTTTCAAACTCTTTTATGAGATCTTCCGCGGAAACATCTCCGAAGTATAAGCCGTCATTCCTTATGTCCATATCAGGGCACCCTTCCTTTTCAAGTTCTGGCTTAATTTATATAATAATCACAGGTTAGTCTATAAAATACAGTTTTCACTTGATATTCCTTTTTTCAAGAATTATCCTAAAAACTATGATAATAATAATCGGCGGCCTTTAATATGAGTAAAAAACGTTCGAGAGTTTATCCGGAAAAACCGCTTATAGGGGTTGGGGCCGCCGTCTTTAAAGATGATTCCGCGCTTCTGATCAAACGGGGTAATCCCCCGCTTTACGGGACCTGGTCACTCCCGGGAGGTAGAGTTAAACCTTTCGAAAGTCTAAAAGACGCGGCGGTACGGGAGGTAAAGGAAGAGTGCGGAATTGACATTGATGTTTTAGATCTGATAAAACTTTTCGAGTATATTGAAAGGGGCCCGGACGGAAGGGTAAAGTATCACTACATTGTCTTTGATTTCAATGCAGTTTACGCAGAGGGAATGCTCAAGCAGTCATCCGACGCGCTTGAGGCGCGGTGGGTTCACATTGATGAACTATGCAGGTACGGCCTGACCGATGCGGTGGTTGATGTGATAAAAAAGGGTGCTCATTTTAATAGAACATGATAAAATCGCAGACAGGGATCCAATTGTCTCTTATTAAAAATACATTTTAAAATAAACTGCCATGAAAAAAGACCACATTACTCTTGACGGCTTCTGCCTGACGCCCGAGGATGTAGAGCGGGCCGCGGCAGGAGATACCGCAGTATCACTGACCGATGAGGCTAAAAAACGAATAAACGCATCCAGGGAATGTATCGAATCAGCCGTACAGGGCGGGGAGCGTATTTACGGAGTCAATACCGGCTTCGGAGCTCTCTCCAATGTCGTTATCGGTCCGGACCAGATTGAGGAGCTGCAAAGAAATTTAATCAGGAGCCACTGCACCGGTGTCGGAGAGCCCTTCCCGGAAGAAGAGGTAAGGGCAATGATGCTTCTTCGCGCTAATTTTTTTGCCAGGGGAAACTCAGGTGTGAGGCTGGAGCTCGTTCAGACACTGCTTGATCTTTTAAACCGGAGGGTCCATCCGGTGGTCCCGCAAAAAGGTTCGGTGGGAGCATCCGGAGACCTTGCTCCCCTTGCCCACATGTCATCAGTGCTGATCGGCGAAGGAGAGGCGCAGTACAGGGGAAAACGGCTGAACGGCTCTGAAGCCCTGAAGAAGGCAGGTATTACTCCGGTAAAATTAAAGGCCAAAGAGGGGCTAGCGATGATCAATGGAACCGGAGCCATGACCTCTACCGGTACACTCGCCCTGCTCAAAGCGGAAAGGCTTTCAAAGATTGCCGACATAGCCGGGACAGCGACACTGGATGCCCTGAGAGGAACATTAACCGCCTTTGACCTGGACATTCAGGCTGTCAGGCCTCACCCCGGTCAGATGAAGGTCGCTAAAAATTTCCACAGGCTGATGGAACACAGTGAAATCACAATTTCACACAAAGACTGCCCCAGAATTCAGGATGCCTACTCTTTAAGATGCATCCCGCAGGTCCACGGAGCTGTGAGGGATGTGCTGGATTATGTGAGAAAGGTGATTTCAATCGAGATAAATTCGGCTACAGACAACCCGCTGGTCTTTCCGGAACAGAATAAAATAGAATCGGGCGGGAACTTTCACGGCGAACCTGTAGCATTTGCGATGGATTTCCTTGGCATAGCCATGAGTGAGCTCGGGGGAATCGCCGAGAGAAGGATTGAAAAACTCCTGAACCCAGTGTTCAGCGACCTTCCGCCCTTTCTTACCGACAAGGGCGGCCTTCATTCAGGCCTGATGATGGTGCAGGTGTCCGCTGCGGCCCTGGCTTCTGAGAACAAGATACTTGCCTCCCCCGCGAGCGTTGATTCAATCCCGACCTCATCGGATAAGGAAGACCACGTCAGTATGGGCACAACTGCTGCCCGTAAGGCAAAAGAGATCATAGAGAATGTGGAGCAAATTCTGTCTATGGAGCTCCTCGCTTCCAGCCAGGGTTTACACTTCCTTGAGCCGTTAAAACCCGGTACCGGTATCCGGGCCGCGTACAGGGTAATAAGGGAGGTTGTTCCCCCCATCAAAGGGGACCGCCCTTTCCATAAAGACATTGGCGCCATCCGGAATCTGATCGAGACCGGAAAGCTGCTGGAGGAAGTTGAAAAGGTATCCGGCCCTCTGCTGTGATTCTCCCGCCTCGGAATACTTTCAATGGGTATGACTATCCTGATGATTTCCGGAGATATCGATTTATCGGCCGGCTCTTCCATATCTGCCGGCTTGTCTCCTCTATGTCAACTTTCTAATTTTCACTTTGATGGAATTGAATTTTGGTCCTCCTCCGATTATTTGAGGGGTGCCGGGTGCCAGTACGTTCAACGGGTTGCCCTCTAAACCTGTAAGAGGTCTTGGCGCCCAGAGAACTCCTCTACTAACTTTTTCATTAACAATTGCTTTTACACGGACCTCACCCAGCTCATTATATAGAAGGACTTCATTGCCATCATGAATTTTCGACTTTCCAGCATCCTCTTTGTTTATCCAGACAATTTGAGGTATGGGACCGTATACATCAGTAAACTGACTGTGAGTATAGTTTGGAATGGAACTATTAAGCAAAAGATACCGCCCGCCATCCATTTTTAATTCTGTTTGGACAGGAATTTCCTGAACTCCTATTTCAAATGACCTGGAGGAAGAAAATTCAATTTTTCCAGACTGCGTTTGATATTCATTATTAGGTCTTAATTTTAACTTGAGGACCTCCCCATTTAATATGTCAGCAAGAGACTTTTCTGTGAAAGCCTCTTTTAAGACGATTTCCAGAGCCTTCCAGGGATCTTCGTACAACCAGGATTCTGAAAGTTTTAGCCGGCTGGCGATCTCCTGCATAACTTTAATCTCATGCCGGGATTCTCCCAGCGGTTCAATGACCTTGTTCGAAAGTCTACTATACAGATGATGATCAGAAAAATTAACATCGGTCTTCTCATAATACGTAGCTGCAGGCAAATTAATATCTGCAAAATAAGTTGTTTCAGACCAATGGGTATCATGCACTACCACAAAAACATCATCACGAGATAATCCTTTTCGAACAGATGTTTGATCCGGCAAGGTAACGGTTGGATTACTCCCAAGCACGAAGACAAACTTAAACTCACCGGATTCCAGTCTTGGACCTATTGAAACTTGATTTACAACTTTTCCTTTCTTTTGTGTCAGGCTGCTCCCGCACAGATAGGCCCAATCTACGAATCTTCCATTCGAATCACTATAGTGGAAACCTCTATGATAGCCGAGAAGTGCAGGTAAAAGTGATATAGCTCTCACAGCTTCTGTCCCCTGACATGATTTTTGTAATCCCAGCCCGATCATGAACGCAGCCGGCCGCTTATTGATATACAAATCCCCGGCAGTTTCAATTTGATTCCAGGATAATCCGGTAGCCTGTTCCACTCGATTTGGGGTCCAGGATAAGGCTTCTTTTTCAAATTTCTCGTAGCCGTCGGTCCATTCATCGATAAATTTCCTATCGACACCTCTATTCAAAATAATATATCTTGCAATGCCATAAGCCAATGCGACATCACTCCCCGGGCGGGGATTTAACCAAATATCCGCTGCTTCTGAAGTTGGACTTTTTCTTGGATCAACATCAACAATAATTGCTTCCCGATTTTTCCTCGCTTTTGAAGCAAATGACCATTGGTGAGATGAACTAACCTTTGCGTTATTTCCCCAGAACGTAATTACATCCATCTCTTGCAGCTCTTCCGGTTGTATTCCATAGGTAAGTCCATAGTGCAGTCCTATTGCTGCATGGCCGGAATTGCTGCATAATGAATAATCTGTGCTAGTTGCACCCAGGGCGAACCATAATCTCCGCGGAAACTGCCATGCCAGGAATCCTTGATTTCCCGGATAGTCATAGATCAGAACTGATTCCGGTCCATGTCTTTCAAGGGTATCTTTAAGTTTATCAGTAATTAATGACAACGCTCTTTCCCAGGTTGCTTTACTAAACTTGCCGGCATTTTCAGCACTTTTTCTAACATATGGATGCAAAATTCGTTTCCTGCTATATACCCGTTTTGGGTCCCCTATGCCTCTTGGACAAATAAATCCTTGAGTAGCCGGGTTTTCGCCATTTCCTCTAGTAGAAAGAATTTTTCCGTCCTTCACAGTTACATCAATGAAGCATGTATCAGGACAATCCCTGTGACAGACTGTTTTTACTACCTTCAATTTTCAACCTGCCTTTCCTGCACTGCCCGGATCTCATAATCCATTTTTTCTCCAGGGTTATATTTTTTTAAAGATATCTCGTACAATCAGTAAAGGTCAACCTTTCCACGAGTGCATCTGACTGCTAAAGCACTGGATTCTATTATCATAATGTGTCTGATGATAATAGTGGTTACGGGATGCCAAAGGAAGTAAACATTGTATTCCGGGAAAAAACAAGAGGAGGAAAAGGAATGATGAAAACGATAGCCAGGATCTCAGCAGTGCTAGCCAAATTGATCTGTGGAGTACTATTGCTCACCCTATTAAGTAGCAGCGGGCGTACATCGCAGCCGCCTGCCAGCCAGCGGGTGTTTAATGTGGGAATGCTCCTAGCTAGAGGGGGCATGGGCGACCGGTCATTTAACGATTCTGCTTATAAGGGCTTACAGGAGGCCCAAAAAGAGCTTGCGATTCGCTTTGAAACGGCCGACTTTACCTACGACGAGGCTAATTTAGAGGCACTACGCCGCTTTGCCCGGCAAGAGTACATTTTGATTATTGGGATCGGCTTCGAGAATGCAGCCTATATTAAAACAGTAGCCAAAGAATTCCCCGACCGTAACTTCGCCATTATCGATGTAGCAGCCGAAGGGGATAATGTCGCCTCCATTGTCTATCGAGAACAGGAGGGGGATTTCTTGATGGGCGTTCTCACCGCAATGTTGACGAAAAGCAAAAAAGTTGGCTTCATTGGTGGTATAGACATCCCGATCATCCGGCGTATTGAAGGTGGGTTCAAACAGGGTGTCGCCTACCAGGATAGCAGTGTCAGGGTCGTCTCTGATTTAGCAGGCACCTTCGCCGATCCAATAGTTGGTAAATCTCTGGCCCTGGCCCAGTGTGAGACAGGAGTCGATCTGATTTACAACGCTGCCGGACGGACGGGCCTGGGTATCATCGAAGCGGCCAAGGAAACAGGGAAATTGACCATCGGCACCAGTGGGGAGCAACGCTATCTTGCCCCCGGCAATGTCGTGGGCAATCGTCCCAAACGGGTTGATACGGCAGTACTGATGTTGGTGAATGAGGTTAAGAATGATCAATTTACAGCAGGGACACGTTCTTTAGGCTTAAAAGAGGAAGGCTTGTCGCTTGGCCCCTTTGACGAAAACCTCGTCACTGGCTCGATGTTAGAACAGTTGGAACTATTGAAACAGCAAATCATTACCGGTGAGCTTATAGTAGAGGTTGTGTCGGAAGGATAAATGCGTCTAATCAGTTGGCTTATAAATTGGTGGGGTAAAAGCCTACGCCGTAGATTACTAGTCTCAAGCCTCATAACAATGCTCTTTTTTCTAACTGTGCTGGGCTTCCTGTCGTTCCGTAGCGGCCAAATGGGCATGCGATATGAAGTGAACCAGCGTAATGCTCAAATGGCTACGCTTGTTGCTATAGATATCAACGTACATTTTACCAACATTTTGGGTAACGTGCACCTGTTCACGTATCTACCGGAAGCATCCGCTGACGTGCTCTCTATCCAGGCGCGTGCGATGCTGGAACTTCGCCGTGCCTCTCCCTACACCTACCGGGCTTTATATCTGCTCGACAGCGAGGGACATCCCCTTATACACCTGACCGAGCCCCTGGAAGAATTGCTAGCTATTCGAGACGTAACGGAAATCATTGAGCTCTCCCCCATTCCCCTGACAGATGAACTAACAATAGTCTACGAAGCAGCAAAAAGTGGAGATATATTTCTATCTCCCACTTACCTTGAGGGGATCGACCAAGTTCCTATTATCTATATGGGTATCCCCATCATGGTTGAGCAAGAGCGGCTGAGTCAGATTGTTGTGGCTAAAATAGATTTACGCGACATCTGGCGCAAGGTAGATAAAATACGTGTTGGGCAAACGGGACAAGCTTTTGTTGTTTCGCAGAAGGGTACAATTATTGCCCACCCAGACCGCACCTATATCGGACAACCGCTCACACCAGAGTTGAGGCCGGCTATGAGGGACAGACTGAATACACTGACCCAATCAGTGGACGCATCATGCTGGCTTCATACAGTCCGGTGGGAGGGAGAATGGGCTGGGGCATTGTTGTAGAACAGGAGCAGGCCGAAGCTTTTGCCTCCGTTAACATGATTGCCTTTATCACTCTGGCTGTCTTGATAGTTGCCATTGGGATGGCGCTGGTTGTCTCTATCCTGATTGTGCGGAGTATCACCCATCCCATTCAACACCTGGCGGAAGCTACCCGGACGATTGCTCGCACAGGCAATCTCAGTCATGACATTGCAGTTAAGGGACAGGATGAAGTGGGCCAGCTGTCCATAACGTTCAACCAAATGATAGCGTCATTGAGAGAGTCAAGGGGCAAACTACAGCGGTGGGG
>SDBS01001076.1_pt1 | contig 27706 bp, 23 predicted proteins | sample 2277091 | NCBI WGS metagenome assembly SDBS01 (sample SAMN10404972, study PRJNA504765) | marine sediment metagenome | isolation source: marine sediment core GS10_PC15, 163 cmbsf | place: Arctic Ocean: Southern Knipovich Ridge | collected 2010
ATGCTTTTAATTATTTTTATCAGGGTTTAGAAAAAATAAATATAAAAGGTTGTAGACCAAGTGAAGCAAGATTTAAAAATTACTCATTAGCTAACATAATTAAACCTCATCATGAGATATTGGACATAGGGGCAAATTGTTGTTTTTTATCCATTCTATGTGCAAAAAAGGCTAAGCACATTGATTGTATTGAACACAATCCATTTTTAATTAACATTGGCAAAATTACAGCGAGTCACCTAAAAGTTAAGAATATATCTTTTTTTGCTAATGATTTCTTATCTTTCAAGTTTAAAAAAAAATACGATATTGTTATGTCATTTGCAAATCATAATACAGATGATAAAGGATCGAATAAGAATCTAAGAACATATTTGGAGCAATTACATAACTTATTAAAACCAAAAGGAATACTCTTATTTGAAAGTCATTGTGGGGATATAAATAATGAGAACTTTGAAAAGACCATAAATGCTCTTGATGATATTTTTATAATGAAAAGAAATGTATATTTTGAACGTAATCTCTTTTTCGCTTGTGATAATCGTTTGTTTTATACTTTTGAAAAAAAAAGACAAAACTCTTCTCAAAAAACCAGAAATGGTCCAATCTATTGGGAAGGCAAAAAAATAGATGCTACAAACGAAGTTAAAACAAAAATATCAATATAACAAAAAAGATCTACTAGAAAACCCTGAACGCTATTCTTATACAACTTTTGGAGGAACTGATTTTTTATTAAATTATTTTGATGATCGTTCTTTATATCTTGAGCGATTAGAACATATATATTTAAGCTCATTTACTGTTAATAAGAAAAGAATTTCAACTATATTTATTTTCAAACCACTAATACAAAAATATTTGTACTTTTTCTCTGATAAAATAATTGCTATGAATATTTTACAATTCGAAAATATTAAAAATCATACACCTCTATTCAATAACAATATAAACAAAACAAACGATTTTCTAATAAATACAAAAAAAATATTATTGTCATTATTGCTATTTAAAAATCAGGATAAGGATATTTATTACTGGCTTAACATTTTCACAAGAAAATTTGAAGTTACTAAAAAAATTAGAAGCTTTTATACACCTGAATTAAAAAAAACTAAAAATAGTAATTATAAATCACTTATTAACTATGCCCTTTTAGCTGCAAATTTATTAATTTATTTTGATAAAACTAAAAATTATAAAATGCTTAATTGTGCTTTGAAATTAAATGATCTTTTAACATCCAAAATTGATGAACTAAAAAAATCTCCCGAAATATTAATAACTTTATTATCCTTGCAACTCGAAAAAAATATTATTAAAAAATTGCTTAGAACAAAATCAATCAAAATATGACAAAAACATCAATGCTAGCAGCTCCTACAATAAGATCCAAAATTTATCTTTATTACTTAATTAAACATGAATTAAAACTTACCTTCTTATTACTTTTGGAAAAGACAAATAAAAAAAGTGAAAGAACAATTGATAATTATGAATTCGATTTGTCTCTTTCAATAGAAGAGATTTGCAAAAATAATAATATTCACTACAAAACAATAAATGCTACTAATCCAAATGATAAACAAACAATAGAAGCGATTAAACAAAGAGATGAAAAAATATTTATTTATTCTGGACCTTCAGGCGTAATTTTAAGAAAAGAGATATTAAATACTTCTAAAATATTTTTGCATGCGCATCCAGGATTATTACCTCAATATAAAGGTAGTACTACAATTTATTATTCCTTACTAAAAGAAAATATTTGCGGTGTAACTGTTTTTTCTCTAGATAACCGAATAGATTCAGGACCAATTCTAAATAGAAAAAAATTTCCTCCCCCTAAAAAAAATGACAATCTTAATCTCTATGATAATATCATTAGAGCAGAATTATTAGTCCAGGTGCTTAAAGAAATTAATCATAATTCTTTTCTATCATTAAAAAAACAATTAGATGATAAAGAGGGAGAAACTTATTATATAATTCATCCTATTTTAAAACATCTCGCAATTTTAGCATTAAAATGAATATTAGAAAAAAAATAGCTTTTTTTATTCACCATATTGAATTGATTAATCATTGGCACAATATTTTCTCATATTTAGATAAAAATAAATATGACGTCATAATAGCAGAAGATTCTGAGCCGTTATTAGAATATCTCAAAGAAGAAAAAATCAACTATATTTCTCTCGACGAGATTTTGAAAAAAAAAATTGTTTATCAATATTTGATATCAAATCATTTTGTGAGAAAAACTAGCAAAAGAGTTTGCTTAATTCAAAAAATTGCAATTTATAATATTAGATATCTATATGCACTAGGAAAAAGTAAATGGAATTTTGCAAAATGGAATCGTTTTTACGATATGATATTATGTATGGGCCCTCATCAAGTCTCGAAATTACAATTTTGTAAAAAAACAATAAAAAAAGAAATAGGCTATTCTAGATATGACAATTTTTTTAATAATCAACCAAATAAAGATTCAATCCTAAAAAAATTACATTGCAATATTAATAAAAAAACAATAATTTGGCTTCCTACATGGGGAGAAATTTGTTCAATTCCAACATTTTATAAATCAATATCAAGCCTGATGAAAAAATATAATGTTGTAGTTAAACCTCATCCATCTAGCCTACAACATGAAAAAGAAAAAATTAAACTTTTAGATGATTGCCACTTTACATGCGTTATAAAAAAAAATTTTGATAATTTATTTCTCTATACTATAGCCGATTTTGTAATATGTGATTATGGGGGGCCTCCTTTTGGAGCAATCTATACAGATAAAAATTTACTATTATTAAATTCTGATAATAAAACACTAAAAAATTATCAGTACTTAGAACCAGACTCTCCTGACATAGAAATAAGAAAGTATATTCTAAATATTTCAGCTAAAGACATTTCTTTATTATCAAATTTAATTGAAAATACATCTTTTTGGGGTGAACAAAAAAAAATTAGATCAGATTTAAGAAAAAAATATTTTTCTCAAAACTACGGGAATTCAACTGAAACTTTCGCAAAAATATTATCATCATTAGATCAATATTTTCCTCGTTCTAATTGGAAACTTCTAAAGTTTAAACTTAAAAATATCCTAAAATAAAGCTATCTTTAGGAAATAAATTTTTTAGATGTATAGATTCTCATAATGTTACTTGCATTAATATATTTCCAGCTATCTATAACAGAACTATAATTATTGTCCTTATATCCTTGTTCAACATATTCCTTAATTTTTTTGCCTTCCCAAATAGGACTTTCATAAAAAAACTTACTACTTATATTATCAAGTATATAAGATTTTAAATCTTTTTTTACTAATTCAAGCATTGGGTTTGCTAAACCAATTTTGTCTTTTCTTAATCTTACAGTTTCTGGCATCAAATTCTGCATAGCTTTTCTAAGAATATACTTTGTGTATCCTTTGTGAGCTTTTATCTTATCAGGCATTGAGAACATCAATGTAACAATTCTATGGTCTAAAAAAGGAGATCGAATTTCAACACCATGAGCCATAGAACAATAATCAAAATTACGTAAAATCCAGGGTAAACTCCCAAAATGAAAATCTCTATAAAGAATTTTAGTTAAAGGATCAAATGACTGAAATCTATTATGATTTAAATAATTTTCTCTCAAATCGTCTTGAGAAACATTAATTTTTAACCAAGATTGCTCAGGTCTATTTTGAATATTCCTTTTTTTGAACTTTAATAAATAATTAATTATTGCATTTGAATATCTATTTTTTTTCAAAATTTTAACTAAAAATTGAGAAGCCCTATGATGATCAGGTAATGATTTGCCATATAATGATTTTATAACTTTCCTCATTGAAAATAAATGTCTAATTTGTTTCAACGAATTCATTTGATTAACATTCATAACTTCTTCTATCTGATGATGATATCCTCCTAAAAGCTCATCCCCACCATGCCCATCAATTGAAATAGAATACCCTTCTTTTTTCATGTTTTGATAAATCAACCAACCCCCTATCGGAACATCAAACAGTTCTTCATTATGAAATAGAATAGTTTCCATTTCATTAAGCATTTGGACTGAATTAATTTCTTGAAAAAATGAATTTGTATTAAAATGATTTACCATTTCTTTAGCATAATAATATTCATTATATGGTTTTGGAAGCAAAGCAGTGAATGTTGCATTCCAGTCTTTTGGAATTCTTTGAAATTGTTTTTTTTGATTTCTTATTTGATACATGGTAGCAACAATAGAACTAGAATCCATGCCCCCGCTTAACGCGGATGCTAATGGCACATCACTTCGCATTCTTATAAGGCAAGCATTTTCAAATAATTCATAGAATTTTTGAATTTTATCTTGCTCATTTTCAGGAGGGGTTTCAAGATGATCTAGGGTGTTCCACCATCTACTGCATTCTAATTTACCATCTTGAGAAAGGGTTAGGTAATGACCTGGCTTTACTCTATAAACATGTTTCAAAAGAGTTTGATCTGTTGATTCTAATAATCCAGGATATTGCAATCCTTTTGTGACATTTTCAAAGTTGTATTCAAGATTCAAGTTTTTTACATACCAAAAAGTTTTAGTCTCAGAAGCAAAAATAAATTGTTCATCGTCGTAATAATAAAAAAGAGGTTTTACTCCAAATCTATCTCTTGATAAAAAAAGTTTTTTCTCTAATGCATCCCATATCCCAAAAACCCACATGCCATTGAATTTATATTGACATTCCTTTCCCCAATGCAAAAAGCTTGCTAAAATGACTTCAGTATCGGATTCTGATTTAAATTTATAACCTAAACTTTCTAACTCTTTTCTGATTTCAATAAAATTATAAATTTCACCATTAAAGCTTATCCAGTATCTTTGATTGGAATAACACATTGGTTGTTTCGCATTTAATGATAAATCTAAAATTGATAGTCTGCGATGTCCCAATCGAAAAGGAACAGTCTTATCTTTATATATTCCCCTTCCATCAGGACCGCGGTGCTTTAATGAATCAACTAAAACATCAAATTCAGCATCTGAAATGTCTTTTTTTCTTAAATTATATATTCCTACAATTCCACACATATCTTTATAAATATTTTTGTAATTTTTTAACTATGGTTTTACATCTATCAAAATAAGTGTGGTCTTTAAAAGTTCTTTTTTGACCATTTCTAGCTATCTCACTTGCAATTTTCTCGTTATTTAATAAATATTTCGCCTTTTCTATGGCTTCATCAATTGTTGAATAATAAATGACTTCTTTATCTGGCTCAAATAAATGCGCTAACTGCTGCTTTCTATCTGTCAGCAAACAAGATCCCATTGCTGTTGTTTCAAAACAACGTTTATTTCCTCCATGATTGGGATTATCAATATGGCGATTAAAGCTAATTTTTGATTGAGCCAAAACATTAAGATATTCTTGACCAAAAATGCTTTTATTAACTCTTTTGGGATATCTTTCAATTAACGTCAGTTTATTATAAGACCAAGGAATTTGTCTTTTTTTTTGCTTAATCTCTAATGAAAAGTTGATTGCTCCTCTTAATTTTGGAATAAAAGTAGGTATTAATTTTAAAAAAGAATTTGGAAAATTTTTAAATATTCGAACAATATCATAAAAAAAACTATCCTTTTTAGAAATTTTATTCTCATAACTCCATAATTTAATAGGGGTGTTTTCTAACATTTTTATCAAATCATAAAATCTATGATAATGATCTGGAGTACCATACGAATCGCAAAATCCATATCCTGACGCTCCAATGAATACTAAATCATATTTTTTTTCTAAATTAAATTTCTTTATATCTTCTAATTCATAGTCAATCGAATGATATAAAATTTCAGTATTAATCCCATAAGTCTTGAATTGTTTTGCTAAAAGAGCATCTCCAGAAAAAATAAGATCTAAGCATTTTAGTTGTTTCATTATAGAAAAATCGGTCAGTTCCCAACTAATTGTTCCACAAATAACCTTAATGAAAGGGAATTTGTTTCTTACTTCATTATAAAATTCTACTGAAAAACCTGTAGCAGATCTTTCAAAATACAAAACATCAGGTTTATAAAAATTTATTTGTTTTTCTAAACATTTATACATCCAATCATAACTTTGGAAATCAACTTTTTCATGATTTTCACTGCACCATATTTTTTGCAACTCTAAAAAATCATAAAAAATATCCCAAGATTGATGACCTAATTTTTTCATGTTTCGACAAAAACTGAAGGGAAAATAAATTTTATTATCCCGAATTTCATTAACAATTTTTCCATAAGATAAATCATTGCCATTCAAAGTATTAAAAAGAGAATAAAAAGGATCAGAGAGAGGGTGTATTGAGTTTATTCTAATAATTTTCATTGGAATCTTTAGTAAACTTATTAATTTTTTCAATTATATAAAAAAGGTTTTGTTCTTTTAGAAATGGATAAATGGGGAGACTAATTATTTGAGATGCAACCTTTTCGGTTATTGGTAGACTTGGGTCATTAGTAAATTCTTTAAATGGTTTTTGTAAATGCAAAGATATAGGATAATGAATTTGGGATAAAATATTATTTTCTCTTAAAAAATTTAACAACTGATCCCGTTGTTTTAATCTTATGACAAACAAATGAAATACCGATTTCGCATTATCATGAATAAAAGGCAATAAAATGTCTTTTGAATTTAGATGGCTTTCATATAAGTTCGCAATATGTCTTCTTTCTTCATTCCATTTATCTAAATACTTGAGCTTAACTCTTAAAATAGCTGCTTGCATTCCATCTAATCGACTATTAAAGCCTTCCATAATGTGTTCATACTTTTCAATTCTTCCATGATTAGAAAGAGCTTTTATCTTAGCTATTAACTCTTGATCTTTACCAATAACTGCTCCACCATCACCAAAAGCTCCTAAGTTTTTTCCTGGATAAAAACTAAAACATGCTAAATCACCAAAACCGCCAACTTTCTTTGCTTTCCACTCGGCTCCATGAGCTTGTGCGGCATCTTCAATTAAAAATAGATTATACTTCTTGGCTATTTTAATTAATTGACTCATATCACAAGGTTGACCATAGAGATGTACAGCAATGATAGCTTTAGTTCTTTCAGTGATTAAATCAGGTATTTTAGTATAATCTATTAGCATTGTTTTTTCATCAATGTCAGCAAAGACAGGAATTGCGTTGTTCAGAGTAATTGAAGATACTGTAGAAAAAAAAGTATTTGAAACAGTAATAACTTCATCATTATTAGAAATATTTAACGCTCTAAGAGCTAAAAAAAGTGCATCTGATCCGCTTGCACAAGATGCGCAGTATAATTTTTCTTCATCATTTTGAATATATGAAGCAAATTCATTTTCAAAATTAGCAACATATTCTCCTTGAATATACGAACTGCTTTTGATCACATTGGTTATTTCTTTATCAATTTCATCTTTGATTTCAAAATATTGTTCGTATAAATTATTAAAGGGTACTTTCGGCATATTTTCTATCCAGTTTTCCTACACTTTCTATATTGACTTCCTCCCCTTTATTGATAATAGAGCGTTGCCCTGCATCTAGAATATTTATTACTCTGCAGGCATGTAAAGGACCCGTTTTAGGTTTGCTTTTAGATAAAATGGAAGTAATAAAATGTTCTAATTCTAATAAAAGGGGTTCTTTCATATCTATTTTCGGAAAAGCTATATCACCAACACGATGATTGAAAAGCACTTTACCGGGATCATCAAAATGATTATTACAATCTATGCTCTTGTCATGAACGGCTATCTTATCTTCGCTTAAATCATTATAAACTATCATTTTTTTAGAACCTACGACAGTTAGCTGCCTTACTTTTTTAGGATCCAACCAACTCAGATGAATATTCGCAGTAATATTATTTTTCCATTTTAATGTTGCAAAAGCAATATCTTCCAAATGAGATTGTGTAAAACTAAATCCCTCAACTTTGATTGAAATAGGCTCTTCATCATTCATCAAATAAAGCAAAATACTTAAATCATGTGGAGCTAAATTCCACCAAACATTTACATCTTGTCTTATCCTTCCAAAATTTAGTCTTTGAGAGTAAAAGTAATATAAATTATCAATCTGCTCTTGAATAATTTTTTTTAACAAAATTACTGCTGGATTATACAAAAAAACATGCCCAACCATCAATGTGAGTTTTTTTTCATATGAAATATTTGTTAATTCAATGGCATCTAAAAGATTGGTAGCTAGCGGTTTTTCTACTAAAACATGCTTATTCGCTTCTAAACACAATTTTGTTAAATGATAATGAGACTCTGCTGGAGTTGCAATTACTACCCCTTGAATTTCATCATCGTTTAATACTTTATCGATTTTATCCGTAACATCTACATTAGGATATCTTGATTTTACAAACTCTCTTCTTTTTACATCTATTTCAACTAAAGCTTTGAGCTCACATGTATTTAACATTCTTAAACTTCTTAAAATATTTGGGCCCCAATACCCACAGCCTATTTGAGCAATTTTTATCATTTGCTTATATCTCATCGATTTAGTTGACTATAATTTTAAAATTATATGTCTCTTGGACTTTGATATCTAGGTTTTTTTGAATTTAGATACAGATTGATAGCTTCTTTTTCACAACTTAAAAAAACTTTGAGAGTTATATATCATTAAAATGAATATATCTCTTTTAGTCTAAACAAAAATTATTATTTTTTGCAGATAATACACCTGCAGTATGACTTGTGTTTTTTGCATGTAAGATTTCAAAATTATTTTCTCTTAGAATATCACAAGCTTTCTTTTGAATATCAATAGAAAAATCAAAAACATCAAAAGAGTTATCATGACACATTCTGTGATATTCCATTGTTAGATATTTAACTTTCTTTAGAGAATCTTTATCCTTTAAGATATTCCATTCAGATCCCTCACAATCTAGTTTCAATAAATCAACATATCCACCGATTCTCTTTAGGGCATTTTTTAATGCTGTTACTTTTATTTTACCTTCTTTTTGAAAATCCATCATTTTTACAGCTTCACAATCGAACATAATATTTTGACGCTCATCAGATCCACAGAATCCATCATTTAACCCAACTGCCTCATCAAAATATTTTAAATAAGCCGCAAACGATTGTAAATCATAATACTTCTTGAGTTTTTCATTTGGTTCATAACAATGAATAGTAGAATGTGGAAATCTAGCTCTAGCCATAACCCCGAAAATTCCACAGTTAGCTCCAACATCAATTATTTTTATTTTTTCATTATTTTTAAAAGGAATTTTTTCTAATTGATAGATATCTTCAAATATTACCTCTATAAAAAAGTTCTTAGCTACTAAATCAAATGACACTCTTTTTGGAGAATCTACAATAAATAAATGTTTAAGTTTCAAAGATGCCTCGGGATCATTTAGAAATTCTTCCAATTGTTCAATTGTAAAACCCAATAATTTAGCGTTTTTTAAATATTTTTCAACCATAGGATGTCTTGCTGATTTTAAAGAAACATTTAAATGTTTTTTTTTCAAAAAATTTTTCAATTTCTCTTTTATCATTTTAGTCTCCATTTACTATTAATCTTCAAAAAATAATCTCATTTTATGACCATATCAATCAAGATTTATTTTTAGAAATTTTAAATATTGTCTGCTACCAAAATTCATCCCTTTAATATCATTCACTGCTATATGTAACTTTAAAATAATAAGAAATTTTGGTTTTTGTTATCCACATTTTTTTATATTTTTAATTGATACTTCTCATATAATTGACTTAAACTATTATCTTTATTATATTTTGTGTCTTGTATTAAAGAGATAATCAAGATGTCTGAAGATAACAGCTACTCGCTTTTCAAATCTTTTGCAGAACCCTTGTTTAGCCCATGGCTTTGTGATGAAAATTTTCTGCAGATTGATTCCGAATACGCTGAATGGCTCCCAGATGTAATGAAGCCAGGACGTTACTTACAGTATGTTTTAGCTAAACAGGCTGTGTTATTGATCAAAGGTGATTTTATCGAATGTGGCGTCTACCAAGGAAAGAGCGCAAGTATTTTTTCTTCTATTCTGGATAAACATGATAAATATAATAAAGAATTATTCTTAATTGATAGTTATGAAGGATTAGACTCTCCCACTGAAGAAGATAAAGATATCAGAACAAAAAAGCCTTTCTTTACTAAAGGTGGCGTAAAAGGTCACGATGTTAATACAATAAAAAACAAACTAAACAAGCATAGATGTTCAATAAACTTTATTAAAGGATGGATTCCAGATACTTTTGAAAATATTAAAAATAAAACGTTTAGTTTTGCTCACATTGATGTAGATCTATATCAATCTACTTATGATTCTTTATTCTTCGTTTATCCTAGAATGGAAAAAGGAGGCATTATATTATTTGATGATTATGGCTTTCCAATGTGTACTGGTGCAAGAAAAGCAATAGATGATTTTCTGTTAGATAAAATAGAACCATTAATTCCCTTGCCTTCTGGGCAAGCTTTATTAATTAAAAGTCCTTGCTAACATTGTATGTAAATGAAAATACTATTCATCAAATACTGAAAAAAAATGACTAAAATAAAAGAAATTCATATCATCAATGCTCTATGGAACATTGGATATGCAAAAGAATTTCTAGATCTTTCGTTACCTACTACTCTTACTTCGGGTAATATCCCTTTTTTAAAAAGCAAAATAAAAGTTTCTTACAAGCTCTATACAGATAATGAGACAAAATCTACTCTAGAAAATCATCCGAATTTTATTAAATTATCTGAACTAATAGATACACAAATAATAGCAATTGATTTACTTACTAAACTTGATAAATATGACAGAATGACACAATATTATTCTTTTGGCTTTCAAGAAGCAAATAAAAGTAATGCAGGAATTATAATTTTAACACCTGATTGTATTTTTTCTAATAATTCTTTTAAAAATTTATATTCTCACATTATTGATAACAAAAGAGTTGTGTTTACTTCAGGATTAAGAATTTCCCAAGACGATTACCTAAATAATTTAAGACCTTACTATCAGTCCACGAATATGTTAGAAAAAGCATTGAATCCTCGTTTTCTCTTAAATATTACCCTCAAATATCTGCATCCATTCGCAAAAATCTCCTTTGCAGATAATAAAAAAATCTCAGCTTGGCCTTCCACGATGTATTGGAAAATTAATGAAAATTGCTTACTAAATCGTGCATTTCATGTTCATCCCCTATTTATATGGCCGGTAAATAAAAATATCTCATTAGTAGAGGGAACGTTTGATACCGAATTCCCAGTTCTTTGTTGTCCTGATATTCATACATGGAAAGTTATCGAAGATTCTGATGAAATTTTAATATTAGGGTTAACTGAAAAAAAAGAAATTATATCTCATACTATAAATAACACCCCAGTTAATATTGCAAAATGGGTTGTTTCAAATAATAAATATTTTAACTATAACCTTCATTTATTTAAGCATAAAATTATTTTTCATTCACAAGACCTTGACATTGATTCTGTGAAAAAAAATATTATAAAATCAGATCTCTTGTTTTCTTCTATAAAAAATTTGTTAAAAGAAAAGAAAAAAGAAAAGAAAAGCGCTGTTAGTGTTTTTAATTTATTATTTTTTTTTTTTTATATTTTTTACCTCCTCATTTTATCAACTATGCCTATACTGCCTATCGTAAAACTGCCTATCGTAAATTTTTAATCAAAACAATTCACTATGTTAAAATTATTATACCTACAGTTTTTATTAGGTTTCTTAAAGAAAAATGGAAGATTTTTGCATTAAATAAAGCTCTGAATCAAAATAAGCCCCTAATTATATTAAAAAATATGCCATTATCAAAAAGCATGAAAATGATAATATGTAGCAGGATATTTCCTGCTCACTTTTTTAATATTTATAATTTTTTAAGAAAAAAAATAAAATGATCGTATTTTATTTTTTGTGAATATATTCAATTGTCATTTTTTCGATTTCAGACCAATTAGAATAAATCCAATTTGTCATCTCATTAATCCCCTTGCCTAATGATATTTTTGGCATCCATCCAAATGCCTGTTTAGCCTTTGCTGAATCGATCAGATATTTTGCATCTTGTCCTGGTCTTTCATCTACAATTTCTACATGGTCTTCAAATTCTTTATTTAAAGATTCTATAATATTACTCACCAACTGTTTTATAGAAATTTCATCAGTTGGGGATAAATGATAGACCTCTCCACTTTTACCAAATAACATCGCCTTTAAAATCCCCTGGCAAACATCTTTGATATGAATGTATGATTTAAAAGATTTGCCGCCCCCATGAAGCTGTATTTTTTGTCCTTTTTTAATAAGAATGATGCTTCTAGGTATTATCCTATATAATTGTTGACCTACACCATAAACATTTGTTGATCTAATAGTTACCACGGGAAAATTATATTGTTTAAACAAAGCTGAGATAAATAAGTCCCCTGCAGCTTTAGATGCTGCATATGGTGTGCTAGGATTTATTGTTGAGCACTTTTCATCTTGACCATAGCAACTCCCATAAACTTCTGGGGTTGAAATATGAACATATCGTTTTAAATATTTTTTATCTTTTAAATTATTTGTAAATTGAACAATTCCTACAGCATTGGTTTGAAACCACTGATCCGGAAATTTCCAGCTAGTTCCAACTTCTCCTTGAGCAGCAAAATTTACAACATATTCAGGTTCAAAAGCATCTAAGACATCAAAAATTTCATCTAACTGGTCATTAATATTTAATTGATAGAATTTAAACTTTGGGTTTTGATGTTTTTTATATGGTAAAAATAAAGGATGATATTCTTTAGATCTACTTATACCAACAACTTCATTATTTTTATCTTCCAAAAGTAAATCCACAAAATTTGCGCCTGAAAAAGAATTACTAGCTATAACTGCTATTTTCATAAAAACCTTACTTTAATAGTCTAATTATAAATTTATTAAGAGTTTCTTTTCTTACATATTCTTTATTACCTACAACTTGCACATTTAAAGCTGCCGCAATAGATCCAATAAACCCCGATAATAATAAAGAATATTTTTTAGCTTTACATAAGGAAGAAAGTGCTAAAAAACTATCGCCTGCACCGACTCTATCAATCGTATTAGAAATAAAGGCAGGAATATTTTGCTCTTTTTCATTTTTTGAAAAACAATAAACACCTTTAATGCCTCTTGTTACACAAATATCTGGGCAGTTAATTTTATCAGAAATCTTTAAAGTGATCTTCTCTAATAAAGTTTTCCTATCATGAGCAGCCAGTCTAATTTCTGGTTCATTAAGGGAAATATAATCCGCTTTTTTATAATGAGTTATTACATTATAGCCTCGATTTCCACTATTGATTTGAGTATTGATAGCTAAAAAAGCATTGACTTTGGAAAGTTCATTGATGATCGATTTGTTCATAAAACCATTACCAAAATCACAAACTAAAACAAGATCAAATTTATCAGAATTATGTTTTAGAAAATCTATTATTTTATCGGCATTATCTTGCTTCAAAAGATCTATATTTGAAGAATATGTTTCGAAAAGTTTGGTTAAATTTTTACCATCTTTCAAGATATATCTTTTTTTCAAAAGAGTTTGGATGTTTTCAAGATTTATAGTTTCCAATAAAACATTATTATTAAGCTTTTTGTTTATAAGTTTTTTAGATATTTCATCGCTGCCAATAGCCGTCAAAAGCGTTATATTATCTGTAAAGCTTGCAATGTGGTTTGCAATTATTAAAGATCCGCCTAAAAATAATTCTTTTTCATTAAGAGAGGCTACAAAGTGTTGCCCTTTTGCAGATTGGCCTAAAAGATCAACATATTGATATTCATCTATAATAGCATCCCCTATTACAAGAACCTTTAAATCCTTAAGTGCATCTATTTTTTTAATAATATCATTACATGAATATTGATCTTTTAAGATTTTTAAAAAGTTTTTAACTTCTTCAGATTGTGGCTCAATATACTTATTAATTAAGGAAGATGAGCTAAATACTATATCATCTGTAAAAAAAACTTTTCCCCCTCCTTTCTCTACGGCTTCAATCTCAGCTTCTATTTTACCGGTTACATCTTTAGAATAATCTTTGTATTCTTTGCCCTTAACATAAAAATCAGGTTTCACATGCTTTATAGCACTTAAGGCATCTGGAGAATCATTCAAAACTACATAATCAACAAATGATAAAGCTGCTATAGATTCTAATCTCAAGTTTTGATTAAAAGCTGGTCTACCAGGCCCCTTGTTCACAAATTTATCTGGAGTCAAACTTACTATTAGTTTGTCTCCTTTAGCTTTTGCCATTTTAAAATGTCTAATATGACCAGGATGTAAAAGATCAAATACTCCATGACATTGGACGATTATTTCTCTGTTTTTTTTATGGTTCTGAAGAGTTTTTTCTATCTCTTCTAAACTTTTAATCTTTTCATGCATTTTCACTAGAAACCAAACAAGGTTTGTTGATATTAATTTTCTCAAAAAAATCTACTAATGAGTGGAGGATAAATAAATGTCCCATTTCAACTAGACCGTAATCAATTCTATCTAGCCAGATGTTTAAATTTCCAAGCTGCCTTAGCGGATTGGAAGCATCAAAACCGGATAATGTAATTGCCATTGCTTCTTTGTCATTGGCGACTTTCACAGCTTTAATAATATTCATAGAATTGCCAGAGCTACTAATAGCCACTAAAAGATCTTGCTTCTTTAAATTTACTTTCAAGGCTTCACTATAACAACTATCATAACCAAAATCATTGGCAAGACATGTCAACACATTAGAATCAACTAAAGTATTTGCAGGTATTTTTAATGCTTTGATTAAATCATTACAAAAATGAGAAGCAATACCGGCGCTGCCACCATTGCCAATCACATATACTAATCCATTATTTTTTTTTGTTGTAAGTAAATAACTTTTAAAAATACTTAGCGCCTCTTCAATTTCAACAATATCTTTTTGGGTAGTGCATATTGAATTTGTAATAATGCTTTGAAACTCTTCTAATCTCTTAAAAATCATATTTTTACTTTTCTGTTTTTGATAAATATTTAAACCAATTTTTTGTTGCATTTGCAATATTTTCTTGATCCCAAACAGGCGCCTCTTTAAATTCATCTATTTTAAGTAGCAACTTATTCACACCCTCTTTAAAAGATGTTTTAGGTTTCCAGCTAAGCATTTGTTTTATTTTACTAATATCTGCAAAAGTACAATCAGGCTCACCTGGTCTTTTAGGAATATAAATAGATTCTCCATCTAAAAGTTTTACTAACTCATTTACACTATAATGAGAAGAGCTACCAACATTAAATATTTCATTTGTTAAATTCGATTTTGCAGCGTCAAATAAAGCTTCAACTATATCGCTAACATAGGTGAAGTCTCTTGTTTGATTCCCATCACCAACAACTGTAAAAGGTTTATTATTTAATTTTTGTGCTAAAAAAACTCCAAATACAGCTCCATATGTCCCTGTAGTTCTCGCTCTCGGACCATACACATTAAAAAATCTCAAAGATAGCGATGGCAACTTATAAACTTTTGCAAAATGCATTACTAATTCTTCACCAAGAAACTTACTCAAAGCATATGGATACTCACATGAAATGCTCGCAGTTTCTGGGGTGGGATAAACCTTTGGTATACCATAACATGAAGAAGATGCAGAATAGATAAACCTTTTTATACCTACTTTTTTAGCAGCCTCTAAGACATTGAAAGTCCCATCAACATTTGTTTCAAAATACTTTCTTGGGTTTTCTATTGAAGGAACAATATCAGCTAGAGCTGCAAGATGAAAAACCCAATCAATATTTGTTAATTTTTCAAAAATAGATAAAAGCTCATCACTTCTAGTTATATCTATTTCATAAAATGAAAACTTTGGATTTTTTTGAGCTTCTTCTAAATTTTTTAACTGTCCATTTACTAAGCTATCGATGACAACAACTTCAATTCCATTTTCGAGTAATAAATCTGTTAAATGACTCCCAATAAATCCAGCTCCACCAGTTACGATTGCTTTCAAGACAATTACTCCAGATTGATTGCTTTCATTGTTGCTATATTATAATAGAGTTTATTATTTAAAGGATCTATTAGTTTTTTCGTTTCAAACGCTTCGATTAAACCCTCAACCGCATCTTCAATATTATATTTAGGCTTAAACCCTAAGATATCTTCAATTTTTTTTGAAGAAATATGATAAGAGCGATTGTCATTAGTTGGGACAGCTTCAAGTTCAACATTTCTTTTTTTCAGGACTGCTTTTTTTACCATTTGAGCTATCTCTAAAACACTAAAGTTCTCATATCCAGCATTAAAAACTTGCCCTTGAATTTTTTCTTTTGGAGCCTTTAAAACTGTAATATATGCATTTACCATATCATCGATATGAATATTTGGTCTCAATTGAGCTCCCCCAAGAACCTTTATCTTACCTTTATGATAAGCATTGTTTGTAAGGATATTAACTATAACATCTAATCTTTGTCTTGGAGAATATCCACAAACAGTTGCAGGTCTAATAATGCAACTCTCAAAATCATCATCCATATGTTTTAAGAGTATTTTTTCACATTCAGCTTTGAATTTTGAATAATCTGTCAGAGGTTCTAAAGACATCTCTTCAGTAACATTAGGCTCAGATTTAAGTCCATATACCGAAGAAGAAGATGCATAAATAAATCTCTTAACTTTATGTTTTTTGGCAAGTTTTACTAATGGTTCAAAAGAATCTAAATTTATAGATTTACCAAGTTTTGGGTTCAGCTCAAAGCTTGGATCATTAGATATACAAGCTAAATGAATAACCGCATCGACATTATGCAAAGCTTGATCTAGTTTTTTTAAATCTCGAACATCTGCTTTTATTTGTTTTAAATCGTTCTTATCATTTACTGTATCAAAAATATGGTCTCCATAGATATATAAATCATAAACTATTACTTGATGTTTTTGATTTAAAAGTTCAGGAACAAGTTTAGAGCCAACATAACCCGCTCCGCCTATTACTAAAATTCGCATATTCCTCCTCAGAAACATTATTACATAAACAAATTACCGTGATATTTACTTAATCTGCAAGAAAAAATCTGGTTTTTAAAATAATAAAAAAATAAATGAATGTTTAGCAAAAAGAAAATTTTTCTTAAAAAATTATGATTAAAAAAAAAAAAAATTAGGATAATGGAGGATAGTATATTTAATACACTTAGCGATACAGATAAAAGGCAAACAAATAATGTCTTTTTATTATAAATTATAAACTTCATAAATATTTAATACATATTATAAATTTTTAATATTTCTTGTCCTGCTAGTTTTACTATATCTATAAATTGTTTCTTATCCTCTCCAATCATGGACCCAATAACCTCTTTTAATTCTTTCTTCATATCTTTTAAGATCTAAAATAGAATCTACCTCACACCATTTGCCTTCAATTTTCACAGCTTGAATATTAATATTTTTATCAAGAAGTATTTGCAAAAGAGAAGTAACATCTAAATTATCTATGTTATTTACATTTTGATCTAATTGTGTCTTAATTTTTTTCCATCCTTTTGGGGTAATTTTTATCAATCCCATATATTGCCCTTGAATATCTTCATAATTCTTAGTTTTTTTTCCTATACTGATTAATTTATTATTATGAGTTAAAAAAGTTTCAGCATCAATTAGAGGGTCTTCAAATCTTAGTTTCCATAAGGATTTCCAATGTAAATCATAAGAAATAACAATATCTCCTTTTGTTTTGATCAACTTTGAAACAATTGATGGATGATAGATGATATCAGAATAAGAAATGATGCATGTATTGGTTTTTAAAATACTATCCGCAAGAGATAAAGAAAAAACCATATTGGTTTCATTCCATCTATCATTATCAATAAAAGACAAATCTTTAAAATTTATACAATTTTTTAAATATCCTCTAACAACCACAATATCTTGTATATCTGCCTTATTTAAAGCTTCAATCTGCCATTTTAATAGCGTTTTGTTTGCTAAAACAGTTAAGCATTTTGGCTTGTCTTTAGTTTCTTTTTTTAATCTTGAACCTCGTCCGGCTGCTAATATTATTGCTTTCATGAATGCCTTTTAGTGAAAAGTATCTTTTACTAAATTTATATCCATTTGCCTAAAAATAAAATTTCTTTCGGGATGCCACATAATTCCTGTGATATTATATTTTACATGTTTTATAGCTTCTATAAAAATATCATCCGACTTTGCAATAGTTCTAATATTTTTATTCTCAATATCAGTTCCCCAATTATGATAACTATTAACCCATACCTCTTGGTTGTTTAAAATAATTTTATGTGATATTCCAACATGATTATTTATAGGCAAAAGTTTTACTCCATAAAAGTGTTGAATTAGCTGCATGCCACGACAAATTCCAAGTATTGGAATGTTAGCTTTAATAGAATGTTCAATTAAAGCTATTTCATTTTCATCTCTTATTTTATATTTTCCATCATATTCCCATAAATCGTTGCCACCACTTAAAACAATACCATCTATTGTTAGTTCTCTTAGAATACTTTGAGTGTTTTTTATGTCGTTTGGTAAAATAACAGAAACATACCCACATAGATAAAGAAAACTAATGAGTCTTTGATCTAAACAATCTCTAATCTCTTTATGTTTATTTAAATCATCAATTCTTGATGTAACCGCTAGTATTTTCATTTGATTATATGAACGGTTTTATTGGCACAATCAATTTCTAAAAAATTTGCTCTAGACCATTTATTATATAAACTTTCTCCCGCACCTATGATTGCTGGAATTTCAAGCTCAGCAGCTCTAATGGCCATATGAGAATTAGCTCCACCATATTTTGTGATAAACCCTATAATCTTTTGTGAAAAAATCCAATCATATCCAGGATCAGCACTTTCAATAAATAAAATACTATTTTTGAACATTTTTTTATCTTCATCAACCAAAATCGTTTTACCCTTTACTTTTGAAAGCGTGATAAAATTGGGGTCTTGAGAAGGAATATGAAAAGCAAAAATATCATCAGGATTAGCTATTATAGGTGGAAGGCAAATCAGTTTGGTGTACTCATAAATATTTTTCCCAGCTATAATTGAAGATTCAAGAATAGCTTTATGATCAGAACTAGATTCATAGAGTTTTTTGATTATTTCAATATTAGAATAAACTGCATTATTTTCATCAAAATCATATTGATGTGCAAATTCTTTAAAAAGGTGCAGTATATGACTTAAACTTTTTGTAAAAACAAATTTAGCATATTCTCTACCTTCAATTGCACTTTTTATAAAATCAAAAAAACTAATAATATTGTGATTTAAATTGTGTTGTTTCAATAATTTTTCAATTTTTTTCATCTGATCCAAAGAAAGAACAAATTTATTCTTCTTAAAACCCGTATTATCTTTTTTTTCATTCCAATCAAAATAAGTATTAGGGGATTCTTGATAATTTGGGGATAACAAATCATAAGTTCCTGGCCTTAAATGACCATATTTTATAAGAAATTCTTCTTTGCTCAAACTATAACGATCTTCATTCATTTTTGAACTAATCGTATTTAATGAATTAAAGAAATAATTATACTCTTCCCTAGAAAAAACCTTTTCATTCACCAAAGACTGTAAAAACTGAACAGCTATAAACCCTGCTCTAGCGAGCCCAGCAAAAGGTAAGGTGCCATACCTTTTACAATCTTCGATCAACCAATATATTTTGGAAATGACGTCTAAAGAGCTATTTTTAATAATTTGAAAACGCTCTGATAATATTTCAATTCTTTCAAGGTCTTTTTGCCAAATACCATTTTCTCGATCTATAATATTATTAGTTAATTCTCTTAATTTTTCTTTTAAACTATTTTGCTCTTTTAATGTAAAGCCATATTTACTTAAGCATGATAGCCTTTTTGGCAAATCTAGTGTATAACAAGAAAAAATGATTTTAAATTCGACTTTATCATGATTATTGGGACTTTTCTCAAGCCTATCTATATAATAATTAACCAATTTATCAGATAAGTCTTTTTCTAGATCTTTGGGTAAAAAAGAATTGAAACTCACCCTTACATCAATATATGGAAGACCATAAAAATCAATTAGCAATGGAAAACTTCTTAGATTTTTATAACCATAATTATCTCTTTGATAAGCCCAGATATTGTCAGTAATTAATTCCTTATACAATGATAGAGCCAAAGGTTTTGGCCTTATCCCTATTATTTCTGCTGGATTCCAATCTGGCATGATGCCAAAAACAGCTTTTGAACCATGTAAATAAGGATGGGTCTTACTCAAAGAAGATAGTTTACTACGAATATGAGATAAAGCTCTTTTCAAATTAATTTCTGGTAATTTGCTCTTATTAGAAACTACTAATGGTCTAACCTGCAGCAAAAAAACTTTTTTATCTTTTGTTATGCAAAATTCTATATCCAATTCTTCCCGATTAAAAATTTTTTCAAGCTCAAAGATTAGCTGAATAATTAAATTCATAGGAAATTTAAGCTCAATATCTGAATGCTTAAAGTAATAAAAAGTTTTCAATTGATTAGTTGATCCTGAAGTTACAGAATCGGTAGAGCCTGAAACATCATCATAATTAATGCATATATATGGAGCCCCAGTAGAAGGATTTTTAGAAAAAGCAACTCCACTTAGCAAAACATCTTTGATCTGGGGTTGGATAAAAATTTGATTTTGATCATCACTTTCATTTTTTGATTTGAATGATGAAATAACTTTTGAAATAGCCTCAGAGATTTCTTTTTTTCCTTTAACATTTAAAACAGAATGAAATTCACCAGCTCTAGACTCATGATTGGTATCTTCATTAATAGCACTACTTCTAACAATAAGTTTTTTACTCATCCACTTAGACTTAATAATTGCATTCATTATCTTCTTTTTATCTATTTGCCAATCAGCAACAGTGCATCTGATTTGTGGCAATATCATGGCATTTTTTAATATAGAGGCTAATTTTTGTAAGGTTTCAGCTTTTGTTGAAAAAATTACTTGTTGGATATTTTTGGGTTTTTCCATATTTGCATTTACTCTCAAACATTAATATTATTTCTTATATTAAATTTACTACATAATATATCAAAAAGAAATTCAAGAGAGTTTTTTCCATCATTTCTCAATATTAGATGAGATGATGAAGGCTCTTCAAATTCCAAATCAAGTCCTACAACATTTTTTTTATCTTTATATAAGTTTTTTTGATTTCGTTTTTTTAAAACTTCAAAAGGAACTTTAATATAAACTTCTTTATAGTTTTTTATGTTTTTTTTATTCCAATCTCTACATTCATTAAACATTGATATTGTGCAACAAACTACATCCATTCCTTGATCAGATAACATCTTGCAAAGTCTCGCATAGACCATTGCTAATTTTAATCTCTCAGAAATTGAATAATTACATGAAATTTTTAGAATAGCTCTTAAATTATCTCCATCTAAAAATACTACGTTGCTTTTTTTTTCTCTTAATTTTTCATACAATTTTTTTCCAATAGATGTCTTTCCTGCACCAGCTAACCCTGTTATCCAATATACAATTCCGAGCATTTTGCTTTGATTCATTTAATATTTTGATGTTTATCTCATAAAATTAGATTGATTTTTTCATTTTCCTTATATTTGCTCAATAAAAAAAATGCTCATTGAGCTTTTGATAATTTATTTTCAATTAATCTGCTTTTATCTAACATGGAGGATTACAACATAAGAAATATGATTAAAAAATTCAGAAAGCTCAAAAAAGATCCTTTATTTATACATATAGCTGGAGAAAAAAACAAAAACATATTTCTTCTCATCCTAACAATTTTCCCAGCAGTTATAGCAGGCCTAATGGAAGGTTTTTCTTACGGCTGTCTTTTAATTGCCGTAAATGTTTTGAGAGGCGAACAAGGCGGTGGAATTCCCCTTTTTTCATTATTATTACGTCTAGTTAAAGATTTATCACAGAATAGACAATTTATACTTTTTATAGTTTTTGCTTTGATAATTCAGATGATTAGAAGCTCTTTTATATTTTTATCACAATTTATTGTATCTAGGCTTGCTTTAAAAATTACTACAGAGATGCAATGTAAGATTTATAAACAGATTTTTAATTTTAGCTATCCTTTTGTGAGCAAATATGCCGCTGGAGATTTATTAAGTTATAACACTTCTCCTTCAGTTGTTCCTGGGGTTCTAGGCCAACTCAGTAATGCTTTTTCTTCTTTAACATTAGGGTTGATTTCACTTGCTTGCCTTGTTAAAATTGATCCTATATTGACTGTATTTTTGCTAGTTTTCTTCTTTTTGGTAAATTACTGTTACAAGCTAATTTTGAAAAAAATGTCTAATTTATCTATGGACTTAACAAAAGAAGAGGTGAAATTTAGCTCACAAACCAATCAAAGTATTAACGGTATTAAGTTGATACATATGTTTTCTCGTCACAATTTCATTGTTGATAAAACAAAAATAATCTTAAAAAAAATAGCTGCGGGTAATTCTCAATTGGTCTTTTGGCGAACATTGATGACAAGTTTTGGAGAAATCATTGGAATACTTGTCATAGCTCTAATGCTTATATTTGGAGCATTTTTACTTAGACAGAGAGAAGGGTTCATATCATTTTTATTAATATTTATCTTTATTGCCTATCGATTCGCTATGAGGCTTCAAGTATTTATGTCCAGCATTGGAGATATATTAAGTTATAAAGGGGCATTGATACGGCTAAGAGAAATACTTAAGCAAGAAGATAAAGAATACATTCCAACATCTGGCATGAAATTAGAAAAGTTTTCAAAAAGCATAAAACTTCAGAATCTTAGCTTTACCTATAATGAACGAAAAAAAATGGCTTTAAATAATCTCTCTTATACATTTGAGAAGGGGAAAACCTATGCTATTATCGGTAAATCTGGAGCAGGCAAATCCACATTAATAGATTTACTTTTAAATCTTTATGGACCGACAAAAGGCTCAATTATAGTTGATGGTTTAGATTTGAATAAAATTTCTTTAAACTCTTGGAGAGAAAAGATTGGGATTGTAAATCAAGATCTTTTTCTTTTTCACGACAGCATTGAAGACAATATCAAATTTGGAAATTACACAGCTTCTAAAGATCAGGTAGTTCAAGCATCGAAACTATCTAATTGCCATGATTTTATTATGAAATTACCTAAAAAATATAAAACAATTGTGGGAGAAAAAGGCCATAAGTTATCTGGTGGTGAAAGACAAAGGGTGGCGCTCGCAAGAGCCTTAATTAAAAACCCTGACATATTGATATTGGATGAGGCTACATCTCAATTAGATAGTCATTCAGAAAAGCTCATTCAAACAGCTATTGATAATTTAAGATCTGAAAAAACAATCATTATAATAGCTCATAGATTATCAACTATTGTTAATGCTGATGAAATTTTGGTGCTTAGCGATGGAAAATTAATTGAGAGCGGCTCCCATAATAAGCTTTTAGAAAAACGTGGTCAGTATGCTTATTTTTGGAATATTCAATCAAAAACAAATACTTCCTCAGATAAGAAAAACATCTTTGAAGAAGCGGGGAACATCTTTAATTAATTTTTATTTTTTTGAAACTGTATTTTTATCAAGCAATTTAGATTGGCCGTCTATTAGTTTGTAAACATATGAGATAATGCTTTCATTGATGAGGTGTTCATTGGCAAAGGTATTTGCATTTTGAGTAATCTGACGAGCTTTATCATCATTATCTTTTAACCAGTTTATTTTTCCGACAAGATCTATATCGCTATCATATTCTAGGTAGTGCTTGTCACTTGTTATTCCATTATAGTACCACTCTAGATGCTCGGATTTATTTTTCAATATGACGGAGCTTGAAAAAAGCTGCCAAAAAAAGGATCCGGCAAAAGCATTACCATCTATTGCTAAAAGATATTTATATTCTACTTGGGACTTTGGAGGGACAATATTTTTATTTAGTCCATAGTTTTCTAAGATATAGTTTTGATCATTTTGAGAAATATGGGCAAGATTTGAAAAGGAAGCATTGATAAGATCTGGGTATCTTTTAGCTAGTTTAATAATTTTAAATCTTTCATTTTTTTCGAGATTGGTATTTCCTGTTGAGGTTCCTATCCAAAAGGCTTTATTTACCTTTGAGCTCCAATCAACATGTAAAGCCGCTTTACATTCCTCTTGAAAAAAGTAATTATTTTTACCCATCCACTCAACGTGGGGGAAAAGAATAACTTTATTGTTTTTAATTTTTTTTGAGATGCAAAAAACGGGAGCTTCTAGACATGAGAGAATTTTTTTATTATCGAAGGAATCATCAATTGATAATAAAAAATCAGCATCTGGAAATGAAACTTTTGATCTACATTTTTTAAAAAATTGTTGAAGTCTTATAAATCTTGGGTAGAATTTAACGGGCAGATAATTTTGATATTTTATTTTGTTATTGGATATTTTAATCCTGATAAGCCAGGCATCTTTTAGAAGTTTTTTCTCTTTCAAGTTTTTGATGGTTTTATCGATATCTATTTTTTTATTTTTAAAGGGTTTGAATTCATCATCTATTTGTTTTTCCATCCAGGATGGGAACTTTTGAATTTTTTCACTAAGGATTGTTGGTGAAAAATCAAAATCGTAGTTATCTTTTTTGAAAGATAAGAAAATACCTTTAAAATTTTTTATTAATTTTTCCATATGAGATTGTCCATTTGATTTATTACATCTTTAATTTCTATTTTATTTAAAGAGCTAAAAGTTTTGAATATATTTTTTTTATAATTGAGATTTGGGCTCAGATTTTTAGTTATTGGTATAATATTTTCTCTCTTCATTACCCAGTGATGGTGGTTATTTGTATTGCTACATAAAACGATTGTAGGAACGTTTAGAGCGGTTGCAAGATGCAAGACAACAGAATCTACACAAACAACAAGTTTGGCCTTTTTAATAACCTCTATTAGAGAGGAGAGGTCTAATTTATCTGAAAAGTTATACAAATTTGATTGATTTTGAGTAATTTCATTAATCAGGTTCGATTCTCTTGTCCCTTTGCCAGTAAAGATGATTTTCATCTTTTTATCTTTATCTATTTTTTGAGTTAATTCTCTCCATTTAGATAAAGTCCACATTTTTTCATCAGATCCAGCTCCTATATGAAAAAGAAAAAAATCATCTGGCAGATTTTTAATAATATCCGGAAGTTTTGGCTCAGATTCATTTTCTTTTTTACAAGAAGGAAGCTCAAATTTCACTATTGGGTAAGAGCTAATACTTATCGATAAAGTTTTTAATAGATCGAGAAGATAAAAAGAGACGTGTTTATTTTGTTCTACCCAAGGTTTTGTATGGGTTAAAAAGTTTTTAAATCCCCCACTGGAATATCCTATTCTGATAGGAATGCTTGTACTATTAATAAGGTAGATTGAATTGGGGAAAAAGTAATATAGATCGATGGCTATATCATAGTTATCTTTTTTGATTTGCTCTTGAGCTATTTTTCTAGTTTTGTAGTAACTGATTAACTTCTTTAAAAATGAGATTTTTGATCTATTTAAATACCAATGATCAACGATGTAGATTTGGTCTATATTGGGATTGTTTTCTAAAATTTGTTTAGAAGAGCTTGAACAAATAAAGCCAATTTTTACATTAGGATATTTTTTTTTCAAAAGAGATAAAACACTCGTTGAGATTACTACATCGCCGAGATGGGCAATATTAGATAGCAGAATTTTTTTAGGATTTTTCAAAAGATTTTGATCAAATTTTTTCTTATTTTTAAAAATCTTAAAGTATATCCAAGAGACAAAATCAACAGTCTTTAAAAAAGTTAGTAGAAATATATTTTTTACATGGTATTTGTGTTTAAGAGGTTTTGTTTTAAATGGATTTTTCATCTAATAATTTCAAGGTTTTGGTAATAATGAAACAAATCTCTAAGTTTGGCTGCATCTTCAAATCTAAGCTCTTTGGCAGCTTTTTTCATCTCTTTTTCTATGAGTTTAATTTGCTTTTCTAAATCTTCCATTTTATGGATTTTTTTCTTCTCTATTTGTTTTACATCTAGAGCTATATCTTCTTTTATCCCGAAAGTTTCTTCTACTGTTTCAATTTTAGCTTTCTTAATTGTTTGAGGGGTTATGCCATGTTTTTTGTTAAATTCCTCTTGAACTTTTCTTCTTTTTAGAGATACCGCGATAGTGTGTTTGATAGCAAGGGTTTCTACATCTGCATACATAATAACTCTACCATGAACGTTTCTGGAAGCTCTACCACAGGTTTGAATAAGAGCAGTTTCAGATCTTAAAAAGCCCTGTTTATCAGCATCTAAAATAGCGACAAGTGCTACTTCAGGGATATCGAGGCCTTCTCTTAAAAGATTTATACCAACTAAGACATCGAAATTACCCAATCTTAAATCTTTGATTATGGCTATACGCTCTAAGGTATCGATATCTGAGTGAAGGTATTTAGCTTTAACATCGATATCATTTAAAAATTTGGAGAGATCTTCAGAAAGTCTTTTGGTAAGAGTTGTTACCAAAACTCTTCTATTTTTTTTGGTCTCTATTCTGATTTCTTCTAAAATATCATCAACTTGCCCCTCGGCTGGTCTGACCTCTATTTTAGGATCCAAAAGTCCGGTTGGTCTGATAATTTGATTTACTATTTCACCTTTGGATTGTTGTATTTCCCATTCAGATGGGGTGGCTGAAACAAAAACAACTTGATTGAGTCTTTCAAAAACCTCTTCAAATTTAAGAGGTCTATTATCGAAGGCTGAAGGCAGTCTAAATCCAAATTCAATGAGCGCATTTTTTCTTGATCTATCACCGTGATACATGGCTCTCATTTGAGGCAAACTTTGATGAGATTCATCGATAAACATTATAAAATCTTTTGGGAAATAATCTAAAAGACATGGTGGCGCTTGACCCGTCAGCCTTTGAGAGAAGTGGCGAGAGTAATTTTCTACCCCTTTGCAGTAGCCAATCTCTTTTATCATTTCAAGATCATAAATCGTTCTCTCTTTAATTCTTTGTTTTTCTATAAGTTTGTTTTCTTTTTCAAAAAAATTGATTCTCTCTTCTAGCTCATTTTTTATGCTGTCTCTCGCTGTGAACCTAACCTCTTCTGGGGTTACAAAGTGAGAGCCTGGATAGATATCAACTTTTTCAACTCTTTCATGAATTTGAGCAGTTAAAGGATCGATAATGCTGATACGATCTATTTCATCACCAAAAAATTCTATACGATATGCGATGTCATCTTCATAGGCTGGAACAATTTCTAAAACATCTCCTCTTACTCTAAAATTAGATCTCGATAAATCATAATCATTTCTGGTATAATGAAGTTCAATAAGATGCAAAAGGACATCATCGCGTCTTATCTCTTGTCCTACCTTTAAAGATAGAATCATTTTAGAATAAAACTCTGGGATACCTAGCCCATATATACAAGAAATGGAAGATACAATTATTACATCATCTCTCTCTATTAAAGATCTTGTCGCACTAAGTCTCATTTTATCGATCTTATCATTGATAGCCAAGTCCTTCTCTATATAAGTGTCTGTTCTAGCGATATAAGCCTCAGGCTGATAGTAATCATAATAAGATACAAAATATT